>Ga0100402_1004598_pt1 | contig 14517 bp, 10 predicted proteins | sample CryGeyme20150102_FD_80419 | JGI IMG/M metagenome (GOLD analysis project Ga0100402, IMG submission 80419) | Groundwater microbial communities from Crystal Geyser aquifers in Utah, USA - Crystal Geyser metaG 2015-0102 | ecosystem: Environmental > Aquatic > Deep subsurface > Groundwater | place...
GTCAATTCTCCGCATTTACAGTCCAAAAGCCAGAGGCAAGTACACCCAGTCAGACTGTGGACAGTCACGTTATGGCGGTTGGAACCGTCAAGGTATGGTACGTTACAACCAACTTTGTGAACTTGCTTTACTACAAGGACGTCAAAGTGCAAACTGTACTGTCTTAGAACGTGCAAGTTTGGATGCAGTACGCAAGAAGTATGGTAAGAAGGCAAACTCACATTACGAAGAACGGCTTCAAAGACGTAAAACAAGGGATGCTCCAGCCCCAGTTGAAGAAGACTTTACCACTCTCCGCTTACCCGTACGTAATCGTTTGCATACGGCTAGACTTCCAGCAATTACAAATGGGGGATCATCTGCATCTAATGGAGATACGGCCGGTCTTCCACCCATTCACTATGGAAATTTAACCTCTCCTACAGCTCTGTCGCGGCAAGGACGCAGTGGAAGTGAAAAGATGCCAGAACTCGGTGGTAATACTACTCCGTCTTTCTGCGCGGTCATTTTCATACATGGTTCAACAGGATTATGCGTTCTCTCCACTTGGGTTAGGGATAGAACCATACCAGAGAAGAAACTTTGTGCTAGATGAATATCATCCCCTCGGGCAATCAAAGCATGCTGCATTTTCAATACAGTAGACCAACGGTATCCATTTGTCGTCTCCTCTTGCAAGAGCTTCATGGCCATTTTGAACTCTTCCAACTTCATGTCTCTTTTAGCACACAATGCCTTACCTTGCTTCCGGACTTGCTTTTTCTTTGATTCCGAAATGAACTTGAGGATGCACTTGGACCTGGTTGGATTCCCATAGTTCTTGCCTTGAGTATTCCACTCACCATGGTTTGGCATGTAGGAGCTGATGGCCTTCTTAGCATACTCAATGCTGCTGACGCGCAATTCAAGAGAGGCATTTTTGGTTGGTGTCTCAGTTCCATATGTGCAAAAACTCAACCAATGTTTGACATCCAACAAGGGCTGTACGGTGAGCAATTCCTCTGCAGAAAACATGGGAGTGTGGTCTTGGGGTTGTAGTGCTTTTCATTCTTGTGGTTCCGGTAGCCCATAAACTGGCATAGATAGGAGAAGTAGTTGTTCTTCTTGCCCATGGGGTGGCCAACAAGGAATAGTAGTTGGTTTGTAGTAGTAGTGTGAGCGCAAGAAGGAGCTAACTACTCTTTTACTCTCATGAGTACTCAACGTTGAGGCTGTCTTTGTTATTCCCACAAAGGACGTTTCCCGTGGAAGACTGTAGAGCTGGTACTAACTCTGTAAGAAGAGTAAAATTGCGCAAACAAATGGATGCCTAAATACTAAGAAACAACTAGTGGTCGATTTTTGCAAAAAAACACAAGAATTTCCTTAAATACTCTTACACTGTGCACGCAATTAAAGCGCACTTTGCTTCCTTCTAGGCTACTTAATGATTATTCTATTGCTTGGTACCGGTCTCATTTTATATAGGGAAATTGTCTCATTTTTGGACTATATATAGTACCCATTATCACTCCTTTAGTATCATTTCTACCGTTCAACGTATGTAGAATTTCAATTGAAACTATTATTCAGATTTTCAGGGGTAGATTTTCTTACTACTGAAATCCTGTAGACTCTACCGTGGAGTATGGGACTTGGGTCTCATTTTACGACTAATACAGTAGTAGACTAGTACCATACCGCCTATCCAGTCCTCGAGTCGTCGTACCACGTCGTAAAACACCTTAAAATAATAACTCTAAAAAACAATAAAAGCTCTCCGACCTGATGAAATAAATCCAATGATATTGATTGGATAATCAAGAAAAATAGTTATCATAACATAATCAGCAAGAACGTTGTTCCAAGCAGGGTGAGGTTATTTTTATTTCATTTACTAGTATACCAGTACTGGTGTTTTCTATTTTCACTCTCGAAGAATGACCAATTTCCCTCCCATCGCGCTTCTGTTTGCTGCAACCATTTTAGCCATCGCACAGGTTGTCTCACTCCTAAAACCAACAAGCAACTTCTCAAGCACTTTTGATCCAAAAAAGGAAGCAAACGAGTGCACTAGAAAGCTTAATCAGTTTGAATTATTCTTCGACGACAAAAGAAAAGCGCGTCACACGAGCTCATACGCGGGCGGTGGACCAAAAGAGTTATTTGACAGATACGAGCCAGAAGCAACTTGTTTGACAGAAGAGAGATTTGGTGGTGATCCTGGCTTACCAAGGCATGATGCATTTGGCGATGGTCCCAAGTTTGTAAGTAGTTGCTACCTGTCAATCCCTGATGTACTTTGCAACATTTGCTAGTAATGTAATCCTTCTGAATGATTTTCTTGGTCGTCACAATACAATGTTTTAGGTGTGTGGTGTTGATGTGTTGAAGGGGAAGAATGGAGATTGTCTTGTCTACAGTGTTGGAAGTAGCAATGATATCAAGTTTGAACAAGCTGTTAAGAAGCATATGGGCTGTGAAATTCACACATTTGATCCAACTGTGAGTGAAAGCAGCTTTGTAGGACATGACACTGCAGTTTTTCACCAATGGGGGTTTGGAAGTGATGGAGAACCTGCAGAAGCTAGTGATCCAGCTAGAGGAAATTTTTCTTGGACTGGAAAGAGCTTAGAAATAGTTGTGCAAGATCTTGGCCATTCACACAGAACAATTGATATTCTCAAAATTGACTGTGAAGGATGTGAGTGGCAGGTTCTCAAGGACATATTTTCATCAATAAAGAAACGGCGTGTTCAAATTGATCAAATTCTAGTTGAAATGCATTACAAGACAAACAAGAAAGGCCTTGAGACTCTGTTTCAGCACATGGATTCAGCTGGACTGCGCCTTTTCCACAAAGAAAGAAACCAATGGGGGTGTGACGGTTGGGCCTGTGTTGAATATGCAATGGCAACTTCCAATTTCTTGCGCAAAGTAAACACGCAAATCCTTTGCTGACATTATCACCAACGAAAACGGCACGTTGAAGCAAGAGTAGGTGAACTAGCACGAGCACTAGAAGACTGATAAAAACGAACGGCTGCATAGCTTTCTATCAGGCCATTGCATTCTCTGGGTGTCTACATTTGACATAGAATGAAAATGTGCGCAATTTTTAATTCCCCCCAAGTGCAAAGTTTGCTACTACAACACACTTAATTTGGGGCAGCGCCTTTAGATTCTAATCGTCCGTAATATCAACAGGATGAAACTTATCTTTTGCAGCACCACACTCGGGACACTTGAAGTCATCTCCATAAAACTTGAATTCTCTTCCCTTGGCAATGAACAGTGTATATCCACAGTTGCTGCAGGTGAAGACATTTGATGCTGGGGCGTCGTTACTACTTTCTTCGTCGTCGATATCGCCTTCTGAATCTATTGGATCTTGAAGTTTTCCATCTTCGTTAAGTTTTCGTCCCTTTTTATCGTACCTTTGAGCCTGTCCTCCGTACATGGTTTCTCGTTCTGTGCGAAAGCCTTCTTCCGCTTCTGCTTCAAAGATTCGAGTGGCTGTGTCCTTGTCAAGTCCTAGAACTTCCCATCCAGGTGTCAATGTCTTTTGACCTTTTCCAGCTGCCAAGACGGTGGAACGATAGGCTGCTTCTGCAATGGCTTGTTGCGATGTTTCTACCAGTGTCTCGGCAACTTGTTCGTCGCGATATGTGGACTTGATCATGTCCTTGATAGGTTCTAGTGCCGCCTTTCCTTCCGGGGATTTTATGATTCTGGAACCGAAAAACAATATTTTTCCAGCGGAACTGATCTTTCCTTCGCCCATTTCTTGGCAAAGTGCAACCAAGACTTGTGCGGCCCGTTGTTCCGAAAGTTTAAAAAGTGTAAAAACGTACGAAAGCGTACTGAGGATACCGTTGACGACATGTGAGGTATATAAAAAACGAAAACTTCCCTCGAATACGCAGATACGCAGGCAGCAACAATGCTATTATATTGTTATATCCATTTCTTACCTGATGGATTTAGGAGTAACTGTTTTTCTCTTGGCGTAATCTGCCAAGTACCGCTTGAGCATAGCATCTGCCCTTTTGGGTCCCATCCACATCAATTGTCGGCTGTAGTCTGCGTGGCACATCCTCATTTCCTCATAGTTTCCGTCGTGATAAATCATTTCCCTGGCAAAGCTCTCTAAGAGAGCATCTGCTTTGTTGCTGAGTCGCGATGAGACTTGATTGAAACCCCAACGCAGGGAAACAAAGCTGATAATTCCAGGAACGACCAAGGTAATCACAATGTCCTGAATATCCATCTGCTTGAGCCTCCGTTCCAACGATGCAACCGAACTTGTACTTTGCTGGTCGGTCAATTGCTGGATCTTTCCCAACTGTTGCTGCTGTTGTTGGTAGTAATCGACGTCAGCACTATCGTAGGGATCGTGCTCTTCACTGCTGGTGTCCTCCACCAGTCCAGTGCCAGTGCTTGCTGCTGCACCTGTTGAAGTGAAGATCACGGTTCCAATATCCTGGTTGGCATTTCCGTTTCCGTTTCCTATTTGAATCACTCGTCGACTGCTGTGTGGGTGTGAGTGCAACCGTGACCGTGACGTTGTTGCTTTTGTATTCATCATTTCAGCCATATCGCCATGTTCTTGTTCGTGCAGCAAGTAGTCAAATTCGGTCCAATCAAAATCAGTATTGCCTCCACTATTAGCAGTAGTAGGAGTACTAGTACTGACGCTGCTAAAGAGAGTCGAGGCCCGAATGGTTCGAACCCGTCCACTATTTGTACTAGTAGCTACAGTAGTTGATACTTGTGCTGACATTGGCAAGGACACGGGCGACTTCTTGTGATGGCACTGACGCAACGTCCAGGCAGACGTGCCTTCTGTCAGCACCAGCAAGGCAACAGCTACACAACAATAATAATATGATAAATTCATGTTATTTTTCCAACGTTAGTCAAAAAGACGAGTTCTTTTTAGTAGTTCGAGTTCGTGTGAGAGTTGTGAATAATTATAACTACTAATTATATAATATTAGTGTATCCTGTATCATTCATTCATCAATGAATCGAATAGATCTATGTTGTGATATTGAGAATGTGATCATCGTGGTGCACCGTGCCTGAAGTGACTTCGTTTGGATTAGATTAGGTCTACTACTAGTACGGGATTGTTGCTTAGTACTACTACTACCAGTACTCTCTACTACTACTACTCTAGCTAGTAGAGCAGTAGACAGCAGTAGTAACTGAAGATGTACCAGGTAATGATACGGTCTATCCCCAGGAACCACAAAATGGGCTTCACGTGGAAGGAACTCAAAAGTTGAACCAACTCATAACCTTTACAACATTCAGGATGGAACGAAGTCTGGGATAGAGACAGCACAATAGAATAAAATAACTAGACTAGGTCTAGTACGCTAGACCAAGTTTAATTTTACGAACACTCGTTGCATCAATTAGATAATAATATGCAGGTTTTTTGTGTACACTACTAGTCTAGTACGCACTGTATTGAAAAGTGACTACATAATTTCTGCTCTTTTCCTAGCTACTCCTACGCCTACTACTCCTACTAGCTCATAGTAGCCAGCTGCTGTTAAAAAATCCGAACATCTAATTACAGGGATCACAACTAAAGCATGAAAAGCGCATACTTTGGAGTCTGGTCACGACCAATCCTGTGTTTTGGCTCAACATTAGAAAATGTCCATCTCACTGGCAAGTTTCAATTTCTTCCTTGGTCCGGCAAAGTGAAGCGAGAAGGGCGTAATCTCATTGTGGCATCCGGGTACAACTTGCATCTCTATGTGTTTTGTGATTTCGTTTAATGTTCCCACGTAAGGATTATCGTATTCTCCACAAGCCTTCACCGCGCCCATTCCACAAGTTCTGCCTTCCACCCCAGCGGGCACCTGTTTGTTTCCATCAATAAGACCAAACATCATGCTACGAAACAGCGAAGCTCTTGTGTCCAGAGCTATCAACTCAGGATTCTCAGCTAGGAAAAGAGCCATCCGGTATTGATCATTGTCGTTGGCAATGTCATTCATGTGTTTCTTCATGTGAAAGAGTCTTTTCAACATGAAAAGGATGGCTTCGGCAGATCCCATGTACTGCCCCGAGTTCAGAAATTGCGGGCAACTTGATCGAGTTGTGGCAGCAGGGTAGAGTTCCAGTAAATCATTGTTGTCGCATGTTTGTCCAATATAACAGCACGGCTCTGCACTAACAAGAATGGGCCGACCTTTTCTCGCCGTGTCATACCGCTTAATGACAGTGTTAAAGTCTACCGCGTATGCGTTGAAATATGTGTCCGAGTCTGTGAACATCAAGATGTTGGTTTCACCCTTGCGGTTCTTGTTGCGGTTTTTGTCGCCCTTGGCTCTACTCGTCTGTATTATTTTTTCTGCCAGATCTTGTAGGACTTGAATTTTGGTCATGTATCCATCCCACGAGATTCCCTCGCACACGTTCACAATTTTGATGTTGTGTGCATGTTGCTTGTCTGTGGCACGAAATCGGTAAGCGCTTTTGTGCCATTGCCAAAGAGAGGGACTTTCTGTACGGGTTTCACACGTAATCAGCCAAAGTACTGTTGCGTTTGCATTCGTTGGTCCGGGTGCAAAGGGAGGTCCAAGAGAAAGTATCTCCGATGATCCTTCTGGTACTAGTATGTCACTGTGACTTCTTAATGACCAGGCAAGCAACAAGTAGGTGCTTGCTCCCAGATATAGCAGATAGTGTAACCTAGGGTTTAATTTTCTCATGATGATCATCAATGACAGTTAAAAAATAGTATCAGCAGACAGCGGGTATCGAAGCAATAGCAATGAATGTGATTATTGTTTATTTGTCGTTGTTTCTCTTCATTCAACAACAAGCGAGGATCGACTTTTTTATTAGACTACTACTAGTAGTCTAGCTAGACTAGTACCTGGTACTAGCTACTCGAGTAGCTAATAGTACCGTACTCGAATAAGAAGGAACGTTCTGTCCCAGTGGTTGCTGCGAATGAGTCGCCTGAAAAAAAGACTTGATTTTGATTTAATTTGTGTTGGGTGTTGGTCAAATTTTCCGATTTTGTTTTCGTTTTGTCCAGTACTGTACAGTAATAAGTAAGGCAGCTTTGACTCAAACCAATTCATACAGTACTCATACAGAAAGGATATTAGTTATTAGTTCCACAACCCGTCAACCAATAACACCATGTCAACAGACAGCAACCCACAGAACAACCGCGGCTACGACGACGAGGACCCTATGCAGGACCCTGATGATCTCCGCCAGCTCGGTAATCACCAATTTGCCAAGCAAAATTACGAAATGGCAGTCGCTTTTTACAGTCAAGCAATCGATCTACTGGAACAGAAGTTGGAGCAAGAGCTGGAGCAAGAGCAGCAGGAACGGGAACAACTGAAACAATCGCCGCTGTTGACTTGCTTGTGCAATCGTTCAGCGGCGTATTTTCAAATGGAAATGTACGACGAAGCCAAGGCGGATGCCGAGTGTGCCTGGACTAGTCTTCCTCAGCTTAGCAACATCAAAGCGGCTTACCGGCTGATCAAGACGTTGATCGCCATGAGCAAATACGAAGAAGGAAAACAGCTGATTCTTCAAGTCTTTCAAGTTCTAGAGGAAGTCGAAACGAAGGCACAAACTGGTGAATCTACAGATACGCACGCGCGTGCGTTTGATGACTTGCTCAAAACAATCGATGAGAAACGAAATCAAACACCAAGCAAGATCTCCATTCGAGACTTTTCTCTGGACCAAGAACTGGGATTTGGAAACTTTTCTGAAATCTACAAAGTCACACACAAACAAACGGGAAAAACATTTGCATTAAAACGGATCAACAAGAAAAAAATTGCCGATCTAGGGTGCGTACTGAAATGTCAAAGAGGCGGTTTGATGAAGTGAGATAACTTATTGATTCATTAGCTAGCTTTGCCAGTTTGCTAACAACGATGATTCCTTGCTTTCTTGCGTTGCTTATTCTACTGGATTTTGTTCTGGAAACAGAAAAAAACAGGTACGGTTGATACGAATTATACTCTACAATATTATAATGTTGTATTTTGTCATGTCTGTATGCACTTGCTGAATTTGATGTTTTGAACTCACACAAAGATGATGCATATCTCGTACAGCACCCCAATGTATTCAATGAAGTCAAAATGGAAAAAGCCCTGCTTTGTGACAGAATCAATTCTTCCAAAGGAACCAGCCATCCTTTCATTATTCAAATGCATGCAGCCTTTGATGATTATGAACATGTTTATTATCTGATGGACTTGCACATTACTTGTGGCGATCTGTGGTCCCAACTCAAACACGGAACAAGCAAGAAAATGGTGGGTTGCCATCGGTCACAGACAAAACAGTGGACTTATCAACTGGTGGACGCCATTGAACACATGCACAAAAATGGCATCGTTCATCGAGATCTAAAACCAGAAAATATTCTTTTAAACGAGCGAAACCATGTCGTCGTTATTGATTTTGGAACAGCTAAAGATTTGATCTACACCAATCTGAACGGGCCCGAGTTTGTTGGGACGCCTGATTTTATGAGTCCGGAAGCCGTCAAAGGTGGAAGAGCCGAAAATCAACATCGAAATCAAGAGGAGTATCCTGATGCCGGATGCGGTGCGGACTTGTGGGCACTGGGGGCCATTGTGTATATTATGCACACTGGTGAAACACCATTTTGGTCACCAAGTCCTTTCTTGACTTTTCTCAAAATTAAGCGCGGTAATCTTACCAGGGGATGGGGTGTTGCGGATGACGATGCTTGGGATTTCATACGAACACTTGTTCAAGTGAATCCAAAAGATCGAATCGGTTCCAATGTTTACCAGGTCAATAGAACAAAGCGTATCATGGAAGAAACTATCGTTGGTGGTTACGATTGTCTGCGTGAACACTCTTACTTGCAAGACTTCCATGAGCAACCATTAGAAATAAAAATCAAGAATCCGATTCCATCACTGCGAGATTTGGCTATCAGGGCTTGTGTCGAGATGGCGAAGTGGGACAGCCAGGATTATAAGATTATGGAAGACCATCCTCCCGGCGATGGCAGTCATCATGATTTATTGAGGCTTTCTTTGCGCGACAGATACTGCGTGATGCATTTGTGTGACAAGTTGCAACTTTTCAAAGTAGCCGGTGATTCCGTGGGCCAACAGCCCAGTCTCTACAGTCGGTTTTACAAAGATATTGTACAGTGTCGCATATTTAGCAAATATAAAGAGCGTCTTGGTACCCATGATTTTTGCGGTTTGACACAGATGAATGACGGCCATGGGCGAACGCCCGCCTCACTCAATGAAGACCCATACGCAACACCTATCAAAGTTGAGCCCGTCAAGATTGCAGTATTAAGCAATCCATTGTTTTGTAGCAGGAGCAAGGATTTTGATGACGACACGCGGAAGAGGCACAAAAAAGACTTGAAATCAAATATTGCTGCAATCAACAGAGCGAGGCCAAAGATTGTAATTGTGAATGGTGCTGTGGATGATTCAAAAAAGATTTTGGCGAGAATCAGTGATTCCATTCCGGTTGTAGTAAATGAGGGAAAGGGTGATTTCTACTCGGCTTGGTACTGGGCTGTTCAATGCATTACCATATCATCAATAAATGAACAAGTCAAATCCAACAGGACTCCACAGATGGTCTGGCTTCGTGAACAACTAGAAGCAGCGCGAATGTCCAAGCATGTCCTCTTTGTATTTGTGGATGGAGACCCTCGTGATCTGCCAAAATTTGTTCAGAAGCGAATTGCACGAGGCCGAGCAAGTGCCCTGATTGGGCATTGTAGAGAGTCAGATGGACCTTCCTTTACCACAAGGTTAAAGTATGATCACAAAACTGATGGTAATGCCTGTGTTGGAACAGAAGACGACTTCTCTATTCGCTCTACTGGCTCTGATGATGAAGACATGGATGATCACGTCACTGAAATAATGGGGTCACGAGAAAATGCAATTCGCTGGATCACCATTCAAGAAGACAATGAATGGAAACAAGGGCTTGATACAAAGTTGTAGCCAAATATTCAACGCACTGGCTTTTATGGTGCTGGTAAAGGCACTGTTATTGTTGGTTTGGTGTTGCTGGACGCTGGACAGGTCGTGGCTGAATAAGGATTGACTCATAGTTGGGCGTTGGGCTCCCAGTTGCTCTTTGAGGAGGTAGAGGAGAATGGTTCTGTTGTTTGGAGTGACAGAGTCCAAAAGTACGAGCATAAAAATTCACAAGTAGATGGCATCCCCTATTAGTAGTCTAGTGTCTTTCTACTAGCTAGCTAGTAGTAATATAAATTCGGAAAGCTCTATCGAACCAAACTACGCACACTCATCCGGAACACTTTTTTCTATCCTTTCCGTATGCGTAAAATCTGGACTACATCACGCTTCCGGCTTCGGTTGGTGCACGCATGTCGCAAAAAAACGCAAACCATCACTTTTATTTATGATTTGCAATAGTAGATCATCTGTTCTACTTGACATGGATTTCAACTAACCCTTGACTTGTTCAGCAGGGCGTTGGCTTTCACTGCACATTTATTTGGACTCTAAAGTTTAAAGAATAGATTTCTCACCCTTAGATTAGAAATTGCATTGACTGCTCTCGGCTTACTTTTTCAACGAGCATAACTTCCAAAATGAGAAGGTGGTCGCTGGTAGCAATATCTCTCATCTGTGTTATTCTTGCACACAAGAGATACGAAACAACAATTAAGAGAGTTGATAAGACTTTTGCAGCATCGTGGCCCCCCTTCTTTCCAGATATTGATGAGCGCGTGAAGTACTACATGGGCAGTTGGTATGATCATCAGATCACAAATTCAAGCACGTTTTGTCAATTGATCCAACACTATGATACGTCTAAGAAAGCTCTCAACCATGCGTATTTATTTGACCGCAGAAAACTACAGCTTGCATCATGGCACGGTGCTTCTCACTACACACGCGATGTTTTGAGATTTTATTTCCAAAAGAGTAATCCTGAAAAGTTGCGCTTAATATTACTCTTTGGTGACTCTCAAGCGTACGACAACTTTCCTGTTATGCTGAAGGCTCGAGAAGTGCAAAGCGCCAAGAGAATACAGTATGCGGAGTCTCCTGACCCAATTCTGGCTCCCCTGAATACTGGCCGCCACTTTGGCATGCTTCAATATTCAAAGTACCTGGATCGAGAATGGCACAGCAAGCGAGAGGCGCTCGTATGGCGTGGAGTGAACACTGGAAAGAAGCGCTCTGTTGGAAACAGGAAGCAAGTAGTGGAAAGATTTTGGAACCATTCTGTCCAGGACATAGATATAGCTTTTAACAGAATTCTGCCTGAAAAAAAAGGTGAAAACAAAGAGGAGGACATCGAAAAATACGTTCGCCCAGGCAAAAACATGTGGCAACTCCTCCAATACAAATATTTAATGAGTATTGAAGGGAACGACGTTGCTACTGGACTCAAGTGGATGTTGTACTCCAACTCTGTTGTTTTTATGGCTCCACCTACGCATGTGACATGGGCGATGGAGGACAAGCTGATCCCTTACTATCATTTTATTCCGATCAAGCCGGACTATTCTGATCTTTACGAACAGGTCCAGTGGGCGCGCAGGAATGATGTGTTTTGTCAGCAAATGTCAAAGCAAGCAACAAACTATGTGAGTGCACTTTGGGCATCAAAGAAGGCAATTTTGACAAACCAAGGAATCATTGACAGAATCATTTCCAGGTACCACAGGCTCTACGGCGAAAGCCTGGCAGGTTGCTGATTTTCTTGTTCGCAGCCAACAGTAGCAATGAACTACCCAGGAATGACACTATTATTTCAGATCCAAACAAAGTGTGATATTGTGTACCCTCGGAATTAATTGATGGACGATCTAAGAATGGGCTAGATTTAGCTAAATCGAAAACTGCGCGAGATACTTACATTCTAGTCTTCCACAGCTTGTTGCTGTTTAAAAAAGGTGTTCAGTAGGAGCAAAATATATATAAAAAAAAACTGAATGTCTAATTTAGGAGCAAAATATAAAAGCTAGCATGGCTGTCCGAATTCTTGGCCCTCTGTCCTCCTAAGGTTCAGTATGTTTGCAGTCCTTCGAGCAACTTTGCATTCAGCCGACAAACTATGGACACATCTGAAACAATCACCCTTCCTTCAGATGCGCCTCTACCTGATTCCACCAATATTGGGATGATAATTTGTTTAAAACTTCAGCTCTTTTCTCTGCGTCCTCAAAATACACAGATAATTCATTTTTCTTTTCGGCCAAGTGTTTTGGAGAAAGCAAAGTTGTGCCTAACCGATTCCAATTAGCATCAATGAACATGACAGGCATCCCACTATACATAAAATCTCCTGGGAAAGGGGCAATAATTGGAATGACCCCAGCCAGCAATGCTGTGAAAAGATTCGGGTTTGGGTCAATACCCCCTCCATGGATACAAAGAAGAAAGGGATATTTTTGAATTGTCTCGATAAAACTGATTCTTGTCAAATTTGCGTGGACATCACAATGCGGCAACTCACTACAAATTTGCATAGCAAGTGCCCGGTCGGCCCATTGCCGAGAATTAGTGCGGATTCTGTTGGTGAAGGCAACGCGAATAGGCTTTGCTGTTATGTTGACTGTGGTTGGGGCAGAGAAAAATAGCTGATCCGGGTCCATTTTGTTGTTGATCCAGTGATCGTCAGGATTAAGACCAAGAGGAATAGGAGTAACTCTCTTGCGAGGTGAGATTGTGTCTAGATTTTCAACAAACAGGTGGGCTATTCTAGAATCCTTCAACCAGGCCTGCCAGTCCTTTTCTGTGATGTAAGATGCAGCATAACGCGCGTCAAGCTGTTTGGGAGTAGTTCCATCGTGATCTCCTATTATGAGAACAAAGCGGTGGTTTGCAGGAAAACATGGAAGAAGTTTATCATTAAACTGCTGAAGCCCTTCGGTTTGAACAAAGACTGTTTTCGGGAGTTTTTCAGGCGTACCCCATGCAGTATTCTTTGGTAGCCTGTTCCATCCAACAGGTCGAGATCCAATCACCCAGTCGCACCGAGAGGCAAAACCAGAAGGTTGGGTTTCTTCAATTTGAATAGTAGACATGACAGACCAGGTGTAATTTGTATACGGTTGCCATTCTGTAAAATTATAGTTGGAGTTTCTGACACAGGAAGAAAATGAAGGATTAGCTACCTCCGAGGCTTCATGGCCATGTCCGTGTGTACCAGCTAAGTAAAAATAATAAACTTGGAATCCAATTAATACCAAGAACATAGAGCAAAGCGAAGCGTGCTTTGAAACCTTCTTGGGCTTCAATCTGTGAGTATTCATCATTCTCTTGTTGAAATATCCATGCAAGGTAGATTTGATTTCTGATCATTACAAATATGCATCTCTCCAATAAATATGTTGTTGTTTCAGCCAAAAAACTCTGGAGGGATTTTGGCCACTGCACCAAGAGGTCATAATTTTTTTTCACGCCGATACGGATACTATCCAAACTCCACTAGTCTACTAGCTAGTAGTTACTCCGAGTACAGCACAAATAATAGCTCTACTACTTGAGTAGACTACTCGCTCTGGCTCTCTAGTAGTAGTAGCAGCAGAGCTAGCTAGCTAGTAGTAGAGTAGTACCTATTACTACTAGTAGCTAGCTACTAGTAGTAGTTGCCAGACGAGTACTCGGAGTAGTCTACTAGTAGTAGTAGTAGTAGTAGCTACTACTGTACTAATCTATTCAAAAGAAGTACAAATCACCAACCACTCTAGCCAGTGGGTGGTGGCCTTCAAAGTTTTATCTGTCTGTTAGTGATAAATATTTAGCATATTTAGCTTACTACTACTTTGGAAGTGGTGTACTGAAAATTTGTATAGTCAAACCTACGACAGATGGGAGTTCCAACCTCAAATTCCAATCAGGATAAACATTTAGCTTACTATTTTTTAAGCGGAGTACTAAAGTTTTCTATAATCAGACTTAACTCGAGGTCTACAGAGCGACCTCGTGCACTGTGAAGAAGAAAATACTAAATTCTTAGCTTGGACCTCAGACCTCTTTTTTGTAGACATGGTGGCGTGAGGAATTTGTGAATTGACTTGAAGACCTGTAGAAAGTGTACTGGAGTCTACACCAGGTTAGTCAAATATTTCCAGTTACAACAATTATCGTAGGTCTACATCAAAAACAAAGACCTGTAGAAAGTGTACTGGAGTCTACACCAGATTGGTCAAATATTTCGAGTTACAGCAATTATCATTGGTTCACATCAAAAATGAAGACCTGTAGAAAGTGCACTGGAGTCTACACCAGGTTGGTCAAATATTTCCAGTTATGACAATTATCCTAGGTCCATATAGTACTTGTTCTAGTCTCAACTTTCAGAGCCAGCCGAAGGGAACGTGAGACAAGGAGACCCGAATCCGACGTCACAGGAATGACCCGAAATGCCCCATCCCGTCTCCCACTCAGAAACAGGAACACATCGGGAGAAATCGGATACGACTATTCCCACTTCGGGGAAGAAGATCCACACGCCAGCAGGCTGCCGAAGCCA
>Ga0100402_1004601_pt1 | contig 14515 bp, 11 predicted proteins | sample CryGeyme20150102_FD_80419 | JGI IMG/M metagenome (GOLD analysis project Ga0100402, IMG submission 80419) | Groundwater microbial communities from Crystal Geyser aquifers in Utah, USA - Crystal Geyser metaG 2015-0102 | ecosystem: Environmental > Aquatic > Deep subsurface > Groundwater | place...
CTTCAGGCTTAACACCAGCCATACAACCGGAATTGTCGCTGCCTGCGGTACAACCTGAAGATACATTTGATTTCACTTTGAAAGTTGACTCTTGGCCGACTGTAGAGTTGGCTGATGTGGGCAAGCTGAAATTTGAACAAACTACAGTGACTGTGGCTGATGAAGATATTAAAGCAGTTAAAGATCGTTTGTTTAAATCACAAGTACGTTATGAAATTAAAGAAGACCGCGCTGCGGAAACGGGCGATCAGCTGCATATCGATTTTGAAGGTTTTATCGGCGAAGAAGCGTTTGAAGGCGGTAAAGGTGCTGATGTGCCATTGGTGTTGGGCGAAGGTCGTTTTATTCCAGGCTTTGAAGATCAATTGATGGGCAAGAAAGCTGGCGATGACGTGGTTATCGAGGTGACTTTCCCAGAAGATTACCAAGCGACTAACCTAGCCGGTAAAGATGCGCGCTTTGTAACCAAAGTGAAATCTGTGGGTCAGGCTAACCCTGCGAAAACTGATGCTGAATTGGCAGAAATGCTTAGCTTTGAAAGTGCAGAAGCCTTGGCTGAAGATATTCAAAAGGGTTTAGTTAAAGAAGCTGCTGATGCGTCTCGCGGGGCAACCCAAGATGCTGCGTTGGGTGCTTTGTTAGAAGCAAACCCAATGACCTTACCAGAAGGTTTGATTGCTGAAGATGTGAAAGCAACGACTGCCCGTGTCATTCAAAATATGAAACAACAAAACATTCAGGCAACCCCTGAAATGTTGCAAGATGAAGCAGTTAAAGCAGAAGTGCGTGACCGCGCAATTCGTGGCTTGAAGCTTTCTGTATTGTTGCAAAAAGTACGCGCTGAATTCGATATCACATTGACGGATGAAGATGTAGATGCTGGACTCGACGACATGCTAGCTTCGTATCCAGAAAATATGCGCGGCGATTATGCAAAATATATTCGTGAAAATCAGGAACAAATGGGCGCACTTAAAGATCGTTTGTTAGAACAAAAATGTATCGACCACGTTGTCAGTAAAGCCAAAGTGAAGCAAGTGACAAAAGCACTTTCACAATGGCAAGCTGAGCAAGATTCGGCGGCAGCATGAATTTGGTACCCATGGTTGTAGAGCAAACCGCACGCGGTGAGCGTTCTTATGATATTTATTCACGGTTGCTGAAAGAACGTATTATTTTTCTTTCCGGACCTGTGGATGATCACATGGCCAATTTGATTACTGCGCAGTTGTTGTTTTTGGAATCTGAAGGTCCTGATAAAGATATTTTCGTTTATATTAATAGCCCCGGCGGTTTGGTGACTGCTGGTATGGCTATTTATGATACCATGCAATATATCCGTTGTGATGTTTCAACCCTTTGTATCGGTCAAGCCGCAAGTATGGGTGCCCATCTTTTGGCAGCAGGCACCAAAGGTAAGCGTTTTGCCCTGCCGAACGCACGTGTGATGATTCATCAACCACTTGGTGGGTTCCAGGGCCAAGCCACTGACATCGCTATACATGCCAAAGAAATTATTAAATTAAAAGATTCTTTGAATCGGATGATGGCTGAAAACACAGGTCAACCGCTTGAGAAACTGGCTGAAGATGTTGAGCGTGATTATTTCTTATCGGCGGAAGATGCTTGTGCATATGGCATTGTGGACAAAGTGTTAACATCTCGTGATGAAGTAGTGACTGAGGTTAAAGAGGGTTAATTATGGCTTCTACCAGCGGCGAATCTACTTTGTTTTGTTCTTTTTGCGGCAAAAGCCAGCATGATGTAAAAAAATTAATCGCCGGACCAACGGTATTTATTTGCGATGAGTGTATCGAGCTTTGCAATGATATTATGGTGGAAGAAATGGGTGCTGGAAGTGATGGTGCTGATGAAAAACGCTCTGACTTACCAAAACCCCAAGAAATCAAAGAATTTTTAGATGGTTATGTGATTGGTCAAGAAAGACCAAAGCGTTTGTTATCTGTAGCTGTTTATAACCATTACAAGCGCCTTGCCCATAATCAAAAAAATGAAGTTGAGATTTCTAAAAGTAATGTGCTGCTCTTAGGTCCAACAGGTAGTGGTAAAACACTGCTTGCGCAAACTCTCGCGCGTATTTTTGATGTGCCTTTTGTGATTGCAGATGCTACCACGCTGACTGAAGCAGGCTACGTGGGTGAAGACGTTGATAATATCATCGTCAAATTGCTGCAAGCTGCAGACTCGGATGTTGAGCGCACACAGCGCGGCATTATTTATATTGATGAAGTGGATAAACTTGCTCGCAAATCTGATTCCCCATCCATTACCCGCGATGTCTCTGGTGAAGGTGTGCAGCAAGCTTTGCTCAAACTCATTGAAGGAACTATTGCCTCTGTTTCGCCGCAGGGTGGCAGAAAAAATCCGCAGCAAGAATTCACGCAAGTAGATACTAGTAATATCCTGTTCATCTTGGGCGGTGCATTTAATGGCTTAGAGAAAATCATTGAAGCGCGTGGTAAGAAGCGTTCGATTGGTTTTGGCGCAGTGGTTGAATCTGAAGAAGAAATGGACATCGGCACACGTTTGTTAGATGTTGAACCTGAAGATTTGATTAAGTTTGGCTTGATTCCTGAGCTTGTAGGGCGTTTGCCTGCAGTAGCAACCTTGAGTGAGCTTGATCGTAGTGCTTTATTACAAATTTTAACTGAGCCCAAAAATGCCTTGGTTAAACAATATGGTGCGCTGCTTGAATATGATAATGTTGAGCTCTCGTTTACCGAGGATGCTTTAGAATCGATTGCTGATAAAGCGATTCTGCGCAAAACAGGCGCTCGCGGTTTGCGAGCCATTATGGAATCGGTAATGTTGGATGTCATGTATGATATCCCAACTATGGGTAATGTGAGCAAGTGTATTATTGATGGCGATGTGGTTGAAGGTAAAACAACACCCAAGCTAATTTTTCAAGAAGAAGATAATATTAAAGCTGAAGTAGCCTGATATTTCTTGTTTTTTCTTTTAAGCCCCGTTTCGACGGGGCTTTTTTGTTTGTAGGGGTTGAAAGTTGCTGATAGAAACCCTAACTAGGTCTTTGCATAAAATAACCATTTAAAAGAGGTGCAGCTTGGCTGAACATGATATTACCCTAAATGAATCCCTTGGTGATAAAGCCCTGATGCTCCCAGTATTGCCTTTGCGCGATATTGTAATGTTTCCACATATGATTGTGCCTTTGTTTGTAGGTAGAGAGAAATCCGTTGCTGCCCTTGAAGAAGTCATGGGTTCGGGCAAAAGTATTTTGCTTCTTGCGCAACGTGATCCTGAAGAAGATGCACCAAAATTGGATGAGCTTTATCCGATTGGCACCTTGGGTAATATTTTGCAAATGCTCAAGCTGCCCGGCGGTACCATCAAAGTATTGATTGAAGGTCAATCACGTGTGCGCGTTCACGATTTGGTTGAAGATACGTGTTTGCGTGGCCGATATGATATTTTGCCAGAAGTAGTTGAAGATGAAAAAGAGCAAGAGCAAGTTGCTCGCACTGTGGTTCATCAATTTGAAGCCTATGCTAAGCTCAATAAAAAAATCGCGCCAGAAGTCTTGGTTTCAGTTTCGGCTGTTGAAGATATCGACCGTTTGGCAGATACCATTGCCTCGCATTTGAATTTGAAGGTAGAAGAAAAACAAAAGCTTTTGGAAATGACCTCGGTGATTGAACGCTTAGAGCGTTTGTTTGCGTTGATGGAAGAAGAAATGGATATGTTCCAAGTGGACAAGCGCGTGCGTTCACGCGTGAAGCGCCAAATGGAAAAGAGCCAACGTGAGTATTATTTATCTGAACAAATGAAGGCCATTCAAAAAGAACTTGGTGATGATGAAGGCGCTTCTGATTTGGATGAGATTGCTGAAAAAATTCAAACCATTGGTCTAAGTGCTGAAGCCAAAGAAAAAGCTGAAGCTGAGTTGAAGCGCTTGCGTATGATGCCGGCGATGAGTTCCGAAGCTACCGTGGTTCGCAATTACTTGGATTGGCTTGTTGATATTCCGTGGAAGAAAAAATCTCGGGTGCGTAAGGATTTGCAAGCTGCAGAAAATATTCTTGATGAAGATCACTTTGGCTTGGAAAAAGTGAAAGAGCGTATTCTTGAGCATTTGGCTGTGCTGCAGTTGGCGAAAAAGATGAAAGGCCCTATTTTATGCTTAGTAGGCCCACCAGGGGTTGGTAAAACTTCACTTGCAGCCTCTATTGCTAGAGCGACAGGTCGTGAATTTGTACGTATGAGTTTGGGTGGGGTTCGCGACGAAGCTGAAATTCGTGGCCACCGCCGTACCTATATTGGCTCAATGCCAGGCAAAGTGATTAAATCGATGAAAAAAGCTGGTAAGCGCAACCCGCTTATTCTGCTTGATGAAATTGATAAAATGGGTGCCGACTTTAGAGGTGACCCATCATCGGCCTTGCTAGAAGTATTGGATCCTGAACAAAATAACACCTTTAACGATCATTATTTGGAAGTGGATTACGATTTGTCCGATGTCATGTTTATTACCACGGCCAATAGCTTAAATATTCCTGGCCCATTGATGGACCGTATGGAAATCATTCGTATTTCTGGCTATACCGAAGATGAAAAGCTGGGTATTGCCAAGAAATATTTATTACCAAAGCAAATAAAAAATCACGGTTTGAATGATAGTCATTTCACGCTTGCAGATGATGTGGTTGTAGAAATCATTCGTTATTACACACGTGAAGCTGGTGTGCGTGGTTTGGAGCGCGTGTTGGCCAAGGTTTGTCGTAAGGTTGCCCGTCAGTTTGTGTTATCGAAAGGTGGTGAGCTCAAGGCGATTAATACAGATAACCTTGAAGATTATTTGGGTGTACGTCCTTATCATTTTGGCCTTGCTGAAGAAACCGATCAGGTTGGTGTGGTTACGGGTCTGGCTTGGACAGAAGTGGGAGGAGAGTTGCTGCAGATTGAAACAGCGTTAACGCCAGGGAAGGGTAAGCTTTCCATCACAGGTCAACTTGGCGATGTGATGCAAGAATCAGTCCATGCTGCATTAACTTACGTTCGCTCGCGTGCTGAATTGCTGGGTCTTACACCCGATTTCCATCAAAAGATTGATATCCATGTGCATGTGCCAGAAGGTGCAATACCTAAGGATGGACCATCTGCGGGTCTGGCGATGGGCACTTCATTGGTCTCCGCTTTGACAGGGATACCTGTTCGCAGAGATGTATGCATGACTGGTGAAATTACCTTGCGCGGTAAAAGTTTGCCTATTGGTGGTTTGAAAGAGAAGTTGCTTGCTGCCCACCGCGGTGGCTTGAAGGTTGCAATCATTCCTGAAGAAAATCGTAAAGACATGAAGGAAGTTCCTGATAACGTTAAAGATTCTATGGAAGTGTTTTATGCTAAAACCATGGATGATGTGCTGGCACATGCTTTGGTGCGTTTGCCTGAAGGCATGGGAATGCAATCAGATTTTGTGCCTGGCATGGTCGCTGGAATCTATTTGAATGACAGTACGCCTACTGCGCATTGAAAAAACCAAAAAAAAGTTGACGATGTATGGGCTGACTGCTTTAGTTCGCACGGCATTATTGCTTAACAAACCTCTGGAGGGATAAAATGAAAAAAGTAGAATTGATTAACCACGTGGCAGCTACTGCTGGCTTGAGCAAAGTTGATGCTGGTGCAGCTGTTGATGCTGTATTGGGTGGTATTTCTGGAGCTTTGGCTTCAGGTGACAGCGTAAGCTTGGTTGGTTTCGGTACTTTCTCAGTATCTGCTCGTGCAGCACGTACTGCTCGTAACCCACGTACTGGAGATGCAATCAATGTGCCTGCATCAAAAGCACCTAAATTTAAAGCTGGTAAAGGCCTTAAAGACGCCGTTAAATAAGGGTGAAAAATAATGCTTGCAAAGTGATTGGAGCTCGCTAAAGTTCCGCCACTTTCGCAAGGTAAACCCTTACAAAGCGGGCGCTTAGCTCAGTTGGTAGAGCACCGCCCTTACAAGGCGGTGGTCGCAGGTTCGAGCCCTGCAGCGCCCACCATGGAGCGGTAGTTCAGTTGGTTAGAATGCCGGCCTGTCACGCCGGAGGTCGCGGGTTCGAGTCCCGTCCGCTCCGCCATTAATTAAAGCCTCTTGATTCGTCAAGAGGCTTTTTTTGTTTCTACGCCAAGACATTTGTTGAGCAGGTGATAATATCTCCCCTATGATTGAAGAAGATGAAGAAGAGTTTGAAGGTAAGCAGCGCCCGAATAAATCGCAGATTAAACGCGATATACAGGCCTTTGCTGAGTTGGCGAAGAAGCTGGTGCTAATGCCTGAGTCCACATGGCCTGATATGCAGTTGTCGCCATTGATACAAGATGAAATTCGCACATACAAAAATACTCCCCAACATGGTGCGCAAAAGCGCCAAATGAAATACTTGGTAAAAATGCTCCAGACTGAAGAATTAACCTCGGCTAGTGAAATGATTGAAAACCAAGATGCAAGGGCGCAGCAAATGAATGCAACCTTTCATCGGGTGGAATTGTGGCGTGATAGGCTAATTGCTGAAGGTCAAGAGGCGTTAACTGAGTTTCTTAAGGAAGTAATTGTTGCAGATATTCAGCATTTAAGGCAGTTGATTCTTCAGGCTAAAAAAGAGTCGGCGCAGGGAAAGATGGGGAAAGCTGGGCGGCAATTGTTTAAAATATTGCGTGATTTATTGGATGCTTAACTGGCGTCTTTTTGTTGGAATAGAGCAAGTCTTTTTCAAGGGTCGATTTTTTAAAAGGTTGTGGTTATAGTGCGCAACCTCGGTGTCTTCCTTACGGGATATGCTGCAAAATGAAGCTTGATGGGGAGGACAGATGTCCACTGTTTCAGATCTTAAGATTGATTTGGTAGAAGTTTGTGAGGCTGCAGCTAGAGCTTGCGCACCATATGTTGGCTCCGGTCAGAAAGATGAAGGTGATGGTTTGGCAGTAGATGCTATGCGCACCCGTATCAACCAAGTTAAAATGAAAGGCGTAGTTGTGATAGGCGAGGGTGCTAAGGATGAGGCACCAGCCCTTTACGATGGCGAAGAAGTGGGTACAGGCGAGGGTATCGGTGTTGATATCGCTGTGGACCCGATTGAAGGAACTAATCTTTTTGCTAAAGATTCACCAGGTTCTATTGTTACATTGGCTGCTGCACCTGCTGGCACTATGTATCAACCTGGTTCTTGTTTTTATATGGAAAAACAAGTTTATCCTAAAGCTGCGCGCGGCAAAATTGATCCTACAGCTCCAGTAGCAGTTCGATTGAAAACATTGGCTGCTGCGCTGGGCAAAGACATTACGGAAATTCGTGTGTTTATTTTGGATAAACCACGTCATAAAGAATTGATCCAAGAAGTTTACGCTTGTGGTGCGAAAGTTCGCCTAGCGACAGATGGTGATGTCAATGGTGCGATTCAGGCAGTATTAAATATGGGTTCTGATGCTCTATTTGGCATCGGCGGCACGCCTGAAGGTATTGTGACAGCATGTGCGGCTCGTGCAATGGGTGCTGAGATGTTTGGCCGTATGGCGCCGCAAAAAGACTTTGAAATTGAATTGTGTAAGAAGGAAGGTATTGATACTAAAACCTATCTTACACGTGATGAATTGGTGACTTCTGATGACTGCATGTTTATAGCCACAGGACTTACTAGTGGTGCTTATGTGCACCATGTGAAAGTAGGAACAGATTCTGAAGGTAAATATATGACTACAGATACAGTGGTTCTTTCTGGCTCTGTTGGTAATATTCGCCGCGTTCAAACCACGCTGCACGTTTAATCCCCAGTTTTAAAATCATATCGCTTAGATAAATTAGGAAGGTAATCATGACTAGTAATCGTAGACATTTGGCAAACGCAGTACGTGCGTTGGCAATGGACAGTGTTCAAAAAGCAAACTCAGGACATCCTGGCGCGCCAATGGGTATGGCGGATATCGCTGAAGTGCTTTGGAATGACTTTATGAAGCACAATCCAACCAACCCAAAATGGGTTGATCGTGACCGTTTCATTTTGTCCAATGGTCATGGTTCTATGTTGATTTATTCATTGCTTCATTTGACTGGATACGATTTGGGCATGGAAGATTTGAAACAATTCCGTCAATTGCATTCACGTACACCAGGTCACCCAGAATACGGTTATGCACCAGGTGTTGAAACGACAACTGGTCCTTTGGGTCAAGGTATCACCAACGGTGTTGGTATGGCTTTGGCAGAAAAAACATTGGCAGCGCAATTCAATAAGCCAGGCCACACGATTGTTGATCACAACACTTACGTGTTCTTGGGCGATGGTTGTTTGATGGAAGGTATTTCGCACGAAGCATGTTCTTTGGCGGGTACTCTTGGTTTGGGCAAACTGATTGCATTCTGGGATGACAACGGCATCTCTATTGATGGTCATGTTGAAGGCTGGTTCACTGATGACACACCAGGTCGCTTTGAAGCATACGGCTGGCAAGTGATTCGTGATGTTGATGGTCATGATGCTGATGAAATCAAACAAGCAATCGAAACTGCAAAAGCGGAAACAGGCAAACCAACCATGATTTGCTGTAAAACAATCATTGGTTTTGGTTCTCCTAACAAATCTGGCTCACATGATTGTCATGGTGCTGCATTGGGCGATGCTGAAATTGCTTTGGTTCGTAAAGAACTTAACTGGGAATCTGCACCATTTGAAATTCCTGCTGATGTATATGCGGGCTGGGATGCTAAAGATAGTGGTAAAGCTGCTGAATCTGCATGGGATGAAAAATTTGCTGCATATGCAAAAGCTTTCCCAGCTGAAGCTGCTGAATTCAAACGCCGTGTAAATGGCGATTTGGCTGCCAACTGGGAAGCTGATGCTGACGCGTTTATCGCAGCTGTTAACGCGAAAGGCGAAACTATCGCTTCTCGTAAAGCATCACAAAACGCGATTGAAGGTTTGGCAAAAATCACCCCAGAATTTTTGGGCGGTTCTGCCGACTTGGCTGGTTCTAACTTAACGCTTTGGTCTGCTGCTAAGCCAGTAATTGATCATGCTGATGGTAACTACGTGAACTACGGCGTACGTGAATTTGGCATGGCTGCAATGATTAATGGTATAGCTTTGCATGGCGGTTTTGTGCCTTACGGTGCTACATTCTTGATGTTCTCTGAGTACGCACGTAACGCTTTGCGTATGGCTGCATTGATGAAAGTACGTCATATCGAAGTATTCACCCATGACTCAATTGGTCTGGGCGAAGATGGTCCTACGCATCAACCTGTAGAGCAAACTGCAACATTGCGCATGATTCCGAACATGGATGTATGGCGCCCTTGTGATGCTGTTGAATCTTCTGTGGCTTGGAAAGTTGCGATTATGAATCAATCTGGTCCATCATCATTGATTTTCTCTCGTCAAAATCTGGCGCACCAAACACGTACTGCTGATCAAATCAAATTGATTGAACGCGGTGGGTATATTTTGAAAGATTGCTCTGGTACTCCAGACGTTATCATTATCGCGACGGGTTCTGAAGTTGGCTTGGCGATGGATGCAGCAGCTGCTATCACAGATAAGAAAGTTCGTGTTGTGTCTATGCCTTCTACCAATGCTTTCGATAAACAAGATGCGGCATATAAAGAATCTGTATTGCCAGCAGCTGTTAGAGCGCGTGTTGCTGTTGAAGCTGGTGTGACTGGTTTCTGGGCTAAATACGTTGGTCTTGATGGTAAAGTTGTTGGTATCGATACCTTTGGTGAATCTGCACCTGCAGACGAGCTATTCAAAATGTTTGGTTTCACTGTTGAGGCGGTTGTCGCAGCGGTTAACGACGTAGCATAATTAAAAAACCTAGGAGAGGAGAATAGCATGACTATTAAAGTTGGTATTAATGGATTTGGCCGAATTGGTCGAATGGTATTTCGCGCTGTAGCAAAAGATTTCACTGACATGGAAATTGTTGGTATTAACGATTTGTTGGACGCTGATTACTTGGCATATATGTTGAAATACGATTCAGTACATGGCCGTTTTGATGGTGATGTTGCTGTAAATGGCAACAACTTGGTTGTAAACGGTAAAACAATCCGCCTTACCGCTGAGCGTGACCCTGCAAACTTGAAATGGAACGAAGTGGGCGCAGACATCGTTATCGATTGTACTGGTTTCTTCTTGACCACTGAAACTTGCCAAGCACACATCAACGCTGGTGCGAAGAAAGTTGTGCAATCAGCACCTGCTAAAGACAACACCCCAATGTTTGTTTACGGTGTAAACCACAATGAATATGCAGGTCAAACGATTGTATCTGCGGCATCTTGTACTACCAACTGCTTGGCACCTATGGCTAAAGTAGTGAATGACAAGTTTGGCATCAAACGTGGTTTGATGACAACTGTACATGCTGCAACTGCAACTCAAAAAACTGTAGATGGTCCTTCAATGAAAGACTGGCGCGGTGGTCGTGGTATTTTGGAAAACATCATTCCATCATCAACTGGTGCTGCTAAAGCTGTGGGCATAGTGCTCCCAGCTTTGAACGGCAAGTTGACTGGTATGGCATTCCGCGTACCTACATCTGACGTTTCTGTTGTGGATTTGACTTGTGAGCTTGAGAAATCAGCGACATACGAAGAAATTTGTGCAGCTTTGAAAGAAGCTTCTGAAGGCGAAATGAAAGGCACACTTGGTTATACTGATGAAAAAGTGGTTTCCACTGATTTCCGCGGCGTAAGCAATTCATCAATCTTTGATGCTGGTGCTGGTATTGCGCTAGACGGCACTTTTGTGAAATTGGTTGCATGGTATGACAATGAATATGGTTATACTTGCAATATGATGAACCTGGTTCGACACGTTTCTAAATAAGAATTACATCGTGGGAGCTTTAAGCTCCCACGTTTGTCATTGTACATTTGCAAAAGTGCATCATGACAAGCGTTAAAACAAAGGAGTGGAAAGATAATGTCTGTAATTAAAATGACTGATTTGGATTTGGCTGGTAAGCGCGTATTGATTCGCCAGGATTTGAATGTTCCTGTTTCTGATGGGAAAGTAACATCTGATGCGCGTATCCGCGCATCATTGGCGACACTTGAGCTTTGCATCAAGGCCGGCGCAAAAGTGATGGTAATGTCACATTTGGGACGTCCTACTGAAGGCGAGTTTGATGCATCATCATCCTTGGCACCAGTGGCCAACCACATGAGCAAACTGTTGGGTCAAACAGTGCGTTTGGTAGATAACTACCTTGGCGCGAATGTTGAAGTTGCCAATGGTGAAGTAGTTTTGCTTGAAAATGTTCGCTTTAATGTTGGCGAAAAGAAAAATGATGAAACGTTGTCTAAACAATATGCAGCGCTTTGCGATATCTATGTGATGGATGCCTTTGGAACCGCTCATCGTGCGCAAGCATCTACGCATGGTGCGGGTGTTTATGCACCTGTCGCTTGTGCTGGTCCATTGCTCGCAGCAGAGCTAGAAGCATTGGGTAAAGCACTTGATAACCCAGCGCGTCCAATGGTTGCTATCGTAGGTGGCTCTAAAGTTTCTACGAAATTGACTGTGCTAGAGTCGCTATCAACAATTGTTGACCAATTGGTTGTGGGTGGAGGTATCGCCAATACCTTCATCGCTGCTGCTGGTTACCCTGTAGGAAAATCACTTTACGAAGCTGACTTGATTGATACTTGCAAACGTTTAACAGCTGATGCTGAGTCACGTGGTGGTAGCATTCCCGTGCCAACTGACGTGGTTTGTGCGAAAGAATTTTCTCCTACTGCTGCGGCAGAACTTAAAGGCGCACAAGAAGTGTTGGCTGATGATATGATTTTTGATATCGGCCCTGATTCAGCTGCAGCGCTTGCTGAAATTATCAAAAATGCTGGTACCATCGTTTGGAATGGTCCTGTTGGCGTATTTGAATTTGATCAGTTTGGTGAAGGCACCAAAGCGATTTCATTGGCGATTGCTGAGTCTAAAGCCTTTTCTATCGCAGGCGGCGGCGACACATTGGCAGCAGTAGATAAATATAATATCGCAGACAAAGTATCTTACATTTCTACAGGTGGTGGTGCTTTCCTGGAATTCTTGGAAGGCAAAAAACTACCAGCAGTTGCGATGCTCGAGGAACGTGCTAAATAATGAAAAATGAATATCGCCGGACAAAAATTGTAGCAACACTTGGCCCAGCATCTGAATCGCTTGAGATGCTGACCAAAATGATTGCTGCAGGTGTGAATGTTGTTCGCTTGAACTTTTCACACGGCACAGCTGAAGATCATAAACAGCGTGCTGAAAATGTACGAAAAGCTGCCGAAGCCAATGGTGTTGTCGTTGGTATTCTTGCTGATATGCAAGGTCCAAAAATTCGCTGTGGTAAATTTATCAATGGCAAAACTATGCTTACTATTGGTCAAAAGTTTATCCTAGATGCTGCGATGTCTCTGGATGAAGGCACCGATGAACGCGTTGGTCTTACGTACAAAGAATTGGTCAAAGATGTTGTGCCCGGCGCACGCTTGTTGCTCAACGATGGCTTGCTGGTCATGGACGTTGATGCAGTAGTTGGCGAAGAAATCCACTGTACTGTTGTCGTTGGTGGCGTGCTGTCGAACAACAAAGGCATCAACCGTGCAGGTGGTGGTTTATCGGCTGCAGCACTGACTGATAAAGATAAAGAAGATATCAAAACTGCTTGTGCAATTGGTGTTGATTATATTGCTATTTCTTTTCCACGTGATGGCAAAGATATGGAGTATGCGCGCTCATTGGTGCGTGCTGAAGGCTCAAACGCTGGTTTAGTGGCTAAAGTTGAACGTGCTGAAGCAGTAATTGATGAAAACCTAGAATCGATCATGGCTGCATCAGATGTAGTGATGGTTGCACGTGGTGATTTAGGTGTTGAAATTGGTGATGCTGCGGTACCACCTGTGCAAAAAAGAATGTTGCGGATGGCTCCAAAATTCAATTGCCCTGTGATTGTAGCTACGCAAATGATGGAATCAATGTGTGAAAACCCGATTCCAACACGTGCGGAAGTCAATGATTGTGCCAATGCTGTGTTGGATGGTACCGATGCCGTAATGCTCTCTGGTGAGTCTGCTGCGGGCAAATACCCAGTTGAAGCCGTCTTAGCTATGCACCGCACCTGTATCGAAACTGAAAAACAACGTGTGATGCCATCGTCAGAAACACGCGATCCGCGTTTTCCTCCACATTCTGTGGATGAGTGCATTGCACGCCAAGCGATGGAAGTGGCTAGGGCTATGCCAATTCGTGCCATTGCTGCATTCACGCGCACTGGTAACTCGGCTTTGTATATGTCTCGGCATTTGGGCGATGTGCCTATCTATGCGGTAACCTCTGAAGATAGTACACTTGGTCGCGTAACCTTGTTCCGTAATGTTACACCATTACGTATGTCGATTGAGTACGGTCCTTTGGATGCGCCACAAGCGACAACGGATATTATTGATCGCATGCGTAATGATAATCTTGCAGCCGTAGGTGAGTTGATGATTATGACGTTTGGTACGCCTATGGGTCAATCTGGCGGCACCAACGCTTTAAAAATTATTAGTATTGTATAAAAAAGTTTCTGTGGGACTAAAAAGGAGAGCAAAATGGCGTTAATTTCAATGCGACAACTTCTGGATCATGCGGCTGAAAACAGCTACGGCATGCCAGCATTCAATGTAAATAATATGGAGCAAGTTCATGCAATCATGCAGGCTGCTGATGAGACTAACTCACCAGTCATCATGCAAGGTTCTGCTGGCGCTCGTGGTTATGCTGGCGAGTCTTTCTTGCGCCACCTCATTTCTGCTGCAATTGAGCAATATCCGCACATTCCAGTGGTGATGCATCAAGATCATGGCTCTGAACCAGCAGTATGCTTGCGTTCAATCCAATCTGGCTTCTCATCAGTGATGATGGACGGCTCTTTGATGGCTGATGCGAAAACACCTTCATCGTATGAGTACAACGTTGAAGTCACTAAAAAAGTATGTGAAATGGCACACGCTGGTGGCGTTTCTGTAGAAGGTGAGCTTGGTTGCTTGGGTTCTTTGGAAACTGGCATGATGGGCGAAGAAGATGGCCACGGCGCAGAAGGCAAACTTGATTTGGATATGTTGCTTACTGATCCTGAAGAAGCTGCTGATTTCGTTGAAAAAACTGGTGTTGATGCCTTGGCAATCGCTATTGGTACTTCACACGGAGCTTATAAATTCACCAAACCACCTACAGGCGCAGTACTACGTATTGACCGTATCCGTGAAATCCATGCACGTATCCCTAACGTACATTTGGTCATGCATGGTTCATCTTCAGTGCCACAAGATTGGTTGGAAACAATCAACTCATACGGCGGCGCAATGGGTGAAACTTACGGTGTTCCTGTTGAAGAAATCGTTGAAGGCATCAAATCTGGTGTTCGTAAAGTCAACATCGATACTGACCTTCGCATGGCGTCTACTGGTGCAGTGCGTAAGTTCTTGGCTGAAAATCCATCGAACTTTGACCCACGCA
>Ga0100402_1004602_pt1 | contig 14512 bp, 18 predicted proteins | sample CryGeyme20150102_FD_80419 | JGI IMG/M metagenome (GOLD analysis project Ga0100402, IMG submission 80419) | Groundwater microbial communities from Crystal Geyser aquifers in Utah, USA - Crystal Geyser metaG 2015-0102 | ecosystem: Environmental > Aquatic > Deep subsurface > Groundwater | place...
ATATCAAGAGATTTGTTGTAGCCTTCTTTTTTTATCATTTCAGGAGCAATGTACTAGTAACTACCGCACAGACTGTTCATCTTTTGACCAGGGGCGATTCTGCAAGTGTATCCGAAGTCACATATTTTAATTCTTTCCTCCTCATCAATCAGTATGTTCTCAGGTTTGAGGTCTCGATAAATTAGCCCTTTTTAGTGCATGCTGATGATCCCAAAAACTATCTGCATCCAGATCAGATACTTCTCAGTGACTGTCAGCTTGTACTCCTCGTTTTTTTTACAGGAACGAATCAACGAGTAGACATCTCCGAAGGGACAATATTCGACAATGAAGTACACACACTTAGTGTCCTCGAATTAATAGTACAGTTTGATCTTGTACTTGGAGGTATACTCGAGCACTTAGAATTAATTGGATATCATCTCCATTTACCCATTTTGTCTGCACTCGGCTTTATTGATCCTTTTCATGCAAAATATGTGCCGATCGTACTTACGCTCCACCAAAAAGATCTCAGAAAAGGTCCCCTCTCCTAATTTTTGAAGAACTTCAAAGTGGTTCAAACACACGTCAATGTCAGCAGTGATCTCGTATTATTATCTTTTCTTGGATAGTTCAAGAGTAAAGGGTAGATTTATTAGTCTTTTGTGAGCATAGTGGTCCTCACTGTTCAGCTGTTCTTTGTCGTAGTGCAATTCCTTGTTTTTGCTGAGCAGCAAATCAACGAAATAGTTGCGGGGTGTGGTGATTAATGTTCCATCTTTCATGTCCTATCCGACAAGGTCCTGTCGAATGAGCTCAGTAATGATGTTTTTGCGATTGAGAGGTTGAGGCAGGGCTGCACTAAGGCAGATTGTTCCTTTGAACTGTTCCTTTTTGTGATAAAATGGGTCAATGAGGGTGATTATCATTTGAATAAATAGTTTGAATACTATTATTCCTTTATTTCTTTATTTAAGTTCTATAAATGAGTATATGGGGTATTGGGACAATGTGAATATTTTTATTCAATCAATAGCAGTCGTGATCAAGGTCGATCGAGGGGTAGGAGATAAGGAGAGAGTTGAGGGGCAAGTGGAGTATATTTGGCGATATATTATATTCTTAAATTTAGAAATAGTTTTTTTGGATTAGAAAATGATCAAAAAGGTGCAGGACAAAAAGAAAAAAACTTCGTCGACGGCCAACCTCTTCTTCAAAGTCAATGATAAGAACGATAAGATCAACCTTAAATTCGCACTGAATATGTATGTCCCCAAGACCACCAACCTGCTGGTGAGTCCCAAGCACAACGAATCCCACCCTCACAAACACTTCAAAATGGCAGTCGCCACTCCCAAGAATAAACCTGCCAAGAAGTCTGTCAAAGAGAATGGCTACTATACAGCCTTCCATTCCAACACCAACTCCGCAACATCCACCCCCTTCGATTACGAGCCCATCGAAATTAAATAAAAAACTCGCAACGACTATAAATTTTTGTACCAGGTCGGATCTGGAGGCTTCGGACGGGTCTGGAAGGTCCAGGAGAAAAAGAACAATCACCTTTATGCGATGAAGGAGATATCAAAAGCCAAGTACGACTGTTGTCACTCAGAGTCCTTCTCAAGAAAAGTGTGAGTTCGGTCATCAACGAGAAGACCATCCTCGAGCAATTGAGCAACCCCTTCATCATCAATATGATTTCTGCCTTCCAGGACAGATAGTACCTCTACATGACCATGTAATATCTGAGAGGAGGAGACCTCAGATACCACCTCTGCTTCTACTAATTCTTCAGCTAGGAGCAAGCCAGTACCTCTCTTTCTAGTAAGAATTTGTGGCGGGCTGCATCGTCCTCGGCCTTTAGTATATTCACGCCAAAGGAATTATCCACCGAGATCTCAAACCTTAAAATTTGGTCTTCGAATAAAACGGCTATCTCAGAATTACTGACTTCGGTGTGGCCCGTAAGAGAAAAGAAAGCAATTCTGAGGAGACTAGTGGTACTCCTGGTTACATGGCTCCTGAAGTCATCTGCAGAATGAACCATTCTTTCGAGGCTGATTTTTTTGCTCTTGGAGTCATCATCTACTAAATGATGATGGGCTCAAGACCTTACATGGGTGATACTCGCAAATAAATCCGAGATAAGATTCTTGCCCATCAAGCCAAGATCGCAGAGAAGGAGCTGCCCATGGGATGGAGCCCATAGTCCATGGACTTTGTCAACAGGCTTCTAAAAAGAAATAAATAATCTCGCTTGGGTTACTCTGGAATCGAGGAGCTCAAGAAACACGAATGGCTTCGTTCGATAAATTGGCGTAGGTTAGCAAGAAAGGAGATCGCTCCTCCTTTTATTCCTGGCGTATTATATATCTAAGATAGATCATAACCGAAAGTCTGTAGTATCAGAAAGAGATGTAAAACACCTCGGAGACGATGCCAAATGAGGAGTCCGAGATGTTGCTGAGGACAACCGAGATCCAGAATTTGTTTCGGTAGTACGGTGACTCAAGCAAGAAGATGAAGAAACAACCTCGTTTTTGATATCAATTTTATTTTCGTAAATTGATGTGTCACACATATACTATTCAATAAACTCCTAGCTTATAATACTATGCTATCCCATAATTAGATTTACGCCACCGTTGACTAAGAAATAGTCATCTTGTATGTCAGCAACTGGAAATTTATGGCAGCAGGGCAAGGTCACATTGTTCTTGAAAATATCGAACCAAAAGATCAGTTCTACCATAAAGTATTGAGAGTGTGCAAACATCCCATTGACACCCTACCTCCCTAATTCGAAAGTACATACCGAGCTATCATCTCAAAGATGCCTAATCTTTCCACCTACCTGCACAAGAGGCATAAAATGACCTTCAAAGAATAGGACCAGGATAAATTCTTTAAAATGATCAAAGATCTCTGTGACTTTGATCTCAAAAATTTCAGAGCCTACATTTCTCAAAATTTGACCAATAATCCAGAATCATGGGACTACATTTTGTAGTTCAAGCCCAAAACTCCTCTCCCAGATATCTACTCTAGCGCCTTCCTCAAAAAATTTTGCGAAAATCATGCCATCGCCTATGAAGAAGCCAAGGCAGTACTAGAAAAGAGCGAACCTCAGGAACATCTGCGCTGGTTCAAGAAAAATGCCCTCAAAGAAGGTACTCACAACCTCAATGCTCTAAATATATTTTCGATCAACACTCAAGAAGCTCCTAACTATCTGTCGCTTCTCAAGCCTTTGAGTGAAAATGAAAAATCACAAGTTCTAACCAATGAAATTTTGGCAACAGCCTTGAACGAGACTAAAGTCTTTGAAGAGATCCTCAAACTTCAGTTTATTCACAACCATGAGAGTGATTTTAGCTCTGTCGATCCTTTCTTTCTTTGGTCGAGCTAAGCAGAAAGAGAAAAGCAAATAGCGGAGGCAAGAGAGCACATCATTCGAGACATATAGAGCTTCCAAAATCCAAGAGAGGTAGTTTAGGATCAGTACAAGGAGGCAAAATTTATTAAGGAGGGGTTAGAGAGCAAAGACAGTTTTGAATCAATTCTTCGCTTTTTGATGAGTTGGAGCTGGAGAGACATATCTGTAATGTTCCGAGTAAAACTTAACAGCCAAAATCAATAGCTATAGAAGACTGACCTGAAGATCATAGACTATGAGCTAAAGGACGCCACAAAGCTGACCTAAACCATTGAGAAGGACAGTCAATTCTTGGAGAGCTACTTGAGGTTCAAGAAGTTGTTACTTTGATAGTATGTGCTGTCGATAGTAATAAATATATCGGATTATGTCGAAGAGTGATTCCGACGATGATGAGGGATTTGTGGCTAATCCCATCAGAATCGACTAGCACAGCATCGCACTGTCATAAAATATTACCCCCTCCCTCAAATAATTCCAGCCGCATTATTTGTCCGGATAAGGCATCCTCAGGTACCACCTCTCTCACCCAGAAAATAACCATAATAACTCATCGCTTCCTTCAAAAATGTACACTCCAGGCTTAGAAGCTACCCAGTACCACAAATGCCACATAACAAAGCATCTGACCTCCCCACCGCCTCCGACCTTTTCGGCAACAGTAAGCTCTACTACCTGGCCTATTCACGTTTCAAGCAGCCTTTCAGCTAGGGCGAGAGATAAACATTCCGTACTTGTTAAATTAGGCAGATAACCCAGTCCAGCTCATATTTTGTCAAAACTAGCAAGAGCCTCATCTGAGAATTTTGAAAGATTGGGACGAAAAATCCATAGACGACTCTTCGATCAACGATACTTGTCTTCTGTTTGATTCCCGGTTTGAAGGAGGAAATTTACTGTGCGCATTCAAGTCAAAAAAAGAGTTGAATACTTATACCCTTTTCATGCAAAATGACACAAACACCTACGGCTACAATCAATGGTTCTACTTTTCTGTTAGAAATATGAAGCCCAACACCAAGTACACTTTTCGCATCGCTAACTTCGTACACAATTATATATGCTCAGAAAAAACCATATTCCTTCTTCAATAATGGTCTTCAGCCACTCATTTTCTCCCTCCTCAAGTCGAGAAAGGAAGATAGCGGATGGTACAGAGACGGACAACACATTAGCTACTTTCCCTCCTAATTCATCTAAGACTAGTGCAACCGATACTACACTCTTTAATTCAGCATATATTTCGATCATGGTCATGATTACATCACAATATCTCCCTACGCTCCCTATAGCTACAGCAAACTTATTTCATCCCTGAAAAGACTCGAAAAAATGGCGATGGACCACTGTCTGAGCTGGAAGCTGAAGACTGTTTCTCGAAGTTTAGCCTTCAACCAGGTCCCTTATGTCATCATTTCCAACAAAAACATCATCAGGCACAGCAAAAAGAAAATAGTCATCTTGGCCAGGCAGCACTCAGGATAAACCTGGTCTTCCTATCTCGCCTAGGATATCATGCAACTTCTCGTTTAGCAGGGTTCTTCGTAAAGCAAATGGCTTCTCTAAAACTATGATTTTCACATTTTTCCAATGCTGAACGTTGACGGAGTTATTTATGGCAACTTCAGATGCGACCTTGCAGGATGTGACCTCAATCGTACCTGGAAAAATCCCTCCCAGCAAATTCAGCCTCAAGTCTATCAGATCAAACAATAAATATCTAAGCTCCAGTAGAGGTATGGAGTGGAGATGTGCATAGATCTTCACACTCACAGCAAATAATACGGAGCTTTTGCCTACTGCTGCGTTTAATCTCAGGAGTGCAGACAACTGCCTTCTTTGATAAGCAGGTGTTCCCCTTTTTTCAGGTATCGTGCTTGTACTTTTGGCATATCGGGCGATAAGAAGTATACTGCTCGATCTACCATATACGGGCTAACAAGTTCGCTGAGTGTCCTTACAATCGAATTATCAGCCTACGGGTTTAAATTACCTGGAAGACGCTATCCTTTCCCCTACACACCCAACCACATCAAAAATATAGGAAAAGCCATTCTCAAAGGGTTCGCATCTTCCCAAAAATCAGAATAGCCTTAATTAGAAGATGAAGAAATATAGATCGAACTAGAGGATGGCCCACTAGTTATCAACAGCAAAGAGATCATCATATCCCAGCAGGAAAATGTGATTGAGGATTAGTAACCTGTTGACGGATCTGACTCCGAACCTGAGGCTGACGAGATAGAGCTGGAAGTCAAACTCAATACAATCTTTCCTCCGACTTTTAGATAATAATAGCTGACTGTGAGCAACAACAGTAAAGGGAACAAGAGCACCACTCGAAAATCAAGCAAGACAAAAAAACAAAATAGATCAGCCTTTCATAAGACTAAAATGGAGAATAGAAAAGCTATCAAGAAAGAGCACAGTTTTAGTCGATAAGATATTCGGAAGTCAGTTGAGCAGGAAAAAGAAGAGCCCCGTACTATCGACCATATAAGAAACCAGCCTCCTCCTGCCACCAAGCTGAGAAAACCAATATTTGCTGTCCCCAACTCGTACCATAAAAAGCATGGCAGTTTTAACACATAGAAGAGTAATAAGACTGGCCCTGAGAAGGTGACACAGCCACTGAATCTAGTATAATTTTCTCTCAAAAAGCTTCCAATTTCAGTCCCTTAGAAGCTTTCTCAAAACTTCCAAAATTACCATATCATGCTGGATGAACAAAACTCTATGGGCAATCGTAGTTTTGGAAAAAGATAATAAAATCGTTTCGATAAAACCTTCTCAACTTATGAGGCCATGTGCAGACCAAGAGTGCGAGTAAACTCCAAAAAGCAGGGAATGATCAGAGACAACAGTCGCCTAGAACAATAGCTGCCTTTTTTGTGTGTCATGTCAGAGAACAAAAAACAACTGCAACTATAAAAAATAAGGTAAAAGTAAGAACGGGCCTCCGATAGAAGATTTTAGCAGAAGCATCCGCAAATATCAAGCCATCAGAGCAGCCACAAACACCACAATACTTTGAGCAAGATAAAGAACAAACAAAAACAGCTCGACCTGATAGCAAAAATAGGTTTCGAGCAGTACACCCGATACTTTTCTGAACATCCTTAACAGAAGAAGACTGACAGTGATAATAAGTTTGTTTGATTTTTCTCCAAATATTCCAGTAAAATGATCATCTTCTCTTGCATAAAGATGATGTCGATCAATCGACAGACATGAATTGGCTTATCTTGAACTCTAAGTAGCTGAAATGGTACTGTTGTGGAGGTAGGCGAACCATTGTTTGATCAAATGCTTGTCGTCTCTTTTTTTCAAAATGATCTCGTCAAGACCTTGTTAGTAGCTCCAAGTGCTGGCCCAGTCCACGAAGGTCTCACGCTATGACTGTTCTGTTCTTAGAATAGGGCTGTTGGTGGCCGTGTAGAAGGGTCTTTTCTTGGAATTTGACGACACATATGTTTTTTCGACTTCTCGATCCATATTGAAGCCGTATTATGAGTTTGTTTTTTTCATAGCTTTTGGATGGTGCAACTCTTCCTAGTTGATATCCGATATCTCCTGATGGCTCCTCAATCGACTGATCACTGACTCCTCTTTCTCTGTTTGCTTTTCAGTGAAGGACAAAGAGCTGTTGCTCATGTTGTCTTCTCTCTGGCTGTTGTACTTTTATTTAGGAGGGGTCGGCTTGGGAAGTTACTTTTAAATTTCAAAAAAATCTCTCCACAATTTGAACTACTCTTTGAAATATTTGAGGTATTTGTTGGGCAAGGTGTCGAACTTCATTTATTCATCGTTGAGAATTTTTTCATAAGAGGCATAATCGGATCTGCAATGTGAATTTTCAAGATGTTAGCTATGCTCTTCTTTGGTCTCTTCCTCTTTTTCCTCCTCCTGAACTTCAGCTATATTTTGCATGTTGGCCGAATTTAAGCTGATCTTTGGCTCCACATTGTTTTCAGGTTGCTCTTCAACATCTTTTTTGGCAAACTATATCACGCATCTTATTTTTGTGTAGTTCAGACATTGCAAATGGTAGGTTCCAATTTATTTGAGCACCTCTTGAAATATATACTACTATCCTTATGCCAAAGGACCGGTTTATTCGTCCGTTTCTTCCATAATGAACAGAAACTTCCGATTGGAGCCAGCTGAACATTAGCTGATATTTGAAGAATTATTCTTGTTAATATTCAGGATAATCTGAGTAGGTTCCGATATGGTTAGTGTTTAGGGAGTTAATTCCATATGCTTGAGCTGTATTGTTATTGCCTTTTGACTCTATGATTGCTCCATAATATGATATTATTAATTATCTCTCGAAGAGTCACTAGTTTGAATAAATTTGGATATCAAAGATAAGGAATCATTCGGCTGGGACCAAGTCAGAAGACTCCTTGCTTATTATTAGCCCTTCCGTTGGAATTTGGATTTATGCTTTGACGCAAAACTGATCAAAGGGATGAGTGTCGTCGGGAAGCAAAGTCTTCAGCTTAGACTTCAGGCCCTATCCATTCTACTTCTTCTCGTAGTCGGTGGCCTCATCCTTGTCAACTTCAGTGCTGTAGTCAGGCTCCTATCCATCGATCTTGACAATTTTATGCCCAATCATCTTCCTGTTAGTTATGATTTTGTCTCTCGACAGCTTGACCCTCACATCCTTTTTCTTTCTTTGAGACTGCAAGGCTGTTCTTTTTTTGAAGGTAGTGACCTGGTCAGGTTTTGTTGGGAAGAATGAGCAAAAAGGTGGGAACTTATTTTCAAACTGATTGATATCTCCTCCAACAATCACAGTCTTATGGGAGTACGGTTCTTTTCTATTGAAAAATTCCATCAAATTGTACAAATATTCTCTCTGCATCTAGTTGGACTTGATCCTTGACGAGGTGAACTGTATATTCATGATGATGAAGTGAGGAGACTAAAGAGCCATGATCTTATCGTAACTGTTATCGTCTCTCATCTAATAGTTGTTTATGTTGTCATCCGAAAAAATTTTCTATAAATCCATCTCCTTGAACTGTCTCTGCTCTGACTTGAACACATCTTTCTTGAAAATGGTCAACATTTTTTTCTTATGATTCTTGTGCCAGAAAAAGTTGACTGTGGCTTTCTCCTCCAAAAAGTGAATCAGATTTTTGGAGTAGGACTGAATGAAAAATAAATGTGAATTGGTCTTCCTATATCCATATCTAAATTGACTAACTTTGTTATCTTCGTCCAGAAAGGCGAACTCGAAGAAAGGCTCAACGACTCTCATGTATTTTTCCAGGTTTTTACCCTCCTTAAGATAGGAGTGCCAATCTGCAGGATAGACATATCTGAGAATTGCCTTGTAAGCTATAAAGTCGTACTGCTTTAAGTTTTACTTCCACTTCTCCAGTTTATCGAGATCTGACTCTTTCAATTTCTTCTCAATGTGCTCCTTGTTCTTCTGGTACTATCGATTCCATATCTTTTTGAACTCTTTCTCAGACATTGATATGTAGGGGTCATAAGGGTTGCCTGTCTCCTTGACACCTGCCATCTTGTTGAACAAGGGAGAATATCGACCCTTTTTAAATTATTTCTCAACTATGCCGAATAAATTTCTGAGCTCCTTTTCTCCCTTGAAACCTTCCAGCTCATTCTCGCACATCTACTCAAATATTTTTCCCAAAACTTTAGACTGAGGCTCATAGTCGCTAATGTAATATTCGAAGGGTCCGTTGGGAATGCCTCCCCAATTCAGAGTCATGACTCTGAGGTTGTATGTTTACTCATTATTTCCACAACAAGTTCCTCCCATATTTTATAACCTTTATTCAAAAATATATCTAAAGCAGAATATCAAGACTGCCTCTTCTCCAGGTTGGCTACAACCACAAAATGATCAAAAGGGTGCTCGTCAGTTGGCACTAAATTATTTTTACTAGGCTCAGCTCCGTTGATATATGATATTTTTCCATCAAGGATTTTCATAGTCGATATTATCTTGTCCTTGGACTCTGAAACAATCTTGTCAGCTTTGTTATATTGTCCCTGAGTGACTGTCCTCTTCTTAATGGTGGTCATCTGCTCCTCTTTGTCCGGGAAAAAATAAAACTAACTGCTAAACGGTTACAGATAAGAGTTAAGGTCTCCAGCCAACACAATATCGTAATCTTTGAATATATTTTTGAGCTAGGTAATGCCCTTTTTAAGTTCCTCGATTTGAACTTTGTTGGGCTCTGTCTTTGAGCTCAGATGGGCATTGAGGAAGATGTAATTGTCAATGACCATGAGGGCTGTTCTGTTGTTCCAGTTGACAAGATTCATCGTCTCCTCCTTGACGCCTTTGAAAAACACATCATTGTTTGCAGGTTTTGAATCTGGCTTGAATGACCCTTTCTTGGCAACAATGGCAGTATCTTTTGAAATGTCATGTACGATGTGAAATTCTCCCTTGTGATTCCTTTGAACCTCGTCAAAAAAATTTTGAGAATACTCTTGAAGGAAGAAAACGTCAGCGTTGATCCTCTGTAAATTTTATACCACTTTTTTGCATTTCCGATCTTCATCTAGAAAACTTGCGCTATAGAGGCGTTCCAATTTATTCCGATACTACTTGGTCTTGAGTGAAGTTGCGTCGTTAATTTGCTTGACTCCATAGACATACCTGAGGAGCGTATGGAACATAAGCACATCGTATTTTTTTGTAACTTCCTTCTGCTCTGGAGTATATTAGATCTTTAGCTTGGTGATTTCGCTATTAAACAGATCTTCCCAGTGGGATTCGAACTATTCTTTAGTCATGAATTTGTCTTCTTTGGTTATTCCTGCCTCCAGGAAGAACATGGGCGAGTATCTGTTGCGATACTTGAGATCAATTTTGCCCATGTTCCATTTGAAATTTTTTTTGTCTTCCTTGTAATGTGGGAAATACTCTTCCAGTAATATCTTATATTAATCACCAATTTCCTTGAGGATGTCCATGTAGTCGTCACAGTAAAACTCGAAGGGGCTGTTCATGATTCCACAGTAGTTGAGAGTGGCCACAGTCAGGATCTTGTTCGGGTTGATCATTGATGGTTAAATGGGTACGCTGGGATCACTATTGACACATCCCATTTTGTACTTTATAACAAACTATTATTTTAGAAGATCATTTCATTATCCGTTATAACAATAATGATCGACTCTCAAACAGGTCAAACAGCTTCTATAATCTTCGGGAAATGGATAGCATCCACTAAAGGGGTATTGGAAATATATGATGATAGCAGTATAATATCTATCATTTATTGTATTGATAATATTATAGTGTTTCCAAGTGTATAACACGATAGTATATGACCTCTAATAACTTCAAAAATCTCATAAAAACAAACCTCTTCACCGACGACTCCTTCCAGCCCCTCCTCAAAAAATCAGATTAGTACCGAAAAACCACACAACTGGCCCTGCAGCACTACCACTCCCTCATCAAAAACTTCTAATGCTATGAGCAAACCCACGAGAAGCTCCTGGTTGACTACGAATAGTACATATAAATAAACGAAATCAACATGCCTCAATACTTCCTCAAGTACATCCAACTTTTTCGCAATATCTGGAGCTAACAGAAGAGCTTTAATCATAAGCTGAATAACATCCTCAAAGAAATGAATGCCTTGTGCGATAGCCTCTTCACCAATTTTTCTAATAGAATCCTCACCTTTCAGAACTACATCAGGTCCTACAAGGCCCATGAAAATGTTTTGATTGAGCTGAGTAAAAAATATTTCAGGACCCTCAAAGGTATGATAGCCAGCATAGAATACTACAAGGAAACGTTCACTGACGTCCGAGTTATTTACAACATGGACGAAAAAATCAAGAGGTATACTGCATGCGAAAACACCTTTAAAAACCTACAAGAGGAGCTCGATACAATTGAGAAAAAAGTGACCCAACTTTCCAGTTAAAAAACTCAAATTATCTAAGCTTACAAAGACATTGATAATGAGCTTGTCCTGATGTTGAAGGCCATAGGAGGAAAACTGATCAATGTTTCTAAACGCTTCGTGGCTGACTTTTGCGAAATGACCAACATCACGGTAACCTATTTTGCTGAAAAAAAATACTCCCTTGAACAGCTGGAGCTCAAGACCTTCTTCAGCTCAGATACCAAAATCAATCTTCAAGAATGCTTCACTGTTTAGATTGATCCTACAAAAATAGAGTTTTATCCTGCCTTTGTGGTTTACTACAAGGACATTAGAGAAGATTGCTACTGTCAGCTGGGAACTTTACTGACAGCAACCGTCAAGGAAACTGAAGAGAAAATAGAAAAACGAAAAAAGCTGACCAAAAAAGCTCTTGAGTATACAGTTAGCTTTATCAAGCTTTACGAAAAGCATTTTTACCTCAATTTAAAGGAAATTGTAGCTAATTTTCAAAAAGTCAAGAAGAATTTATCAGATATACTTGGCAGCAGACTAGGCAGTTTTCTGAAATCTTGTCACTCTATCCTCGAGCTATCAATCGGTATAAATGAAAAGTTAATAAAGAGAACCACGAATAAGCTCAAGAATATTGAGGCGTGTCTGCTGTAGTAAGCAAAAATACTGGATCTTTTCAAGAACGAATTCAAGCTGAACATAATGAAATTCATCAATAACAAAAACAATAAAAAAATATTCAGCTAAAAAGAGATCAATTAATTTACAGAATAATAACCCAATTTGCATGAAATAACAGCTCTTAAATAGTCAATGGCCGAGAAGTCACAACATTTGACCATGCTTATCGATGGTTTTGTCGATAAATTCAAAAAAAATTATGACCAGCTCAAGTTCCACTATAACGCTATCGTCAATGATTTCACTGTCAGCACCAACGAGTTTTATTCTCTTTGCTGTGACACTCAATAAGCCTATTTCGGTTAGGGCTTCTTCATCACTAACTATCAGAAGTACGAAGCTGACATTGACAACGCTCTGGAAGGACAAAGAAAATTTTTCCAGGAAATCAACTTCAGCTCTTTACTCAAAGATGATCAAGGGCCTATAACTTTCGATGCTTAGCTAAATAAAATTGAGTAGTATAAGAAAATGAAGAAGCCAATATCGATTGAAGTTAATCAAAAGGAAGACGATTCCAATCGCAAAGGATCAGCTACAAGCGATGTATAAAGAAATACCTCTCCTGAAGTTAAAGCTGAGGAGGTCAAAACAGATAAAGGCAAAGGCGGAAACAAGCATCAATAATTTTTACTGACCAAAATTACGTTTCTTCCCGGTTAGAAATTTTTCAAAAGTTTTTCTTGTGCTCTGAGTGATAAGATCCTCCTTTCTGGTCGGATCTACATCACCAACAAGAGAATTTGTTTCCATTCGAGCTTCAATCCCAGTAATATATTTTTCGATGCCACTTTCATTCAGATACCCAAGCAAGATATCAAAAAGATAGAGAAAAAAATGAATGCCATAGTCTTTGATAACTCAATAGCTGTCACCACAGTCAATGGGGAGGTTTTCTTCACTTCCTTCTTCTCACGTAACTAAGCCTATGACCTGATCTGTCAGGCCCTGTAGATAGACACAGATGAGTGCATGTTTGAACCTGAGGAGATGAAGGAGATCAATGAATGTAAATAGGTTGTTGAGGATGATGACATCAAAGAGTCAGCTATTGAAGAAAGACGTAATAAGATCAACGAAATGCTAGCTGTTCACCCCTACAAAGAATTGTTCAGCACATAATATGCCTATCCTGGCTTCAATGCATACAAATTCCTCAAAATGCTTGAGGTAGGAGGTTAGTTTACCTTCAATCGGAAAACCTACAAAAACTTTTCGGTATACATAAAGGAATGTCTTGATCATAAGGATTACGACTATACCGAATGGAAACCTTCCCCTCCTTGTGATTTCTTGAACTCAGGTACAATTGCCTTTATGTAGTCAACATCAAGGACACCATGCCTTTGAGCTTCAACAGAAAGGTCACATGCATGGTGCCAGTCGCCAACTCTGGCGTTCCTTTCATGCCGAAACAGGCTAAATGTGAGGAAACACAAACGTTGTATGTTGTATCTAAGGACTAGTACATCATGGAGTCAACAATTCAGAACAGCGGAGTGCCTTACGCCTAGACCTTTAATATCAAACTCAAAAGAGTTATTGCCTCTATTAACGAAAGTACATGTACTGGTATTAAGATGCCTGCAAAATGACTGTCTATCTTCACATCAACTTCATCTCCATCCCGATGGTCAAAAGCATCATCGAAGGTAAATCAACTGAATAGACAAAAAATGCGATGGGTCGGCTTGAATCGGAAGCCAAAAAATATCTCAACTACCTTGAAAGATCAAAGATCAAAGCCAAAATGCCTAATGGATAGACTTCAAACGGAGCAAATCCTCAAAACGAATAATACTAAAAATAGATAGAGGAACTAAAAGATAGCGAATAAAAGTTACAGAAGGAACTGAAAGCATCAGAGGTGAGGTTCGAGCAGGTCAAAAAATTTTTGATGGGGTCTCTGGTGCTCAACATAGTTCTGATTCTCATTCTGTTGGCCTGATTTAAATTAGCTTTCATATTAATAATCATGAGCTTCCTTTACGATAGGAACAAAAACAAGGCCAAAATATAAATCAACAAAGCCCTCTCAACCATCCACAACATCGTGAAGCCTACCAGCCAGGTCAAGGCTTAATTAGAGGCCAGTAACAAGGATATCGTCATCGATCGGGCCGATAAAATTCACTGTACCCACATTGCCATTCAGAAACCATCATCGACACTGAGGACGGCAGATAATTCATCATTTGCTAGCAAAACAAAGATCCCCGTTCGAACAACCACCGCTCTCCCTACACCAATCGATACTATCCCAGTCACAAAGAGGATATGTACATGCTGTCTCCTCTCCTGAGAGATCTGGAGGAAAAGGGAAACCTGCTCTTTTCGGAGTATGCCAAACTATATTATGGAGAGGAGGGTTGCATTGCTAACTTCTATGTGTTTGAAACTGAATAAGGTCTAAACTTTTCACTGTACATCAAGAAGAGTAATCCTCAGCTTATGCAGTTTATAAGGATTCCGAGTGCTTTGGAGTATGGTCATCTTC
>Ga0100402_1004608_pt1 | contig 14505 bp, 19 predicted proteins | sample CryGeyme20150102_FD_80419 | JGI IMG/M metagenome (GOLD analysis project Ga0100402, IMG submission 80419) | Groundwater microbial communities from Crystal Geyser aquifers in Utah, USA - Crystal Geyser metaG 2015-0102 | ecosystem: Environmental > Aquatic > Deep subsurface > Groundwater | place...
ACGTGAGGAGGTCTCGAACTTACCTTTCAAGGATGTATAAGTGGTCAGACGTCTCCTATACGATTTGTTCGACGACATATGCACATAGTACGATAAAAGACACGTTCCTCTATCAAGCATTGATAAACAACAGCGCTACAGTCACCTTCAGCAGCAATATGATGAACTACTGTCTCGCAATTTGGTGGAAGAGATGAGCAATGACCTTGTGGAGGAAATGATGGAAAACATCAGGCAGGAGATGCTGAAAGAGTCAGCCGAGGAGCTGACTAAACTGCATGACTTTACACATCAGAAGACCTAAGAATGTTTTAAGTCCATCTTTGGCGAAGGAAATGTATATCCCAAAATAAAGGAGTTTGATCAATACAAAATTCCTCTTTTGTTTGTTAACGAATAGGAAAACGAGATAGGTCGCCCCAACAACGAAAAGTACCTCAAAAAGCATGACAACGAGTTCAACATATACGAAACAGAAGACACGACAACCAGTCTCATCAACGACATCGCCCTGCTGGATGCTGAATAAAGATACATCGAAAGAGTAAACACGAATGTTTCCGAGGAACAGTAGTATAAAACTGAGGAGTGTTGCTTCTACTATGACAAAGAGTTATTCGCTGTTAATAGGAACACTATCAAAACTGTCAAGGGAAATAAAGTTATCCATCAGATACTACCAGCTCTCGAAAGTGTGGGAACTGTTAGAAAAGTTGGTCGAGTCTGGTTGGTTCAGAATAGTAATAAAATTATGCTTATTACGCCATGGGGAAGATAGTAGTTTGGGTAGCAGTTAGGAACTCGGATCAGCAATCCTTCAGGAACGATCACTCATGCTCAAATATATCCAGTCCAGACCTTTCTGGGCCATCCTACAAGTGCCCTTCTGGGTTTCTAAAAAGGGCAGATTCTGAAATTCAACTACAACAGAAACAGATTGAATGCTCGTCAGACCAACATCACTCACTATATTCCGGTTATTGAGCATGCAAAGGCAGGCGATTAGCCAGCTTTTCCTCTCAACAACAGAAACTACTTGCCGATAGAGCAGGAAAAGCCAAAGCCAACAGATGAAATTCATGAATACAGATAGTTCTTTGAATATCATACAGAGCCCATAATATATGTGGGCTTCTACAGGATAGATAAGATGATCAGCATAGACCGCAGTCTTAGATGTGCTTTATGGGAGTACAATAAGGCAAAGGGAGCGAGCAACTATGAACCAGCTTTCAAGTTTGAAATCAAAAGTACATACCAGATATACAACTAGGACGAAAATCCTCGGTATAAAGATATTTATCCAACCTCCAAATCAAACGAGACTCCCTAACAAATGTACAAAAAATACATGCTGACCGAATAATTTCTCAAAATGCAGCTATATAACAATCCAAAAAAAGAGATCGCCTATTTCTTGTCACCTAATCACGACAAGGATGGCGAGGAGGACGAAAAACCGATATGGAAAGTCACCTACAAGGAAAGAAGAGGACAAGTAAACAAAATTTTAGAAAGTTTTTACAATGTTGTAGACGGAAGAATCACAGCCCAGCAAGCACAACTCCAAGGCGATAACATTGTCATTTTATGCGAAAGAGAGCACATCATCCGGAACGATCTGAAGACCATAAAGCTGTACAGCTGGAACATCCCAGAGAAGAGACTGGGAAAAGTAGGAGTTGAGATTGATATGTTCAAGGATCAGAAAGTCAGTAGCTTCGCAGTGTTACCTAACCAGTTCAGAGGAGCAGATCTAGAACTGGTTCTGATAGCTAACTCAGGCAGACTGCTATTGTTCTCTCTGATAAGCGGGCAGTTATTGAGGAATATCAATGAGGAGCTATCGGGCTAGGAGAAATACAAGGATCTATACTTCAAATCAATCATCCGTGCTCCTGACCAGAATTTAATCTACGGGGCCACCTCTTCCAGCATCATGGCTTTGAATTGGTAGGACAGCAACAGCATCAACGACAGGAACAAGCTCAACAAGACAATAGATGCTGCCAAACGCAAGTACTTCAGGTGAATCTCGAATTGTATGATTGTAAATGAGCATGTATCAATTCCATGGCTTAGCGAGATCTGAATAATATATCAGCAAGGCGAATCCAATAACTGCGTAGAGGAGATATTTGATGACCTGCACCCAGGGAGGCTGAGTGTACATGTCGTGAGATATCACCGTGCAGACCTCCTGTCTCACTTCAGCTGTCAAGCCCCCTCTTTATTCCAAATATTCGTGACAAAACTCCATACGCTCCTCAGAAGGCACGTCATCATCAAACAGGATGGCGATTTACCTGTCATGCTTGATCTCCTCTTGATGGTAAATTCTGAAGTGAATGGCTGAGGCAGTGTTGTACTTGAATTTTTCCCCACACATACAGCAGGTCAGTGAGACGCATTGTTTGAAGTGTTCAGCATCAAATTAGTGAAGGCTTTGTTGTTGAGCCAGTTTGATGGTGTAGTTAAGTGTGTTTTAGAACTCTAGAAGTCTTTGAACATCCACTGCCTTAACAAAGAGCACCAGGCTTAGAGTGAGGATAATATTCATAATTATTATCTGACTTGAAAGACGAAAGAATAAGATTGCAGTATTCGGGTATCTAGAGACCAAGAGATATCTTTGGCTAAAATAAAAGATAATTGAGTTTTTGATTTATTAATAAACACATGAACCTGAAGACGCTTTTTGTTTTGGTCCTGGCAGTCAGCATTATCAATTGTGGGGGGTACCAGGTCCCCCTCAAAGTCAAGGAAAGGGTGTAAACTCCCTTGGCTGTCAATCAAACAATCACTTTTCTTCTTATGATTCCAGAAGGAATGCCACAGGGTCAAGATCTGTACATCAGAGCCTAGCCAACAATTCCGAATCCTCTTCAATATCCTTACATGACAATAACATCCGATAGTGACTTCTCTCTCAAATGCTTCAGTGCACTGACATCATTTTCCAGCATCTGCCTTATCCCTAGCGCATAACTCATTGAAAATCGCACATTCAGCATCAACGTGAGCTGCTCTGTAAGAAGTTAACTCACCATTGATAGCTATCTGAGCTAGTCCTATACCCTTCAACTAGGTCAATAGGCTTCTTTAACTGCATAGTAGAATGATTTAGTCGCCACAGTGCAGGTTTAGATACCGAAATAGGCAGAATATACCTCCCTCATCGCTGTCGCCTTCATCAGCAATCTTGAAGCGAATATTGAGGTGGCGAAGGAAGGTCTCACTATGCTTGTCAACTACGGCAGTCAAGATGGACCTTATCCCAATGAGAAATAGTTCATGGTGGACAGTTAGGAATTTTTTAGTGGAGGAAGGGTGGCCTTTCTCGGTAACGATAAGGTCATTCCTGGCAGCTGGCTTAAAGTATATCTGAAGATAGCTCGAGGTATGAGAATAGTCTTTAGTGTCACCACTCACGATGGAAGTCAGCAGAAGATAGAGCTGGGAAGGTCAGTATTCGACATGGGAAGGGACAACAGCTCACCCAAGCTATATGAAATTGACACCAGTATTTATGGATTGAGAATTCAGCATGAAACTATTGAGTTAGTATTTGATTTTTACTCGGGTAGTCCTCAGGTGACAATTGGATTTGACTAATCCTTCAACAAATCGATCTCTGTCAGTCGGAACCATCCTTCAATAAGCATAGAGCTAACACCCTAGCTGAGGGATCTCAATAAATTCAATAACACTCTGCTAATAAAGGTGGACTGTTCGGAGCCATGTTAGTACTACTTCTACAGCCAGGTTGTGGACCAATAGGTCACTCTGATGAGACCTTATACAGCCTACTTCGATTAGTTGGCTGAGGGAGAATTCTATAACTACATATTCGATGAGAGGATAACGAGTGATCCAATATTCAACGATTATCCTGTCAAAAATTATACATTCAAGTTGGAAACTCTGCAAGGAAACGGATCGCTGTTTGTGAGGAGGTGTAAACAAGTAGAGTTGGGAAGCACAAATTTACAGACCCTCGACGGCTGCATCATCAGGGACAAGGCTACTCTGGAATCAACATAATTCGTGGAAGATGAGATTGAGACCAAAATGGTGCAATCAGGACATCTGTCTGATATCACTCTGTCATATGACATTCGACAGTGCTCTATCCTCCAGAGATAGAAGGAGGGCAAGATCATCAGATAGTGTGCCTTTCAGATAGTTGCTGCCCCCGACTCCAAAAGCAAAGAAGCATGGATTTACAGTATTCAACTGTAGCGAAAGGCCCACGTAAGCTATCTCAGATAAGGAAAGGCAACGAAGGAGTACCTTTCGAAGGATAGCTATGCTTATTTTGCCTTTGCTCTTCCTGATTACTCTGAGGTCAGCGATATCGTGATATTCTCAACAACATATTCAGGTCAGACGACTCTCTTGGTCTCACAAACTGAACCATACCCGAGTCTCCAATCAACTGCTCCAGACATCCAATCCGAAAGTGGAACAAAAAATTCCATTCGCATCGTCAAGCCTATCAACTCAAACGCCACCCTAAGTGAGATTTATGTCGGTGTGTACGCTCATACTTTTTCTGAGGTGAACATAGGTGTGACAGTCAACAGGAAGGGGTACTTTGGCACTGATGAGATCAATCTGTAGGCTGGGAACAACTTGCAGTATACACTGGGAAAGGAACAAAAAGATGTCCATTTTAAGATAGTGGTAGAGAAAGCTGGAAGGATCATCATTGATCTGAATGAGATAGTGGGTTTGGTGGAAATGCGGGTGGTTGAGGATGTTAACCAGACATAAGTGGAATGCATGAACGCTAATGCACATCGTTCCACTTGCTAATTTAACTCTACTTAAAGCCAAAGCTACACTATTGTAGTGACAGGATTCTACAAGGTCGAGCAGCAGTTTACGATCGGATATGTCTAGCAAAGCTACTGCAAAAAAGCAATGTTGAACTCCCCAACTTATGTTACTCTCAACGGCTACGTAATCACTTGCTACACAATCGATGTCAATTAGGCGGCCAACCTACAGTTCATGAGCTCCCTCAATCCTGTAGATCTCCTTCAGAAGGAGGTACAGGTTCAGCTTTTATTTAACGAACAACCTATTAGCATGATTCCCGCCGATCAGTATGAGATCACCCTGAGAAGCATGATGAAGAGTTGTCATTTAGGATTCAAAACAAACACAGATAATTTTGCAGAAACCTGTAGAATAGGTTTCAGCTTTGTTTCTTATACAAAAAAATCAAAGGAGTTTCAGTTCATCCTTCAGGTATAGGGTCAGTAGATGGCCCTTTTCGATGGAGTCAGCAAACCCAACATGAGGATCGACGTCAGCGAAAGATAACCTCTTCACTATTACTATAAAATATCAGAAACAAAACCTATTAGTATTTTTGTTAGCACTCACAACAACGCCATCGACTACTTCATAGCTGCAAAGCTAATCAACGAGGTTGACTTTATCCGAAGAGACTCCAATAATGCCAGCGTTTATCCTTAATACACCACCCGAAAGGACAGGCTGGCTCATAAAGACACTTTCAACTACTACTATGCAGGGCTGGAAAAGGTCTCAACTGCTGCTATAAGTATTCCTGAGCTGTACATAAAAAGATTCGCAAGCAAGCAAGAAAAGCATATTTATTTGCTTATTTCTGTCTACCCCGATGCCACTGACTACCAAAAGCAGGCAAACTCTGTCAATAACGTTATATACACGGAGTTCAACATCGAGGTTGTCCAGACAGAAAGGAGCCTCCAATTAGGAGAAACAAAGAATGGCTTTACTGTTGCCAACAGTTACTAGACGTATGTTGTGAGCCCTGAGAATGCATTGGTGACTCTGAGGAACATGGATCAAGAAGGTTCCAGATACCAATCATGCGCCATGCTAGCAGCAGCTTTACCCAACGGAACAATCGTCAAATTTGCTGACCTTGTTGGCAACAACCTCCAGCTCAGAAAGGAGGACAATCTATAGTTCATTTACGTTCAGGGAATGGCTGCCTCCTGCTCTTTCCAGATCAGCTACATCAGCCTGGAGCTACCTATCAACAACGCCAAACTATCACAACCTTATGAATTGAAACTGGACACAAAAGAGGTTCAAAAATATCTCTACTATCATGCCAATCCAGTTTCCTTCAAGATAGTTAAGCTGATTGGAGCTGGAACTCTGGATGTGTATATTTTCCCAATGAAGGATCAAAAAGCTACCCTCAAGGAGGTCCTCTCTTCAGATTTGCAGAGCTATCCGATTGTGGATAAAAATCAGAGATAATACATTGTGAAGGAGTCATCTCCTCAGTTCTGTTATGACTGCTTCTACTTGGTTGTAGTCAGCACCGAATCAAGCTTTGACGGTTAAATTATATTTTTGAGAAATAAGGAGCCGATTCCTCTGACGACCAACCACATCCTTAAACAGTGGCTGAACCCAGATAGCGAGTTTCTTCAATAATCATACCTTTACTATTCAATTACCAACTTTAACTTGACGATTGATGTTATTACAGGGACCATACATGTTCTGGTGCTGGATCCCCAGGGAAAAAGTTTATTTCAACAGGTGATCACAAAAAAGGCAACTGTTGATATAAAAGCTAATGTGGAGCAGCAAAGCAGTCTTTACTATTCAGAATAAGCTAAGTTCACAATGCAGATATATGCAATCGTCGAGGCATAATTCTACATCAGCGTCACTAAATTTAGGGTCACCCAAAGAATTTTTGAAGGACTTCCTGCTACTTTCTAACTGTCTTAAAGCACCGCCCTTCCTATCGAATTCATCAATAGTCAGGACCTGGGCACACCTCTTAGCCTGATGGTGACTGTCGATACTCCAACTGACAGTGCCTCAGAGTTATAATTTACCTTTGTGGGTGAATATGAAAACGGAACAAACATAAGCGATGCTTCAATTTTGTTGCTCAACAAGACAGCCTCAGGAAAGGGTAGCTATGCTTTGAATTTGATGAACTTCAAAGGGTCTTACTTCTTTTCGATCACAAGTTTGCAGAAGGTCAACATCACTGTTGTTCTGCTCAACAAGGCTCTTACTCACCTGGTTCCCAGGTAGAACCATTTGTTCAACACAGAAGGGGTCTATCAACTATTCACAAACTCTCAAAATGTTCTTGTAGAAGTCTTTAATTGTCAGGGAGACTTCTATCTTATGGCATCTAAAGACATCAAGGATACTCAATCTACAAACAAAAGCGAAAGTCCGATCACTTTGAGAAGGCCAAACTATGCAGGCCACTATGTGATTGGCGTTGAGGGCATTTTCGGCTCATATTATATGCAAGTCAACTCGAAGACTGAAGGGCAGCCCGTCTAATACCTCATCACATATAGCTATTACTCATAAGTAAATCCATACGACGTCCTTGACGCCAACAACTTTGAGATCCAATATGAAGAGAGCAGTTCGGGGATCATAGTGAAGTATCATAAGTTGGCATTGATGGAGGAAGGCAAGAAAAAATTATAGCTTAAAAAGATCCAGTATGTGGTATACGCATCATACAGTAAATTTGATTTGAGAAGGCAAAGCAGATGTGGCATCAAAGGGCAAGTCGTTGAGAAGGCAGTTTAGAACGATAATCAGGTCTATCTACAGGTATGCTTGAATTTATTTAGGAATCTCTGCTGGACGAGCTATAGAATCGATAAGAAAGCAGCAGCTTATATTTAGCTGTTTAGGCCTTAGTTGATCTGAAACATCTCACAGGGACCAAACAAACCACCCAGCATTCGGTATTCTACAACACCCTCGAAATAGCAACTTCCAAAGATTACAAATATTTCTTCACAGATAGCCCGGTCATTCTTCTCGGTTGGTTGATCCTTCCCTTCGTCATAGCAGGAATAATCGTCTTCTATTTGCTAAGGTTCTGCATAAGGAGAATAATGAAGATGAGGGGTGATCTGGTGGAAGAGGTGGAGATAGTGGCTACTTCAAAGCCAACGGTAGCCACCGACAGTAGGCTGCAGGGGACTGAGCCTAGAATAGTGCACCCTGATAGTGCCACCACACAGATCAAGGAGCACATTTGATAGTCATGCTGATCATTTGTCCAATATAAACAAAGAATCACTAAAGTCGAACACACAATCTGCTCTTAAGCAACAAACTGTTTCTGTTTTCCAATTCCTACACATACCGAGCGAGCCCTCTCAACTTCTTCTTCAGCAACTCATACTCCCCAATCAAGTGCACATAACTGCGTCGAAGCAGATTGACGTCAGTGAAGACACTGGAAGTTTTTCCTGTCTGAGCGTCTCGCTAGCGATTGAACTCGGATTGAAGCTTTTTGGCTTTGGAAAGGTTGAGGTGCAAATCTGGAAGCTGTCGGTGTTTGAGGAAGTACAGAGAGCTGCCTTGATCCTGCCATCTGGTTTTTGAGTTCATTTGTATTTCGCTGTTTTCTTACACATTAGGCAGCAACTCGCTTTGATAGTACAAATCACTGTTTACTCTTTCGACCAGTTATTTATGGTGGGAGGAGGCCGTTTTGGTGAACGGTTATTCAGTCAAAAAACATTATTATCTTTCGAGCATAAGCTAGCTACTCTGAGTCTCGACAGCCTAAAGGATTCCCTCTAGAACTTCAAACAAAGCAACTGGAGTAATGTTGTGATGAATGAGCTAGGATGGCCTGGACTTGCTCCGGTTGTTCATCCACCTCATGATTACATTGTCTTCCTTCTTGAACTTATTTTCTTCCTTCAGTATATTTTATAGAAGTGCTATTTGCTCCTTATGTTTGAAAATGCATCTGTTGAGTTCCTCTATCGACTCTTCAAAGTTTATTTGTTATATTTCTCTGGCTTCTTTCTAGAGAAGGAGCTCAATAGGGGGCTTAATACTTGGTCTTTGCAGGCTTGGAGCTCATCAGATAGCTTTCTGTTTTGCTCCTCCAGCTGATAGACGAGGGATCGGTGATTGCAGTCAGACTCAATAGACAGAATCTGGCGAAGAGAATGCAGTTGTCTTCGGAGACTGAAATTTTAGTCCTCAAGGTACCCTACCTTCAGGTCGAACATCGTTTATTAAATACTAATAAAACCATGAACATTCTTTAAGGCATTATTAATTACATAATTATTCTCGTTACTTCTATTTTACAATATTCTTTTTTGTTGGTTAATGATGTGACGATGATGTGACAGTTATAATTAAGTTCATACAATGGGCAATACTGAAAACTGGGTGACTGCTGACATTTCCTTCCCTTCCTAGCAGCAACTCCTCAATACTCTCATGCCTATCGAGGACGGATAAAACCATAATGAAATGCTTGCTCTCGGCCGCTTTAAAATATACCGATTCCGCACAGAGCCTTATTAAATCATAATGAAGCATGTCAGAACATTCACTCCCAACAATCCTCGATTTATGGAGTACGAGGAGGCAGCAAAGACCATCGCTGCAAAGTTGGATCATAAGAACATTGCAAAAATACATTCGATAAACATATGCAAAAGTAAGTTTGGTCGGATGAAGGGTCCAACATTTGCATCGAACAAATTTCAATAGAGAGCTACGTCAATTATTACGGAATCGACCTGCAGTCTGTGATTGAGCAGCACAAGAAGGAGGACAAGAGGTTCAGGACATAGGAAATCTGGTATATTCTCAATAGTCTGGTCGATCTGGCTCTCTAGCTTCAAAGTAGCATTAAATTCATTCAGAAATGAACATCTTCTTTGGCGTCTTCCTCCCTAAAAACATATTTCTTTCTCCTGAAGGTTATATCAAAGTCTATCTTTATCATTGCACTCCAAGTACTTGTTGCTGTAGTAAGAAAATTAACACTTGCTGTACTACCACTTGATCGGGAATGATAGCAGAGACATGTACAAGTATTTGCCAATAGCTCCAGAGTGTCTGCCTTTGCTTCAAAAAAAGGCCCAGCTCTTAGCAGGAATAGACTTTGAAAAGATGGATATGTTCGGGATCGGGATGGTTGCTCTTTAAGCGATGCTCTTCAATCCCACCAGAAGGTACTATCTCAACATGTCTGAAAACGACCTTTCTCTCACATTCGACGAGAAACAATTGGAGATTGACTTTCAAGAGCTCAGATAGGTTTATCCATCTAATCTGGTTAGTCTGGTGCAAAAAATGACCAAAATAAGGCCCAAAGAACGATTTAGTTTCAGTGAGGCTCAACAGTATATAAAGGGTGTTCGGGAGAACATCTCGATTAGTGGATCGATAAGAATGCTGGACGAGGAGGCACCCAACGCTCCTAAGCTCTCATACAAAATCCCTTCAAAAAACTGCAGATAAATACTCAAAAGCATCACTTCAAGCGGTTAAAACAAGCTCGAGTTTGTTCCTCTGAAGACATTCAGCAAGGACAAGTGCATCAGTAGTCAGACCCAACACACTTCTCTTTTCCAAAGCCAGGCCAAGAATCACAAGCTTGAGCTATCGAGCTTGACCCTATGTCAGAGAAGCAGCAGACGAGAGGAGTGGAGAAGCAGCAGGCGGGAGGAATGGAGAAGCAGCAGGATGCTTTCCTCATTCAGATGAGCTGCTGGTCTTCAGGTCTTCATGATGGAACAATTGCATGCTCATTTATCTTATTATCCTTATTAATCAATGGAGCAAGCATACCAGAACTTCAACTCTGGAAAGTACAAGGAAGCCCTCACGTACGACATATCTCACCTAGCAACCTATCCTCCAACCCATCAAACATCGATTCCTATTAGCCCAACCTCACGATCTGCGAGTACCTCGCCAATCGATGCCAGCCTTCCTCAGCTAACTGCATTCGAAAGCTCAATGATTTACTCGCTCGGAAGTTCAGGCGGGACCAGCCAACAGAACAGCAAACTCAGTGCATTGTCAAGCTCAATTTGGCAATAATGTTCATATTGCAAGGAAGGAGAGATTCGGCAATGTTGCTGTTGACTGAAATATATAAGCAGCGAGACTGTTTTGTGGAATTTATGCAGAGTCGCATCTTTTTGCTTCTTCTTGTACATCTTTAAGCAAGTAGGAACTCAACACCTTCGCAAAACAGCCACTGGAATCCCTGATTCTCCATCGATACTACCTTCTCAAGCCCTCCGAGCAAAGAGGAAACTCTCAGCAGTGGGCCTCAGTGATGCTTCATGAGCATGGAAAGACATTCACAGTCGCAAGAGAAGAGTTCCATCTCATGAGCAAATTTTATTCTAACCAGGCACTGCTCCAGCTGGGGGCTCCGATGTCAGCTCTCACCAATCAAGAGGACGATGACAAACTGAGGGAAGAGTTGCTAGCTCGTGCGAGGAGGAGAAAAAATGCCCTTAACAAATACTATGAAATAAACCTTGCCTTAGTGGGAAGGTTCAACGAAGCATTCCGAGCCCTTTACAGCCGAGACTATCAAAAGTGTCTGAGCCTGATGAACTTCAACACGATTGCTTAAGATTTTGAGCATGTCCCGACCACAAAAATCATCACCAATGTCATCGGAGCCTTTGTCAATAACAACTCCGCAGTCGTGCATTCTCAACTAGACAAGCCGGCCATCAGTTTGGTCTACTTCAACAAGGCAAAGTCTCTTCTCAATAAGGCCTGCACCGGAGTATAGGATAAGGACTTGCATCTATTTTCGCTCAATTATGGGAGCTACATTTAATCAATCACTTTCAATCAAGCTTTGGCACTTCTGAACCTGAGACCAAAGGAGAGCTATCACTACTTTGAAAGCATCAGGAAAAGTGGGCAAATGTCCAGAAGCTATAAATTTTGGTATCGGATGGCCCAGTCAATTATTCAATATTATCATACTCCCAGGCTCCCCGAGGAGCAAAAAAGAATTCTCCTCAATACTGCTCTTACTAAACTAAACAATGCGCTTTACTGTCTCTCCAAATTCGAGGTCCCAACAGCTCAGCAAATAAAAAATTTGACAAATTTTACTAACCTTCAGGAGGAGGATGTTGATGCTATAATTATGAAGATGAGGTCGTAAAATATGCGATACATGCATAGCACTCTGACATTGATATGCTATGTCAGTCTAGGGCTTGGCTTGTGGAGGAAGGTTATTAGGATTGGGCAGGGCCTCATTGAAGACAAAAAGCTTGATCAAAGGAATCGGGTCAATGTGCTGAACTATGTGCTGGAGGCTCAAAGCATGTTGGGAAAAAACAGTTTAATACTGAGACAGTACCTAGACCATATGCAAACTGAACTCACTCGTGAACCTATTCAAACATAAATTATCTACACAACAAGAGATGGAGAGTATCAGGAGTCCACAAACTACGAGACCATATTCTACCATCAGTTGATGAAGGTACATCTTCTAGAAGAAAATCATGCAGAAGCTTACAAATGCTGCGACTACATCCGCCAGAAAAACTCAACCTCTCTGAGTCACTCCATGCGAGATTCAATGAATGCCATGCACCTTCGCTATAACTTCGATAGGAAGTTTATCTCGCCTTATATCAAAGCCTCCTCGTGATTTGAAATCAAAATAATTTAAAAAATCATTTGAACCCGTTAAAGACTAGTATTTGGTCACTCTTGGATGAGAGGGGTGAACCACTTCATCTCAAGGAGAAGGTTCTTCACCATTTATTTCAGCACCAGGACGTTTTTGAAGCTGTTCTCAAAGGTGTAGAACTGCTTATCTTATCCTCCTTATCTGAAGTAAATGTTCATATTTTTGAGACCTGATTCATGAGTCAACAGCTGGGGGTTCCCTGCCATTGCTAAGCAGCTGTTATCAATCGGACGAGTGAATTATTCTCCAAGTCGACTTATCAGATTCCTGACATGCTTGATTTTGAAATTTTGAGCAATGGTCTTGGCATAGACTTGGGCTTTGAGGTTAGTAGAGTGTCTTTATCTATGGGGATTCTTCGAAAGTTGGATTTGAGTAATGACGAAGCTCATGTCATAGTTGTAGTTGTGGTTGCGGATCATTTATATTTCCTTCTTGTAGGCCTGCTCCATCATATCTCTGAAGATTGATGTCTTTTATTAGAGGTAACTCATCTAGGACCTTTCCTTGAAAAATTCACAATCATCATAATTTCCAAGAGCAAAGTGAGCTCGACTAAACTCAAAGTAGGCCCATATTTACAAATCTACCTGCCGATGAATCCACGAGGCTGAAAGGATTCTGCTCAGCAAAGATAGACAGTTTCTCCAATGACCTTGATTTATCTGCAATTTGGTCATGTAGATTAGGAATATCGGAATGCATATGTCCAACTTTCTCTTGATCAGAAGATCAAAAAGTTTCTGGCAACTTGACTATGCCTTCAGGTAGTGGCCATTGATTGAGTAAACATGAACCCCCATGTACAACAGCATCAGTTCTACGGAAGTTGGGTACTTATGAGCTGCTAGGAGGTCTTAGTAAGCCAAAAGGAGCTCATCACACTTTTTTTACTCTAATTTTTTTACAAAAAGTGCAAGTTCCTCATACTTGAAGTCGAATTATTCAAGAGCGTTGGCCTCCTTTAGCTTTTCTTTCATTAGCTTACCCATGTGCTTGCTTATCAGATAACTTTCGTGACTTGAGCCATGGCTCATGAAGCATTTGTATTCCTTCATAATAGAACTCTTCGAAAGAAGAGGGGCATTTAATAGGTCAGTGAGAATTCGGATATTGTCACCGTGGCCTCTTCTGTTGTTTCCAGGAAGCCTCATGAGTTTTAACCTCTTTAAGGTTTAGATGAGCTCCTACTCCGGCTCAGGTGCTTGGGAGTGGTTAATTACTGTTTTATTTTTGAATGCCTGTCTTTTGGGAACAGTTTTTTCAGCCTTTTTTGTGGGCAACTTGATGCTGTTACGACTGACTCTGTGATAATTTTCTGGTTCGATGGCGTTGAAGTGGACAGAGTTTTTCATAGTAAAGGAATTTTTGCTGGAGCGATGAATACTTTTGGTGTAACTGTCCCTATCTTGAACACTAAGATAGAATTTATTTTCCATTGTCATTATAGAATATAGGTGAAAACACATTCGAACGCATAATTAAATCATTAAAAGTTAAGTAGATCAGTGAAGAGGGGGCAGCTTATAGTTCTCCTTATGCCGGATGTCGATATGTGGATCTCTCTTTGTGTGGCTCTTGAACCCAGGAAAGCTATGTTTTCCGAAGAGAGGAGCATCAACGCTGATCATCAAACCTTCCTTCATCATTGCTCTCCCAAGTTAATATTTTTTCTCCAACAATCTTTCTTTTTCAGTTAACTGTTGAGAGTTGTTTTCAATACCTCGAAGAAGGTGGCTTATTTGTTTTTGTTTGAAGGGGGACATTTTGTGGACAGATTTGCTTTGGCGGAAGCTATCCCTGACCTGACTGCTCTCCTCGATTTGCCTACTATAGTGCTGCTCTCTCATATCTAGATACTTCTTATATTTGGAACTCAAAATGCTATCTTTCCTAAGCTCAAAATGGCCGATCATCTCCATCACCTTTGAGGCTTTGATGCTCAGTAGCCTGGCATGGCTCGAATTGACGACCACCGAATAAGGCCGGGCCTACTCCTA
>Ga0100402_1004612_pt1 | contig 14501 bp, 8 predicted proteins | sample CryGeyme20150102_FD_80419 | JGI IMG/M metagenome (GOLD analysis project Ga0100402, IMG submission 80419) | Groundwater microbial communities from Crystal Geyser aquifers in Utah, USA - Crystal Geyser metaG 2015-0102 | ecosystem: Environmental > Aquatic > Deep subsurface > Groundwater | place...
CCTGCACCAGATTTCGCAAAAAGCGCTCGACTTAGGTTTTGATGGTTTGATGATAGAAACGCATCCAAATCCTGATGTGGCTTTGAGTGATCCAAAGCAGCAGATTTTCTTAGATCAGTTTAACCAATTTTTGGATGGTTTAGAAATCAAACAAAAGCATTTCGAAGATCAAGTTACACTGGATCAATTGGCGCAGTTGCGAAAAATGATTGATGAAATTGATCACCATTTGATTGAGAATTTGAAGAAGAGATTAGACATCGTGCAGCAAATTGGTGAGTACAAAGCTGATCATGGGGTTACGGTTTTTCAGGTAGAGCGCTGGACAGAAATAATGCGTGATAGAACCGAATACGCAGCGCTTCACAATCTTGACGCGACACTCGTAAAAGGCATTTGGAAAGAGATTCACCAAGCATCAATTCAACTACAAACATTGATTGCTAACGATCACCTCACAGAAAAGAAATAAATTCGAAGCATGGCTAAGAACATGCTCCCCTTAATGTTTTTTGCTTTTGCGATTTGTCTTGTTTGTCAAGGCTCTTTTGCACAAAGCATTTCTAATGTAAATCCTACCATTAATCTGTTAGATGGTGGTGCATATTATATCCATGAAGTGCTTGATGGGCAAGAGATTGAAGCTATTTCTGCAGCTTATTATTGCGAAATTTCAGAAATAGTTAAGTCAAATCCAGACATTAAATTGGGTTTGAAAGCTGGCATGAAATTGAAGATTCCATACTCTGACGAATCATTAGAAGCTATGAGTAAGTCAGTGGTTTCTACTTCTGTGTTGAGCGATGTTACTCCAAAAGCCATTGAGTCTAAACCAGCTAGAACGCCAGCAACGCCCATCTTACCTCAAAAAAAGCAAACCATCATACCTAAGACTCAAACTCCAATGCAAGAAGCGGTTGCATTGCTCGATGGATTTGATGAACCAACGCCAGAAGTGCCAGTTGTTGCTGTAGAACCTCCGAAAGAAGAAGCAACAGAATTGGAAAATCCAGTTGTAGTAGAGGAAGAGCCAATTGCTGAGGAGGAAGAGCCAGCTACCGTTGAGCAAAAACCTGTGCCAAAGGTGGAAACTTCAACACCAGTAGTAAAGGTGGATGAAGTGGAAGAAGAACAGCCAGAAGATCTGGTAGATTTAAGTAAGAGCATCCGCGAAAGCCTGAGCACACTCGAAAAAATGAAGAAAGCACTTACTGGTGAACCGGTGGAAGAGGAAATGGTGACTCCAAGGAATTTGGAGGGAGATGAAGTATTTGCGATCAACTTTTTACAAGATCGTCTTGATGAGCGTTTGGCTCAAGATTCATCCATACAAGAATTTTACCTGAAAGAATATTTCATGGCGCGGATAGATCCGGCAGGCCAAATCATTTCGTTAAGAGATGAACGAACCATTACCAACAAAAACACGCAAGATTTGGTGATTGAGGATGTGGCTGGTTTATACCTGAAAAGTTACCCGCAGCTATCCAATAAAACAGGTGAAACAGCGATTGGGCTGAACGCTAATGTTCAAGTTTTTCATTACAAGCTCAAGGTGAAAAAGAATAAAATTAGAGTGTATAAAGAGCAGATGTATGTGGAGCATCTGCCAAAAGATCACCCACATTATGTAATGATAATAACAGAGGCCAAAATGCGTGATCAGTTTGGAAAATGTGAAGTAACAATTGTTGATGGAACACTCTCAACAGCGCGCTACCAGCAGTTTGAATACAATCCTTTTGCAGAGCTCAATACCATTATAGACGAGGAAAAAGTACTTGAAATCGTAAGTATGAATTTTCGATAAATGCGTTTGATATACAGAAAACACTTTCTTTGTTGTTATGCTGAAAAAGAGCTGGAAATTCTTACCAAAACCGTCTGATGATGTCTTGTTCGGACTCAAGAATGCTATAAATGCTAGCGAAGCGTTAGGCACTTTACTTCGGCAAAGAGGCATTACCAATTTTGAATCGGCACGCGCCTTTTTTCAACTTGATTTAAAGCAATTGCATCCGCCAAGTCTGATGAAAGACATGGACAAAGCGGTGGATAGAATTACCGAAGCCATCAATGCTGAGCAAAACATCTTGGTGTATGGTGATTACGATGTGGATGGCACCACAGCTGTTTCTGTCGTTTTTAGTTTTTTGAGTGCGCATTATGGCAATGTGAGTTATTATTTGCCTGATCGTTATGCTGAGGGTTATGGTGTTAGTTTTAAAGGAATTGACTACGCTGAAGACAATGACGTTTCGCTCATCATTGCGCTCGATTGTGGAATAAAAGCCATCGATAAAGTGGCTTATGCCAATGAAAAAGGCATTGATTTTATCATTTGTGATCACCACTTGCCGGGTGCAACCTTGCCCAAAGCATATGCTATTTTAAATCCGCTGCAAAGCGATTGCAACTATCCATTTAAATATTTGTCGGGTTGTGGAATTGGTTTTAAGCTAGTACAAGCACTTTGCAAAGCTTGGGGAATTGACCAAAGCGAAGCCATGCAATATTTGGATTTAGTGGCCATGGCTGCTGGTTGTGACATTGTGAGCATGACTGGAGAAAACCGTTTGATGACGCATTTTGGCTTAGAGCGGATGAAAAAATCAATTCGTCCAGGATTGAAGCTTTTGCTCGAAAATGGCGGATTGATCAAGGGAAATATTCTTCAACGCGAGCTTACCGTTACTGATTTGGTATTCGTGATCGGACCAAGAATAAACGCTGCTGGTCGTATGAGTCATGGCGAGTTGGCGGTTAAATTGCTTACCGCAACCACCGATTTGCAGGCAGAAGAACCAGCAAAGAGTATTGTAACCAATAACAAAGAGAGACGAGATACTGATCTCAGTATTTTGGATGAAGCGCTTGAAATGATTCGCGCAGATGAGGCGCTTCAGCAATCAAAATCTACCGTGCTCTATGCCGAACATTGGCACAAAGGTGTGGTGGGCATTGTAGCTTCGCGTGTTCAAGATCACTATCATAGACCTACCATTATTTTAACTGAAAGCAATGGTAAAGCTTCGGGTTCGGCACGTTCTGTAAATGGGTTTGATGTGCACCACGCCATAGAAGAATGCGCTGATTTGTTGGTAAATTTTGGTGGGCACCCAGCTGCGGCTGGACTCACGCTTGAGTTGGATAAACTTGAAATATTTCAAAAACGATTTGAAGAAACCGTTGCAAAAAGCATTCATCCCGATCAGTTGATTCCGAGTATTACGGTGGATATGGCCATTGATTTTAATCAAATTACCGATAAGTTTTACCTGCAAATGAACCGCATGGCACCTTTTGGGCCCGACAACATGCGACCGCATTTTGCTACCTATAACGTGATTGATACTGGCCGTTCAAAACCAGTGGGCGATGGCACGCATTTGCGTCTCGAAGTTTGTCAAGCTGATAATCCCAGCTTGGTCATGAAGGGAATAGCTTTTAAGCTTGGACACTTGGCAGAACGCATTGCTTCGAAAGAACCTTTCAGCTTGGTGTATAAACTAGATTTAAATGAATTTCGCGGTCAAACCAGCTTGCAAATGATGGTCGAGGACATTCATTTTGAGGAGGATTAGAAGAGCTGTTCGACTGTTGAAAGTGCAATAAACATTCTTCTGCTGTCAGGTAAGGAAATGAAACCATAGTTTGCATAGAATGTTCTGGCAAAATCATTAATCGGATCAACTACCACCGCCATTGCTCCTAAAGTTTTTGAAATGGATAGAGATCGCGTTAACGCATCGGCTAAGAGAATTTTTCCTGCTGGAGAACCTTTCATGGTAATGTCACGCGCCAAGCGACCAAGAAGAATCACCGGTGCTGTGTATTGAAGGGGTATTTTCTTTTGATACTTCTCAGGAACCTGTTTTCTATCAATGCTTTCGCTTGAAAGCGTGTAGTATCCTTTTATTTCAGTTGAACCAGATTCTAAGAGAACGAAACATGTCGCAAGCTTTTTCTTGATGTCTTGACTTGCTTGATGTTTTAGATAATTCGAGAGTGATTCTTCTTCACAATTAAAAGTGTTCCGGTTGTGAATTTTTGAATCGAAAATTTCGATGGAGAAACCCATTACTGAATCGAGTTCTTATAAATCGCGAAAGCGTTTTTTAATGCTTCGTTTGGTGCCGAAGGATTGAATATGGCGTCAAAAAAGATTTCTTTATCACGTTCTGAAGCTAGAATCTGATTGTTTTCTTCTATGATTTCTTTAGCGCGTTTGCTCACAATGTTTTTGATGAAACTCGAAATCGAACTTTCGTGTATCAATTCTTTCGCCTTTAAAAACAGGGCTTTTTCTTCCGGTGTGAGCCGGATGTCTATTCGGTCTGAATTAATACTTGAAGCCATCGCGTTGAAAATTGTACGGCAAATATACGTACTAATAGAGTCAGAAAAGAAGTCCTTTCGACTTTCTAACTAAACCTCGGGTCGGTCTCCATCACGTGGCCGCAGTTTTTGCAAGTGCGCATGTCTTCGCTCGCATAATATTCTTTAAAGCGAGGCAAGAAATCTTTTTCAATGTTGGTAAGCGGGAAATAAGTTTCATGCAATTTGTGATTACATTTCTCACAAAACCACAGCAATCCATCGGTGAATTCGCTTCCGCGAACGCGCTCAATCACCAGGCCTATGCTGCCTTCAGATCGCATTGGGCTATGTGGCACTTTTGGCGGAAGTAAAAACATATCGCCTGGGCCAAGATTTACGTCAACCGCTTTTCCATCTTCTTGAATGCGCACCGTAATGTTGCCTTCTAATTGATAAAACAACTCTTCGGTTTCGTTGTAGTGATAGTCTTTTCGGGCGTTTGGCCCTGCCACAATCATTACAATATAATCAGTGCCTTCTGGGTATAGGTTTTTATTTCCGACCGGTGGTTTTAACAAATCACGGTTTTCTTCAATCCACTTGTTTAGGTTAAAAGGCTTTCTGATACTCATGCTAAAATGATTTGCGCTAAAGTAATAAAGCTGTCAATCGCGCAAAATCTTTTCACAATCAAATATGCTTGGTTAATATTGAAGCTTGAAATTGAGATCATGAATTTAGACTTGACAGGAAAAAGAGCGATGGTGTGTGGAAGCACTCAAGGAATTGGTTTTGCAACGGCTTTGGAGCTTTCGCAGATGGGTTGCACGGTAACATTGGTGGCCAGAAATGCCGAAAAACTGCAGGAAGCTAAAGCGCAACTAGCCACAAATCATGACCAAATTCATGAAACGCTGCAAGCCGATTTTTCAAATCCAAGCCAATTAGAGTCAGCGCTAAAAGCTTATTTAGCCGACAGCAAGATGATCAATATTTTGGTAAACAATACAGGTGGACCACCCGCTGGTCAAGCCATTGACGCTAAGCTAGACGAATTTCAATCGGCTTTCAATCAGCATTTGTTGTGCAACCACATTTTGGCAACAGCCTTGGTTCCTGGTATGAAAGCATCGGGCTATGGACGCATCATTAATGTGATTTCTACTTCCGTAAAACAGCCATTGAGTAATCTTGGTGTTTCAAATACCATCCGCGGTGCTGTAGCCAATTGGAGTAAAACGTTAGCCAATGAGCTTGGTCAATTTAACATCACCGTAAACAATGTTTTGCCTGGAGCGACCAATACTTTACGATTGAAAAACATTGTAGAAAACAAAGCCAATCAAACAGGGCAAAAACAAGAAGATGTGTTAGCGGCTATGGGTAATCAAGTGCCTATGAAGCGTGTAGCTGAACCTGAAGAGGTAGCAAATGCCATAGCATTTTTGGCTTCGCCAGCGGCCAGCTACATCAATGGAATAAATGTGCCTGTAGATGGCGGACGTACGGGCTGTTTATAAGCCTTATTGATATTTATGGAGTGGCTCGACCTTGGTTATTTTGGATTGTTTCTAGCTACTTTTTTGGCGGCAACCATTCTTCCATTTAGCTCTGAAGCTATTTTAGCAGGGATGCTATATGTTGGTTTTGACCCAATTATGTGTTTGATTATTGCAACTGTTGGCAACACGTTAGGTGGAGTTAGTAGTTATTTTTTGGGATACCTGGGTAGTTGGTCAATTTTACATCGCTGGTTCAAGGTTGACGAATCGAAGACTGAACGCTGGCGTGAAAAGATCAATAAATACGGAAGTTTTACTGCATTACTTTGTTGGGCACCAGTTATTGGAGATTTATTGGCCATCGCGCTAGGAGTGTTTCGAACCAAAATGCTTCCTGTATTTACGTTTATGACAGTTGGTAAATTTCTGAGATACGCAGCTATAATCTGGGCGTATAACTCTATTCAAGCCTGATTTGATTATCAACTTTCGGAGTTGTATAAAGAATTATTAATCGATTCTTTCAAGAACTTTATAGTACTTATAATCGTATGTACCATACTCCAGTGCGCGATTTTATGAAAAATTCAAAATGGGTAAATTACTTACTTACCTTTTTTTTCCTGTTGATTCAGGTACAGCTTTTTGCTCAAAACAGATATTGGGTTTCGGATGTTCCATCAACTTGGAGTGGCGATAATTGGGCCAATACATCTAATGGCGCACCAGACGGTAGCGGACCGCCAACTTCTGGTGAAATTGCTCGCTTTGATGCTAATGGCACAGGAGATTGCTTGTTTGATGTGGTGTCTGCCGATCTTACATCGCTCATATTCACTACTTATTCGGCCACTTTTGATTTAAATGGGGGCTCAATTGACGTAAATTCAGGCACATTTACATTCAGCTCGGGCATCATCGCTGACAATGCTGGTGGAGCTCAAATCAATTTAGTCAATGCAACGTCAGCAGATTTTAATGGAGGGTCAATTGATGCCCGAATTTCTGGTGCCACTCAAAGCCTTGATTTTGATGGAACACGATTTTTAAAATCATGTTTTTTTGAGAAGAACGGAACCGCTAATGATTTTGGCAGTGGTGGTAACTATTTTGCCGATACACTTTCGATAAATTATAGCACTGGTGGAGGTTACATTATTTTCGGACAAAGCACTTCAGATACCTTAAACGGTTATGTCAATTTCATTAATAACGGCAGCGGATACATTGATTTTGGGCGAAACAGTACTGGAAATTATGTGAATAATTTGGTAGAAGTTTCGAGCACGGGTTCTTCCAATAGTATTCGATTTGGGACCACGGGTGGAACAACCACATTTTCTGGAAGTGCTGATTTACAGGTCGGAACCACTGGATTCACCACAGGTGACTTAAGCTTGAGTGGTGTTACCTTTTTGAATGCTGCTTTACTTGATTTGAGCACTTCTACTACCTCGCGAATTTTGGTAGATAACTGCTTCTTTACGTCCGATATATCTTTCTCAACAGGTGGTTTACAGTTTCAAAACAATGAAGTGCTAGGCACAGCAACACTCGATAAAACAGGTGCTTCAAGTGAAAATTCGATTGGTGGAAATAAATTTCATCAAAACGTTGAGTTATCAAATACTGGTCTCGGAAGTTTAGGTTTTGGAAATGGTACGGCAGACTCCTGTATGGCTAATCTACTCTTGCAGAATGAAAGCAATGGTGATTTGACTTTCGCTTATAGTGGTAGTGATCATTACATAGCGGGCGACTTGTCTGCCATAAACACTGCGCTAGCTGCAAACGGCCCCGATTTATACTTGGCGAGAAGTAGTGATGCTAGCTTGATGATTAATGGAAATTCAAGCATACTCAATACAGGTATTGGTTCAGATTGCCGTTTTTATATTGCTGATCAAGGTGATATTGTATTTAATGGCGATGTGCTTATAACCAACGATTTAGATGCAAATGTTGGCTTTGTCTTAGTAGCCAATAATTCATTGAGTCAAGTTGTTTTTAATGCTCGAATTGAAGCAATCAACAGTGGTGCTGGAACAAATAATAGAATTTACTTTGGGAATGTTGGCGAGGTGATTACTAACGATAGCTTATTTCTGCGAAATAGATCAACAGCCACGAATACGCAGTTTTATATTGCTGATAATGATACTTGCTATTTCAACGGACCAATAACCATAGAGAGTAGTACGGCCGAATCGAGCAATATGACTTTTGGAGAAAATGGCGGAGCTGTTTTTCTTGATGCTGCGGCCATTTTTATAGTAGATCAATTCAATTTTGGTCGATTGTTGCTGAGAGACGTAACGCAGACCGCTGCAACAAACCAAAGCATAGTGTTAGGCTCGCAGGCTAATATTTACCTACAGCGTTGTCTTTTTGGTGGCGATTTTTCTGTGATTGCACCAGATATTCATACACGCCAATCTAGATATGGAGGAGATCTTACCCTTAGAAGAACTGCTCTAGGCACCGTTAGCGAAAATCAAACTGGCGGTAACACCGTTTTAGGAAACACTATTTTGTCAACCGCGGCTTCAGGCTATTGGCTTTGGGCTAATGGTCAGGCAGATAGCTTTTACCAAAACCTAACGATTATAGATTCTAGCAGCAGTAGTTTTTACTTGGCCTACAACGCTGATAGCTGCTATATCGGTGGGAACTTACTGATCGAGAAGTATTCAACTGGAACCACCACCTCTACTTATATCGCTGATAATATAGGTTCTGAAATTACCATCGCAGGCGATATATTAGTTGAGATAAATTCATCTTCTACAGACGAAAACTGTATAATCGGTCAGCAAGGCACAGTGACTATTGGAGGTAATGTTTCATTGATTCAAAATGGAACGAATGCAGAGTTTTACTTAGCCAACGGTTCAAATTCAATTGTAAGTATTGCTGGAGATTTTGACTATCAACCGGATAATACAGGCAGCTACAAAAGACTGCTATTAGCAAACAACGGCAGCGTAACAATTCAAGGTAAAGCAACGATAGACAATGAAACGTCTGTTGACAATGCTGAAGTTTATCTTGCAAACAACAGCTCATCTTTCCTACAAATAGATGGTGTGCTCAATGCTATAAATGATGGCTCTGGGTCGGTAAGGCAACTGAGAATTTGTGATGATGGTGATGGTATTTTTAATGATTCGATTAACATAACCAATACTTCAGATGCTTCAAATTCCTTTGTTTATTTTAATAGAGCATCTAACGCCAGTGCGCAATACAATGGGCCAATTACACTTGAAGCTACAGGCGCCAATTGTGACGGTGTTTATTTCGGCAACGGAAATGGTGTTGCTACAATGTCTGCTGGCAATGCCATTTATTTTGGTGCGCTTGGTTTTGACGCTGCCAATCTGGAGATATCTAACTTCACGTTGCTTGGTACCGACTCGGTAATTCTGCACCCGACTACCAACACAAATTTTTACATTTCAAATGCTGATTTTGGTGGTGTAGTTCAAATTTCTGCTCCAAGAGTTCGAGTAACAGGTTCCAATTTTCAAGATCAATTTACAGCTGAAAAAACAGGTGCGTCAACCGATTACTGGTATGGTAATAATCATTTCTTAGGAGATGCTTTTATCACTAGTTCTGGAACTGACTATTTAGTGTTGAGTGCAAATAATCCTGATACTTTTTTACAAGATCTTACAGTAAATCATTTTGGAAGTAGCAACGTTTATTTGGGTCAAAACTCAGGCTCTGCCTATATCGGAGGAAATCTAAACTTAAATTTTTCAGGCAATGCTTCTAATGCTATTCTTACCATTGCCAATAACGAAAATTCTGTAGTTGTTGTTGAGGGTAATGTTCAAGTATTGAATAATTCTACCTCAACAAACAGCAACCTTTATTTGGCTAATGTTGGCGATATGTCGGTAGTGGGTGATGTGATGCTTGTTAATACCCCTGGGGGAACAAATGCTACCGTATCAATGGCAAATAGCAATGCTGCTTCCCTTATTGTTGGCGGAAAAGTAAGTGCTATACACAACCCAACAGTTTCTGGAAATGGCTTGTATTACTTAGGGAATAGTGGCGATTTGACCATTGGTGATTCATTGATTGTATTGAATCAAACTGCAGCAGCCAATAACAACCAAATCAGATGCGCATATGAAGACAGTTCTACGCTCGTCTTAAATGGTCCTGTATTGATTGAAAATCCTGATGCAAATGGCAGCGGAATTAGTTTTGGACAGAGTGGAGGAAATACAACTTTAGCATCGGGCAATACATTCGAAATTTCAAGCAATGGCTTTGCTGCTGGTATACTTTACCTCTATCAGTTTACTCAACTTGGCCCAGAGGCAATTACTTTAAACACCACTGGAACAACCGATTTTTTTATTGCCAATTCATTGTTTAATGGCGCGGTAGACCTTACTGGACCACAATTCAGGACAGAATACACACGATATAATTCGTCAGTTGTTTTAGAAAAAACCGCAGGTTCAGATGATGAAAGCCGAGGAAATTATTTTGCAGGAAATACAACCATAATACACTCTGGCGACAATAATTTCTTTTTTGGAGTTGCCGCTCCCGACTCTTTTATGCTAGATCTCACAGCTACAAATACCAGCACAGATCAATTCCGATTTGCTGTGAGCTCTGCTGATAATTATGTTGGTGGAGTAGCACAATTCAATCATTTAGCTTCTGGTACCTACGCAGATTTGGGTGTTGCCATCAATTCTGGTTCGTCTATGCTTTTTAATGACGATGCCACTTTTACCTATAATTCTACAGCAAACAACAACACTAATTATTTGGGCTACGATGGAGACTTAGTGTTTAATCAAAACCTTAGTATTTCAAATAATTCTGCTGCAAGCTCAGAGGTGAATGTGGCAAATAGGGTAGAATCAAGTGTTTCAGTCGCTGGTGTATTAAGGATTGAAACTACTGGCGCGGGAAGTAGCACCCAAGTAATAGTTGGCAACCAAGGTGATGTAACACTTGGAGATTCAGTTTATATTTTGAACGGGAGCAGCGCAAACAGCAGTCTCATAAGACTTGCCGAAGACGATTCTTGCACCACGACTATTGCAGGCGATATTGTCATAGAATCAAGTGTAGCTGGTTGTGATGGAGTGTTGTTTGGCAACTCTGGCGGCAACGCAACTTTGGCAGCAGGTCAAAGAATGGTAGTCGGAAGCAATGGTTTTGTTTCAGGGTCATTGTACTTTACAAATTTCACGCAAGTTGGTCCTACAGATCAAGCCATAGCAGCTACGGGCGATACCTACTTTTATTTGAATAATTGCAGTTGGGGCGGAAATGTAGATTTCTCAGCACCACGTATGCGCTCAGATTATTCCACTTACAGTGGAACTGGTTTCTTTGAAAAAACAGGAGCACTTGACGATAGATGGTTGGGTGGAAATGTGTTCACAGATTCTACATCCATTATAAATACAGGCACCGACTATGTAATGACAGCGGTAAATGATGCTGATACTTTTTTAAGCCATTTAAGTTTGATCAATCAGAGCTCAGAGGGGATTTACCTAGTAGATGATACACCAGGAAATTACATTGCAGGTAATCTTTGGGTTGAAAATAATGGCACGGGAACTACTTCGTTAGTAAATGCATGTCAATCTACAGGATCAGAACTCAACGTTGATGGCAGTGTTTTTATTCAAAACATTGGCACCGCCACCAATAGTAATCTTTCTTTTCCACGATTAGGGGCAATGAGTGTAGGTAGCGATTTTTACTTGCACTCAAATGCAGTAGACAGGGCTGATATATACTTGGCTGAAGGCTCAACATCATTACTTACCGTTAATGGCGTTACCAGCTTGCTTAATGAAGGAAGCTCAACCCTGAATCGTATTTATTTAGGTAGTTCAGGTGATGTTGTGATCAATGATTCATTGTATCTATTAAATCGCTCCAGTGCAAATACATCACATATACTTTGTGCAAACTCAAGTAGTTCATCGTTGCTGCTCAACGGCCACGTAATGCTTGAATCGTCTGAGCCAAATTGCGATGGTATTTACTTCGGAAATGGAGCAGGCACTACAACGCTAAGCAGTCCTTTTTCTATGTATATTAACGCAAACGGCTTTTCTGAAGGATTACTTTATTTCCGCAATTTTTCTCAATTAGGCGCAATTCCTCATTCATTTGTGCTTACCACAAATGCAGACTGCGAGCTTTATAATGCGGATTGGGGCGGCAATGTAAGTTTCACATCACCACGCTTTCGTATGCGTGATTCTGATTTTGCTGGAGATTTATTCGTTGAAAAAACGGGTGCGACAGACGATAATTCAATTGGAAACAATAACATAGCTGGAAACTTAACCATGAACAATTCTGGTTCGGGTTATTTAAGAATGGCTGGTTCGATTTCTGATAGCATTGCTGGCAATGCCACCGTAAGCATTACAGGAACAGATCATGTTTACTTAGCAGCAGCAGATGCTGGAAATTACATTGGTGGTGATTTAACAGTTGATCATTCATCTGCCTCCGGAACGAGCTACTTTATTTTAGCTGATAATTCCAATTCGAGCCTACAAATAGATGGTAACTTCTCCTATACTAACACTTCTTCGGGCAGCGATCAGCGCCTTTATTTTGGAAACAATGGAGACGCAACTCTTAGCGGTGATTTTGACTATTCAAACACTGCCACAAGTACCAATACGTATGGCTATTGGGCCGTTGGTTCTCTTTCGGATGTGGTGCTGAATGGAGTAACAAATGTGGTTCATCATCCCACAGGAAGCAACAGTCATTATGTTTATTTCGGAAACAGTGGTAATGTTACCGCCAATGGAAACGTCACATTGAGTAATAACAGCACGGCAAATAACAACAACATATCTGTTTGTCAAAATGCTAGCAGCACGGTCACTTTTAATGGCGATGTGCAATTAGAAAGCTACAATGCGCAATCGGATGGAATAAGTTTTGGAACCAATGCGGGAAGTGTGATTTTAACCCTTGGTAATCAGTTTACTATTGGGCCAAATGGTTTTTCATCGGGTACACTTTACTTCAGAAATGTTACTTCGCTTACCACACTGTCTCAGTCACTTTCCCTTTCGGGGAATTCCCTTTTCAATTCGCTAAGTTCATTGTTCAATGGTGATTTATCGGTAGATGCACCACGACTTTTTGCCAATCAAAATTCATTTAATGGTGCTACCGTTTTGCAAAAAACGGGCGCAGTTAACGATAACTCATCTGGCGGAAACATTTATAATGATGCGGTCACATTTATCAACACAGGAACAGGCTATTTTATGCAAGCAAGTTCCACCGCAGATGATTACAATGGCGATGTTACCTATCAATGTAATTCAGGTTCTTTGATGTATCCAAGCTATAATTCGGCTTCCACTTATGCAGGAAATATCAACCTTGATTTAGACCAAAACACGGTTTTTGGGAATGCCAATGGAACCATCATTTTTGATGGCAATGTTGCTCAAACCATAAATGATTTGGGTAGCACAGGGGCAATTTCTTTTGAAAGAATTCAACTGAACAAATCGGCCGACACGCTCACCTTAAACACTCCGATTCAAGTGACGGTGTCAAGCATTTTTACGAGTGGTGTTCTAAAAACGGACAACACCAATTACCTGGAAATAACAGATAATTCATCGGTTTCGGGCGCTAATCATGCCTCATTTGTTCGCGGACCAGTGCTTAAAATTGGGAACGATGCATTCACTTTCCCTTTGGGCGATTCATTGTATCGACCTATTTCCATTTCAGCGCCAAGCTCAACAAGTGCACAGTATATAGCTACTTACTTCTATGATAATCCGGCACCCACTTATAATTACGGTTCAAAAGACGCTCCGATAAACAATGTAAGCACAAGAGAGTATTGGATTTTGAATAGTGTTGGTGTTAGTAGCCCTGTAAATGTGACTTTGTCTTGGGATGAAAATAGTGGTGGCATTGGAGATTTGACAAAACTATTAGTAGCACGTTGGGATGGCGATTCATGGACAAGTCATGGCAATGGCGGCACCACCGGAAATGCTACAGCTGGCACTGTGATTACATCAGCTGCAGTTTCATCTTTTAGCCCGTTTACGCTTGCAAGTTCAGACGCTGCTAATCCACTGCCAATCGAACTCATTTCTTTCGATGCCCGCGCACAAGGCAATGTGGTTAACCTCACTTGGCAAACCGCTACCGAAATCAACAACGACTATTTCGAGATAGAACGAAGCGCCAATGGAGTCGATTTCGAATTCGTTACAAAAACAATGGGTGCAGGCAATTCGAATACAATTTTGAATTATGAAGCAGTAGACAATGCACCCTTAAATGGCATTTCATATTACCGTTTAAAGCAAGTAGATTTTGATGGAACTACTACTTATTCAGAACTAAAACTGGTAAATCGCATTTCTGACTTAGACATCAATATCTCTGTTTATGAGTCGGTAATCACCATTAATTATGGTGAAGTTGCCGATCGATATGCTGTTTCGTTATTTGATATGGAAGGTAGAATGGTTTATGACAACCAAGATGATGTAATTGCCAATCAAACGGTGCAGCATCAGCTTTCTAGTAAATTGGCTTCGGGCATTTATCTGCTCAGAATTACGGGCCAAAACAGCCAGTTTTCAACTCGATTATTCATCCCTTAACTTCTTTTTTTCC
>Ga0100402_1004613_pt1 | contig 14499 bp, 10 predicted proteins | sample CryGeyme20150102_FD_80419 | JGI IMG/M metagenome (GOLD analysis project Ga0100402, IMG submission 80419) | Groundwater microbial communities from Crystal Geyser aquifers in Utah, USA - Crystal Geyser metaG 2015-0102 | ecosystem: Environmental > Aquatic > Deep subsurface > Groundwater | place...
ATGGAGGTCATTGTCATTAGTTTTGAATTCAGTTTTCTTTAGCTTGCAAGCGACTGCTAATTTGGACTAACCTGAGAACTAGGATATGGATATCTTCATCCTAGTTCGGCGGTAAACCACTAGTAGCTAGTATTAGTATGGTAGTACTCGGAGTAGTCTAGTAGTATTTAGTAGTAGTAGATACTTGACGACGAGTTATAGATTTTCCCAGTAAACCCGGTCCTTCGGAAAAATAGCCATATGCTGAAATAAGGGACCCTCTCTTTCGCAAATATATATTATTAGCTTCAACCATCCATAGACGTGTATGGCTACCAACTATTTATTCTACGATGGGACCGCCGGTGGCTTGGGAACACTGGCAGTTTCAAAATTTGTTACACAAACACCAGTGTACGAGGCACATATACCGGACAGCGAGGATTGGACAACTTGTCTTGGCATTGGATGCTTTCAAGTGTCTCAAAGCGTGGTAGTCTTGCTGGCAATTACTTCTGCTGTTGCTGCGCATTATCTTGTGAACCACACGCACCATATCTACATATAAATTCATAGACATATATAAATTCGTAATCTCATCTTCTCCTGATCTTATGGAGCTCTGCACGTCGATGCGTGGGTCTTCACCAGACACACATTGAAGAAGAGACATAGCTAGTCCATCAGAAGCATATGGAAAAATCCCAGGGCTGTGTATCCAATTTTCCAGGATATCCAAATCCTGGGCTTGTTTGACAATTTAGTGATCACCAATTCCAGGATATTGAAAAATCATGGGACATGTTTTATGCTTATATTGGGAATTAATAGTTTAATGTTACATTGTATTTAGATTAGGGTTGTCCAATCTATTCTAATATTGTACAGCTAAGTTCTATAGATGAATTAAATTACTAAAGTGGTTCAGCACCTACCTGTTAAATGCTAGCTTAAAAGTGCTTGACCATTTTATTTTAATACATTTTTTTATACGATTGAGAATAAGTTCACAGTAGCTAAAACAGTACACTAGAATAATTTATGGAATAATGAATTAAATTAAAGTGGTTCAGCAGCTACCTGCTTGACCATTTTTTTTAAATACACTAATAGATGAATACGTTTATTATTTCAAATAATGAATTAAATTAAAGTGGTTCAGCAGCTACCTGTTAAATGCTAGCTTAAAACAAGGGCTTGACCATTTTATTTCAATACATTTTTTATACGATTGAGAATAAGTTTACAGTAGGTAAAACAGTACACTAGAATAATCGAATAAATACATTTATTTGAATGAATTAAATTAAAGTGGTTCAGCAGCTACCTGTTAAATGCTAGCTTAAAAGAGCTTGACCATTTTATTTTAATACACAAACGAATACGTTTATTCGAATAATGAATTAAAGAATATAAGTGGTTCAGCACCTACCTGTTAAATGCTAGCTTAAAAGGGCGTGATCATTTTATTTTAATACACGAATAGACTAATACGTTTGCTTATTTGAATAATAATGAATTAAGTTGAAGGGGTTCAGCATCTACCTGTTAAATTCTAGCTTAAAAGTGCTTGGCCATTTTATTTTTATTGACAGCCAACAATGGGCCATTATTTAATAAAATCACACTGAGATAGTAATTAGATCACATGCTGTTAAAAATAGCAGTTCATATTACTTAAGCCCAACAAATGCTATTTCCAGAAACAACCCCAGGATTGTGTTTTTCCCTATCCCAGGACAGTTTTTCATATCCCAGGGGTGGGATATTCCTGGATTGGTGATAACACATTATTTATTTCATAGTCAACCCTAAAGTTAACCCTAAATAAACAATTTTTATGCAGGTTCGCTTTGGCTTTTTAGAGTTCGCTTGTGAAGCATACCTACATGGCAAACAAACGAGCTGCCAAGACTACCTCTCACTATTGGTCATTAAATCAAAAGACATCACATTAATTTAAAGTACTTGTGCCCAGCATGAAGCGTTCCATGGAAAATACTCGCTCGACGGCGACACTACCCATCTCTACCGTTCTCTTTTGTGCGGCAGTTTTCCTCATCCAATTTTCCATCTTGTCCCGCCTGGAAAAGTTAACAACCGTCATATCTGGTGCGGGGGCAAATGTAACGAGCTTGTTAGCCGTCTCTATGGACGCGCCAGCTTCTGTCCAGAGGAAGCTGGAGGTCACATTTACGAAAAAAAGTCACTCCGATAATAACATGAATTACACATTCAATGGAGTACCTCTCGAGGAAATGTCGGGTGCCATGGTTTCGCGTGCTCATTGCATTGGAGAAACGCACACGGACAAATCTTGGATGCACAAAAGCTGTCGCATTCAGAACTTGTGTTACAATACTGCCGATAAATCCTTTGTTGTTTTTCGATCCCCATCAGAACAAGCCTTGGCTAGACAATTGCAAAGCAAACCTTTCATTCACGACGCCTCCATGTTAAATCAAAATGTCAGCATTGGAGGTCTCAACCAAAAATGGTTTCATGACATTGATCGTCTCAAGTGGGCGCCTAAAATTATTGACAGTGAGCTTGGCATACCCTCAAAAGCGTACTCTGTGAAAGTACCACTACTTCTCTATCACTCTCTTAGTGCCGTGAACCCGGGACATTTGATTTGGGACGACTTTCTTCCCATGTATACTCTCATGAAACTATTTCAGGTTGACCTGCCGGTACTGCCTCTGCGATATATTTTACATGATGGAAAACCTCCCTTGTGGGCTTCTTGCGAAGCCGATGCCGACCGGAGTCAATTGTGTTCCAAGATGACTTCCAAATTTCAACCACTCCTCTTGGGCACTGACTATCCCTATCAATACACATCCATCGATGAGCTCCAAATTCAAATTCCCGAAAAGGACAGTGCTTTAATATGTTTCGAAACAGCACTGGTAGGCATGGGGGATTTGACTGATCACGGAACTACCAAGGGACACGGCTGGGAACGGGATGACTATTTGACCAGACACAACCACGGACGCGACTTTTATGAGTTTCGTAACTTCATGATTTCCAATCTTCATCTGCCCCTTCAACCACCAAAGACTCGAAAAGTAGTACTCAGTATTGCTTCGTCTGATGATAAAGGTCGAAGAATGGACTTTGAAAGACAGAGCAAGGCGTTGCGAGAACTTAATCTCGAACTTGATGTAGATGTGCACACTGTCACCATGAAAGATCTGACACTGCAGGAACAGGTCGAATTGGTACACGATGCCGCCATTTACATTAGCATGTGCGGTGGAGGGGCGGTCAATGCCATGCTCCTACCCAAGGGAGCCTCGGTCATTCTGTATTATTTCAAGGCAGGCACGTACGAAAATGGGAATCGTACTGAAAAGCCCGCTCCTCTTGATTGGGACCTAATGAACTCTTTATCCTACCTAAGAGTCCATTGGATGCCCCGGGAAACCATGCCTGTGGATTTGGATGCCTTTCTAGCCCTGATAAAGCATGAGTTAATGACGTACTCCTAAACGGTAAAATGGCTAGCTCGTAAAAATGACAAGTAACGTTAGACTGCCTCATAGCCACCGCCAGTGGAGGAAGTCATGACCAGTCGTATTCTGTTGATGTCGTCCGAGCTCAGTTCATCTTTTAATGAAAGTGAAGGTTGCAGTGCACTGCTCTCATTTGAGCCATTCTTATCCTCGGAAGACGATGAGGTCTGCAATCTAGTCATATCATTATCGCCACTGGGCGAACTTTGGTCCTGGCTCTCCGCTTTTGCTTCGGCATCGAATAACGATCCATGCTGCTTGGTCACGATTGGCCCCACGAGCGACAAGAGGACCGGAAGCAATATTAAACCGACTCCACATCCAAGGCACACCATTGCCAAAAACGATTTGAAGACAACCATAAATATCGTCGCGGTTGAGAACGCCAGAGGAATGACACCCAAAAGCGTTGTTAGACCGCCAAGAAGAATGCTGGCACCCATGGTTTCCAAAGTCTCTTTTACTTTTTCGTGCCTCGTTTTTCCTGGGGTTTCATAGTAACGGAGTAAAATATGCATCAAGAAGTCTACCAAGAGACCAATGGCCATCACAATAATCACGTATGTGACTGCGTTGATATGAATCCCGAAAACTTGCATAGATCCTGTCGATTGAAACAGAAAAAAAGAAATTAAAATTCATCATTTGTAAGAAACAAAACGCTGCACATAAAAAATAATAGTACGAATGAATTGCTTGCTTACCGAGTAGCATAAAGTACAGGGCAATGATCAAAGGTGTGACAAATAAAGTGGCAGACCAGTGTGGAATGAGAACAAAGGCAACAGCACTAACAGCCACCGCTCCCGTAATGATTGTAAAGATGAGCTCATCAATAGAGGCGGCATAGAGTTCCCAGTAAAAGTAGAGATCATCAAAAGTAAAGAACGAGAATCGTGGTGCACCTTGATTTTTCTTATCATTGATTGGTTGTGCCCTCGTAATAACGCGTTGATCCAGCAGTGTATCAATTTGATCCGGAACAGAATCCATATCAATATTGCGAAGATGAAGAAAGCACCTGGAAGCGGTAATTTCTCCAGTGGTTGGATCTCGCACAATATCTTTTCCGTAAACAGTGCTGACTTCGGGAATGCTCAAGATAAAATCCATCCGTTGTTCGAAGGTCATGTTAGCAACCAGATCGAGATTTTGATCCGGTGCTGCGTTGGACATTGTGTCGGCAAAATCTCGGAGCCAAAAAAATTGGGGTGGTTCGCCTCCAATCTGTTGCATTTGTGACAGGTTGGCAACGTAATCCATCATTTGCTGTTGTATGACTGGATCGGATTGATCGACATCTCGAAAGTACACTCCAATGGCCTGAAAAAGACTGCTGTAATTTTCGAAACTTTCAAAGAAGGTCTTGACATGACTTCCCCTTGGGACGTAGCTTTCAACCTTGAATTCTTGTGTCAATAGTGTTGTCGAGAATACGCAACCACCCAAAAAAACTGTAAAAAAGGTCAAGACACAAGCCTTGGTTATCGGGCGTAGCAGCTGATCAGCGTACCAACCCATAAAACGCTCCGAAAAGTTCTTATTATTGTTCTCATTATCATTGTCGCACTTGCTGTTGTAGTTGGTTGCTTCTGGAGAAATGCTTTTGTTCTCCGTGACTCGATTCTTTCGTTGCACATCATCACCTTCATGTTCATGTTCATGTTGATGGTCATCAACAACAACATTGTCATTCTCACCATTGTCATTATCTTGTTCTTCTTCTGGTTGCACAGTCCACCAACAACAGTCATACCGATTGGCCATGATACGTTTTTCGTCCATAACCAAAAGGGCAACAAAGAAGGTAATTTGATATATGAAATCAATTCCAATACAGGTAAATCCGTAAATACAGAGCCACCGAACAGCTGGTATGGAACTAATGATAATTCCCAGTGCAAACGCCACCATTGTCGTTATGGTGGTCAAACAAATGCTCAAGCCTACTTCATCCATGGTTTCTGCAATGATTGTGCCTAAGAATAGATCTTGCTGCCCTTTTTTGCTGCCGATGTTTCTCCTGTTGTTGTCAGTGTCGTTGTCCCTGCTGTTGTTTGTTGCCGGTACAGAGGAGGCTCTTTGATTGTTCTTGTGGTCATCATGTTGATGACGAAGACGACAACGAAAATAAGCTCCTGTAATGATAAAGGTATCATCGAGTCCAATGCCCATAATGACAAAGGGAACCATCATACTAATATTGGTAAAGGGTACAGCCAATAGCCACATCAAACCATATCCTGACAATAAGGACATTCCAATGGTCGTAATACTAAACAATCCTACCATGGATCGTGATTGGATACGATCCTGTCGATTCCAAAATACTCCACAACAAAAGGTGACCATGATCAGAATCATGACAAAAACCAAATATATATCAGAATATACAGCTTTTTCAAATTCCAATGTATATGCGTACATGGTAAAGTATTCCACTTTGATCGAAGACAATGTCGATTGTTGTTGCATCATGTCATTCATTCGCATCAACATACGTTGTTCCAATTCTTCCGATTGTATTCCTAAATTGGGCAAATCAATTTTGACAGTGTATGATTGGGCCGAAACTATTGTTATTGTTGTTGTTGTTTCTTGTGATGGACGTAACAGTGTTTGTGATGTTGATTGTAGACTTCGTACTGATGTAGCATTGCTGTTGTTCATTTTGGTGCTGGTATTGCTAATATCGAAAGTAGTAAATGTATCATCATTATCATCGTCACCATTGTCATCATCATCATCTACTACTGTTGGTGGTTCTTGTTGATATTCATAATTTCCTAACAAAGCTTCGTGAAACACGGGTGTCTTATCGGGAAAGGTCGATTGTGACAATGTTCGAATCACGTATTCATTTTGTTCTTCTTCTGATTCTCCTCCAAATAGTTGTAATTCATCATGAAAGATTTTTTTCGAATGATTCCAATATTGTGTAGGACTACTCCAAGGACAAAGTATTGACGTTGTTGTTGTTGTTGTTGTTGATGGTGTACAAACGTTATCATATCCGGGTGTTGTTTCCAATACCGATATAACATCAAAAACGGTTTGTATTGTTGATGTTGCGTTTGCCAATACATTATTACCATCCTTATGAACCATAACGTAAAAAGGACGAATCTGTTGAAAGCCTGATTGTTGAGTTATCCATTGGTAGTGTTGTTCTGATAAACTACCAATGGGTGTAAATATTTCTTGATGATTATATATAATTTCAAAATTTGTAACAAATCCAGATACAATCAGCAGAAAGGACATGGCTGTTATACTAACAATCATACCTCGAGGATATTGCACAGCCCATTGACTCAAGGTAAGAACAAATCGTTTCAATAGTTGTTGTACAAGAATGTCTTCAGAAAAATATGTCCAATACGAACAACAACAACAGAAGATACTGCTGTTATTGTTGTTATTGCTGTCATTATCGTTGTTATGTGGGGACATATTTCTGTACTATAAGAGAGAGTACTGTACTTTGTTTCCTCCTTCTTGGGTTGAACAATCCTCCACTGTGCTGGTTTCAGCTTTCTTGTGTATGTTGTTCTTCTGAAGATGCTTTTACCCTCTCAAATACTTCTAATTACTACTAGCAAGTATACATACACTTCTATTGCATTTGCAGTATTCTCTATTCTTATCTGGCAGCCCCGCGTATTGGTTTTGGAATATTATTCTCATGTACTCATTCGGAGTATGTTTGATATTTTGGATGGGTCGTTGGTCGTTGCTTCAATTTCAAAAGCACTTGACTAATTTCATGCGTCGTTTTGTCGCCAAACCAAAACCAACTAAAGAAACTTCATCCATGTCATCGACGATGGATGAAGTGTGAGTCCAGCGTACCAGTTTCCCAGGACAGCTTTAAACCTCTACCCTAGTCTACTATTTTGCGAAAGAAGTAAGCACAACTCTTTCTTATCCATCCATAATTCTTAAATACTGGTACAGGACTCTACTAACGAGTAGTCTACTCTCTACTACTAGCTAGTAGTCTACTCGCAGTAGTAGTAGCTTTGGTATATTCTACTAGAATCGAATAATAATTCACAACACCAACAAGAAGTGGCCTGCTGCTTGCTTATATCAATATTATGATAGCATAGTTTCTTTTTTAAGCATGACGGAGTTTCATCCCTTACCAAGTCTTTATGATAAAAATCAAAGAATGAGCAAAGAATGGATGGCTCTGAATCAAAAAGCAGAAACATTGGCAAAATCCATTCCAATAGCTAAAATGCCATCGCTCGATCATATCGATAATAATCATCATCATGAACGACGTGATTATAACTACGTTTATGAACCCAGTGATGATACGGTACGGAATAATAGTAATAACATGAAACAAAAAATAAAAAACACAAAAGAGTGTCATGATGTGTGTGTATCTGTCGAATGCTATTATTTCTCAAATCATCAACTCTTCTGCATTGTGTAATATTATTATTTATTTATTCATTCACGCGCACCTTTGGTTTGGAATAACTGTCAAAAATAATACATGCAGTACCTGCTCCTGGATGGACTCCAATCGGAAATATCTGCCGGTGTATTTTCCAAATGGAAGAATTCCTCTTCACCACCCATACTGTTAGAAGTTGGATGTGGTACAGGTGTCGCATCTACCTTTTTGGCATTGCAATTGTACCAGCAACAGCAGCAACAGCAGCAACAACACCAACAAAAACCAGGAGAAGAAGTGAGAATCTACAATCCACTCCTGTTTGTAACCGATATTAATCCACGAGCACTCGAAATTACATTGGAAACTGTCAAGGCCAATATACCAGCATCAGCACCAGCATCAGCACCAGCATCAGCATCATCATCACCATTGCACGTGGAAGCTATTTGTTGCGATTTGGCGTCGGTTTTCTTGTCGAAACCTCAATGGCATCATTCGGTGGATGTCGTACTGTTTAATCCACCATATGTTCCAACACCAGATGACGAAGTTGGAGGTGGTAGTACCGGCAGTAGTGGTATTCTGGAAGCTGCTTGGGCTGGTGGGACCAATGGACGAATGGTCATTGATCGTTTCGTGTACCAATTGGCACAACTACTAGCCAAACCGAATGGTGTAGCATATATGATCACGGTAGACGATAATTATCCAGAACAGTTGGCGAATGATATTCTTGCACAGCAATTGGGTCTACGTATGGTACCATTGGTACGACGACGAGCACAAAATGAATACTTGACGGTTCAAAAAATTACCTGGTTAGTAGTAGACAGCGAACCAAAACGGAAGAGAGAGATAAAGAGAAAAGGGAATGGACAAGTCGAGTGCTACAACGACTGCTACTACTAGCCAAGCGGAAGAATGTCTATAAAAATACTATGACACAGAGTACGAGTAGCTACTAGTAGTAGTAGGGTAGATTAGTACTCGCGTATTATTACAGTATATTATTTGATAGTGTTTGTACGTGTGTACGTCTCCGTACACGTGTGAGCGATCACAATAAGCGAAACCATTTCCATCCTTGCACAGTACGGTAGATCTATTCCTCGTCTTCCTTTTTTTGCAACCATAAAGCCACCACCATTATATGGTTTATTTTTAGTAGCAGACATTACAAGTAGACATCCATGAATTGGATGATCGTGGTTGCATTTCCAAATCTTCCGACAATGATGTTACAATAGCCTGTTGTCGTGCATTGTTGCTGTGATGGGACTGCTTGTTGGGTGATAGTGGTTGTTGTTGCTTTCGATTTTGTTGTCGATTATGAAAAGGCAATTTTGAATCTGGCATTGCCGCCGATGTCGATTGTACGTTTCGAATCATGTTGGCAGTCGGTTGAAAGCTATATTTGGATTGTTCCAAAGGAATGCAATCATACTCATCACTACCATCATTTTTCTTTTCGTCGTCAAACGTTACAGCAGCCGAAGCAGCCTGCTTGCTCTTTTTGTTCTGGCTCGTTTTGTTGGAAGAATATTGTTGCTGTTGCGAGTAGGATGATTCCTTCAAGGAACCTGCTCCTTGTGGTAAATAGCGTAATTCCAAACTTTTGTTGTTGGCACCTCGTTTCGAAGGACGCTGTGGCTTGACCAATACGGGTGGCGAAACCTCTTCTTGTAGTGGTTGTTGCTGTGATTGTCGCGACTTCGTCAACCATGTATGATTGGTTGGACTCGTGGTAGTAGTAGCAGGAGCAGCAGTACTCCGTGATCCATGTCGCGACTTTCGTTGCTGCTTTTGTTGTTGTTGTGGTTCATCACGCGGCGACAAATTGTTTCCATCGCTGCTTCGAGGAGATGGTAAAGAACGCGATGTATGAACCGTACTGGGTGTCTGTGGCGATCGACTGGTGCTCTTGCTGCGACTACGACGTTTGTCTCTTGGTGTTTTGGTAGGAGTGTTCCAATCCACCTTGTTTTCTTGGCGCATTTGATTCATGGCTTGAATCTTTTTCTTCTGCCGTCGTTTCAGTGCCAGTTTTTCGGGTGTACTCATCGTCGTGGGCGGTTCCAAGAAAAAGAAACTCAGCAGGGCGCAACAGACCCACAAAATAACGGCAGCAATCGCCACCAGTCCACCTTGATCCAATTCACAAAAGGAATCTTGTCCCGTAGTGATACAGGGTCCCGTTTCGATCATGAGCAACGTACATCCATTCAAAATAGCCACCAGGACACACGATGCAGTCAAGGCGTATCGTTGCCAATGGGCCAAACTGAGACAGCTCAAGAGCAGACCGAACAAAAAGATGCTCCAACTCAACAATACAGAAAAGACACCCAAAATTCGTACAGCTTCAAATTTGGAATCCAGAATTTGTTCCAGTTGCAACTGTTTGTATCCCTGACACGATCCTTCTTGCCAATTTCCTTCAATAGCACGTGTCACTGTATCATCATCACCGTCCACGTAGTAGCTGGGTAATAACCAGGTAAACAAACCCAAACCGACGTCTTGTGTTTTTTCATTGTTGTTGTTGCCGTCTTCGTTATTTGTTGTTGTTGTTGGAGCAAAGAAATCTTCAAAATTCTGATTGGATGTGTATTGTAGTACCACAAAACGACAGGAACTAATCGAATAGGTGGAACAAATAGTAGCAGCGGCTAAAGCAAACCATAACAAACCAGAAAAACTGCCACCGTGTGGAAATGTACATAGTCCATGATACGAAGACATGCCTTGCTTGTTTGCTGTTTGATTTGGTTGCTATGGTGTTGATGACGTTGTGCTATTGTTTATTGTTTCGTCTTGTTGTTTTGCTGAAAGTTCCTCTCGTTTCTGTACTTGTGTGTGTGTGTGTGTATGTGACGTTTTGTAGAGTAGTCGAGTTGATGACAATGATGTTGTGTTATTATCACCGTGTTACACAAACCCACGCTCTCTCTGTGTGTGTCTTACTCTCTGTCTCTTCCTGTTGTTGATATTTTTGGTTTTGGAGGGAGACAAGGGGAAAAGAATGGCTTCTTTCGCAAGTAATAAATAATAATAAACAGAAGAGAAGAAAAATTAAGTGTCCTGACGATTTTGTGTGGGAAGCGAAAAATTTGGAGAGTCTTGCTGGCGTGTTTCTTAAGTTTTGGGCGTGCCAATGATGAAGGGACGTTCTACCACTAATAGCTATTAGTAGTTACCTGGTAATAGTAAAGGAATTGCAGTTTTTACGTACGGGACCAGGTACTAGCTAGTAGTAGTAGTACTGTAGAGTGAAAAACGCCGAAGGAGCATGTGTGGTTTCATCTAAGGCCAATGCTTATGGTTAATAAAAAACGAACGAGAGAGGGGTCTGTTTGGTGGGCAAAAGTCTCCTTATGGTAAAACGCACGAGACAGCTCCTTCGTGTCAGTCTTTTTTCCACGAGACAGAGCCCTCTGTCTCGTGAAAAACGGATGGAAAACAGACGTCCCACGAGACAGGCCCCTCTTTCGTTCGTTTTTTATTAACCATAAGCATTGGCCTTAAACGAACAAAGGGAGCGATGGATTCTTTTGACCGTTTAAATCACGCGGGAAATACTTTTGGGTAGATTGTTCAGTAGTCTCCTACAACCTGCCTCCTCAGGTAGTAGTAGTAGTACCACTAATACTACTAGTAGTAGCTAGACTACTAGTACTACTCTACTAGTAGTACACTGCTAAGTAGTAGTATCAAACAAAATAACCACACACCAGAGTAAACAAGTACGAATAGGTACGAGTTGGTGAAAGATTCTTCCTTCAATCTTCAAACTTCAAACATTTTCATCCCAATACCCAGTCCTCCGTCCTCCGTCCTCATCATTACTTGCGATTCATCTCAGAGTAGTTTACACTGAACAGAGAAACACCACTATTACACATAGTAATCTATTATAATGTCAAACAATCATCAACAAGAACAACAAACAGCAGATCAAGATACGTCCGAAGGCCCAGCAGATGCAACAACAGACGCAGAAGCAGCAGCAAAAGCATCATGCTGTCCACAGGGATCTATGGGACCTGCTACCGTTCTATTTCAACAAAAACCTCGAGGTTACATGATCACCATTCCTTCTCCTCCCATCGTCGAAGATACCAACAATACCAACAACAACAATAATGATGATGATCATGATGACGTGGACCATGATAATAACAATGATGCATCGATTCCAGCAGCCATTGAAATTGAATCCATGCCTTGTTACTGTACGGGTGCCAAATTAAACGCGGATACTACCATGATTGTGACCGTATTTACCGATGTTTACGGTTTGGATGCAGGACATCACAAAGTATTTGCTGATCAACTGGCAGAACAATTAGCAGTAGTATCAACAGCAATTATAGCCACTCAAAGCAGTAGCAGCAGTGATACTACTACTACTACTACTACTACTAATAATAATAATACGAAGAGGAAGAAGAAGAATTCGAAAGAGGTCATTTCTGTTATTGTTCCAGACTTACAACGTGGTATACCCATTTTGCAACCTTGGATCAACACCAAAAGCAATAGCAACGACAACAATGATGACTACAGCAACAACAATGATCAACAACAACAGCAGCATCGACAGTACGATTATTCCTTGTCGAAAGACTTAGTTGGATCATTATTGGGTTCACCTGGAATGGTGTACCGTATCAAACAGTACTATCCACCTTCCAAGGTCGAACAGGATGTGTTTCAATTGATAATACCATTTCTTCAAAAACAGTGTCCAAATGCTACGAAATTATCATGTGTTGGATTTTGTTTTGGTGGTTGGGTCGTTGGTCGAATTTTGGGAAAATCGTTTCCAACCACAACTACAACAACAGAAAATGAAAGCAACAAGTACCAACAACAACAACAACAACAACAACAACAACAACAACACTCACTATCATTTTCATGTGGTGTTGGAATTCATCCATCCTTTCAACCTAATTTGTTGCATGGAGAATTAACAACGACCATGGCGGAACGGATTCAACATCCTATGCTATTGCTTCCGGCTTGGAATGATGTTGATATGAAACCAAATAGTAAAATTGTTCAAATTATGACAAGAAACTGGAAAGAACGAATGGCAGGACACATACAAAAGCAGAAAGAAGAAGAACCAATTGTGTCGATTGAATTTCCTACCATGATGCACGGTTGGGTATCCAGAGGAGATTATACCGATCCAAAGATTGCCACCGAACAAAAAAGAGCACTCGATGTGACAGTGTCATTTCTTTGGAATCATACTAGTAGCTAGACCTCCTCCTACTAGACTAGTACGACCGAATTGAACGACCTATTTTAAATTTTGGGTAAAGTCCTATCTCCGACATTCTTGTATTTCTTATTCTGTCACATTATATGGAACTATCATCTAAAGAGCATGATCGTCTTGCTACGACAATCCTGTGCAGTGAGTAAAGAGTAAAGCTAATGTAGCTACTTTGACGATCTGATGTTTCTGCTTTCGGTCGGTCATTCTGTTTGATTTTTGAGTCATTTATTAAATGACCCGAACCGAACAACCTGTCGAATACTGTAATTAATTATATTTTTTGGTTTGTTTTCTGCACTGCGCACACATCCCAAAAACCAAAGACAGCAAGCATGGCGTTGTCATCGTCGAAGGAACAAAACAAGAACAATGATAGAAATGACGGAAATGACAACAACAATAACAACAACAACAATAGTAGTAGCAGTAGTATATCGTCTTTAGCATCATCGTTACCACCTGTTATTGGTTTGACATGTTTATCCGACGAACCTTCGAATCAACATGATTGGAAATCACTCGTCATGGCTCGTGTTGCTCTTTGGGGTGCCGATGCTGATGATGCTGATGCTGACGCTGATGCTGGTGCTGATGTGGACCATAACAACAACGATAACAATGGCAAAGAAGAACGAAAACCAAAAAAAGAGAATTTGAACGATATTGATGATGATGATGATGATGATCATGGTCATGATAAACTCAACAGCAAAAATAACCAAAAGAAGAAGAAGAAGAGAAAGGTTGCTGTTCAAGCTATATCATGGCAAACAAGAGATGGAAGTCAATCTGGATCGGCTTGTGGTGCTGTTCGGAAGGTACCACAGTTCCGATCCAAGGTTCAACAATCGTTTTGTGATATTCAGCAACCTATGGGATACGTGACGAAAATAGAAGGATATCATCATGTTGTTGGTAGTGATTGCTTGCTGCATTCCCTTACATTGCAATATGCTTCGGGACAAGTTATTGAATTAATCGGTACGAAGGATGAATGGAAAGGTGAAGCCTTTTGTGTCGATGATTTACCAGAGAACTTTTACTTGTCCGAACTTGTTTTCGATAATGGAATGTGTATCGGGTACAAGGGATATTCAACGAATCAAGACCTTTGTCGTGTTTTTGATCAAGAACCACCATTGACCGAAGAGGAATTGGCATTGTTCAACCAAGCAGATCACGACGACGACCCACTCAGACACAGTTCTGGTGGGAACAGTTTACTGTAGATAATCCATTTATAAGAGACAGTACTTAGGTGTCTATGGCCCACTGGTCGGGGATTGGTATCCCCA
>Ga0100402_1004614_pt1 | contig 14499 bp, 20 predicted proteins | sample CryGeyme20150102_FD_80419 | JGI IMG/M metagenome (GOLD analysis project Ga0100402, IMG submission 80419) | Groundwater microbial communities from Crystal Geyser aquifers in Utah, USA - Crystal Geyser metaG 2015-0102 | ecosystem: Environmental > Aquatic > Deep subsurface > Groundwater | place...
CCCACCCCCAACCCCAACCCCAACCCCAACCCCAACCCCAACCCCAACCCCAACCCCAACCCCAACCCCTTATTTTTATTGGCAAATATGCAGCATTTATTATAAATGAGTGAGAATATCCTGGACAGACAGAGCCTCCTGACCGAAGAGGTGCCACCAAACTAACTAGCCAGTCCTGACGCTAATCCAACTGAACTCCACAACCCTCAGCCACCTGCCAAGGTAAGAATACAGTCCTTGGATGTCTACAGAGGACTCACGATGGTCGGCATGATTCTGGTAGACAACATGGGCCCAGTCAATAATCCCCCCTGGTTTCTTGATCATGCCGCCTGGAATGGAGTCACTCCTGCTGACTTCATCTTTCCTGCATTTCTCTTCATCATGGGAATGGCCGTTCCTCTTGCGGTCAGTCCCAAACGACCTGTCAGGCTTCGCAATATCTTCAGAATAGCTGGCCTGTTTCTGATAGGCTTTCTGCTGAACCTTTTCGGAAAAAAGTTCGACTTCGGGGAAGGTACATACATCGATACACAGTGAGGATGCTGGGCATACTTCAGAGGCTGAGCATCTGCTATGCTTTCCTTCTGCTGACTCATGTTGCCACTCGCTATGGAGACAGGATTCTGCGGGTAGTGGCTGCTTTATTCATGCTGGGCCTTTACTGCGCTCAGCTGTTCATGATGGTGGAGTACAGCAGCGGAAAGGAGGGCTGTTCAAGGGATAACAATCTGACAGACAAATGCAACTTCGCAGGGTACGTCGACCACCTAATCCTGACCGACCACCACTGCTGGAAAGGGGGCTACACTGACCCTTAAGGTATCGTTTCCACCATTGGAGCCATCATAACAACTTACATGGGCTATGTATTTTCTCTGATCATGAGCAAGCACAAACATCAGGCAAGAAGGATGGTCCTTTACTGGTTCCTTGTAGCTGCCCTTTTTGGTGTTGCTGCATATCCGATGACTCTGCTGATGCCTCTCAACAAGAAGCTGTACTCTGCCAGTTTCACCCTGATAGTGGTGGCCGTCAGTGGAGCCTCTCTCATATTCTTTTACCTCCTGGTCGATCTTCTTCCCTCCTGGAAGCCCTCTTTGAGGAAGGTGGTCGAGTTGGTGAGTGCTCCTCTGAGGTGGTTGGGCCTTAACCCTTTGGCGATATTTGTGTTGATGGACGTAGTTGCAATAGTGCTGATAATATACATAAAGATAGATGATAGGAGTTTATGGAGTTTGTTTTACAGGGAGGTGTTTGGCAGCTGGATCGACAACTAGGCTGTAGGGGCTACTCTGTTTGCCTGCTTTTTCCTGATGCTCTGGACAGCAGTGGCTGGAATCATGCACAGATTCAAACTATACGTTAGGCTCTGATCTTTAAACCGTTCTGTGCTGATATTGTAATTATACATCTGTACCTATGATATACCATTGTTATACCTATCATATGAGTAACACATCTTGCTATACCTGGCTGATTGCTGCAGTACTCCTTCTTTTTTAGGACTGTCGATATAATTTAATAAAATTACGAATAGCAGCATGAGCAAGCCCGGTTTCATAGACCAAATGACCAACACTCTCATTCGCCCCACCAGAGATATATATCCCTCAGAGGACCTTGGTATTGCATCCACCACTAAGGACCCAAACAGTTCATCGTCAAAAATAAACAGAACAAAGCCTAAAAACAAAAGCATCAGTACTTGGAGGTCAACAGACAAGACTGCATCGTCTAGCAGAAGGGAGGAAAGCTTGTGATGTCCTACTACAGTGTCAAACAAAGAGAAGAGGAAAACAAAATTCGTAAGACAGTCATCTACCTACACGCCAACAGCGGATCAAGAGTATAGGGTACCTCTTCTTGAACGTAGGCACATAGCTGGCAAAGTATGTCTTACCCCTCGACTGGAATCTCACCCTATTTGATTACAGGGGATCAGGGAACAGTTCAGGATAATACACTTCCATGGGAGTCAATTAATCCGAAGATCTTCTGCAAATAATCCACCACCTCCACACGCACTAGGGAGTTGTCTAAGTTACCTTATGGGGAAGGTCCATGGGAGCAGTCACCATTGTTTACTTCCTCCTAAATCACTACCGCAAAATCCGGAGCATGGGAGTTATGATCAAGGACGTGGTCCTAGACAGTCCTTTCGGAGACCTGAAGAGGTTGATGCAGTAGTTGGGAGGAAGGTCTTTTGGTTTGCCTGAGTTTGTCTTCAATCCTTTGGTTGGATCTATCAACGAAAGGGTCATCAGCAAAATAGGGGTAGATCTCCTTTCCGAGTTGAGCCTGCTCACTAAGCTATCAAATCTGACCAAGACAGATCCTGAGCTTGGCAAGCTGTTATCCGAGATCGGAGGGCTGTTGCTGACATACAAAGATGATAAGATGGTTTCCTGCGCTCACGTTGAAGATTTGTATAAAGTGCTGCCGTTTTACAACAAATAGTTGGTCTACTATGAAGGAGAGCACAACGACATCAGATGTGATAGCATCAAGTGGCAGTGCTCCCACTTCCTTTGCTAAAACAGGCCCAGAATTAACAGTCATCGATAGTCAGTGGAAGTCCACTCTATCGGGCCCCACAAGAAGGACAAGTTGGGAAAGAATGTGTAGCATATTAGCAAGCAGGAACAGTTGAAGTTTGACTAAAGCAAGCACCACTTTCTGGCACATCCTCAACACAATAAAGCATAGATTACTTCTCCCAAGGCTCAGAAGGATACTGAGGAGATAGATCGGAAATTGCAGAAGAAGGACAGGAAAAACAGTCTGAAGGCCAATCTTGACCTGAGGGAGTATCTCTCTGAAAAAAAAATAGAGACTGAGCATGTCAAGAAGGAAAGGCCTTCAATGTAGCCAGCTTCTCCAATTACTTCCTATCAACCTATTCAGTCACCCACTCAGTTCACACAGCCTCAGTCCTTTCCTCCATGCCAACTTTCTCAGCCTCCTCAGCTACAGCAACCGACCATCATCATCAACCACAACTACAACGTATCTGTGAATGTCGTCGGCTCTCCTCACAGACTTTAGCCGGAGTTTATCCCTCCCATCAACTTTACGAACGTATACAACACTTCTCAACAAGGTTACATGACAGATCGAATGCCGGACAGCAACTTGGCTGGCAAGTACTTTATGCCCTACACTGCAAAAGTATAAAAAAGCAGAGACAGCTTCAATGCCTCCATCTGCACAAAGCACTTGCCTCCCAAGCCGCAGAACAACTCCAACCTAACAAGCAGCTTTTCCTATGTATCTTATGGAGATTCCAACGCTCGCTGGAACAGTAACAGCAGCGGATATATTCAACATCCCAACCATGCCAAAAGAGCCTCTTAGGTAGTCGACATACCCCTCATCAATTTCGACGGAATCTCAAATGAGTCTCATTGCTCCTCAGAGTTGCACACCAGCCAAAACGGCTTCGATTCTGAGCAAGAGACCTACAGTTCCATGATAATCGGAGGCAACAAACGAGAGAAGGTGTCCCTTTCTGAGTTGAGGAGGCAGCAGAAGGAGGAGCAGAACAACTGTCTCATGAAGTCTAGCAAGGTCCTAACCTTCAAGGATAGGCCTGATAAGACTGACTTTTACAAGCTGGACTTAAAGAAGGAGGCCAAGCAGATGTAGGACAAGTGGAAGTATCGGTCTTTTGAGGGGGGCGAAGAGAGGAAGATGATGAAGACTAGTCTGATGGCGAGGAGGAAGAATGAGCGCAAGAACAGCGATGCAAACAGCAGCACCATGAAGAGCCACATTCTGAAAATCCAGCCCTCTGATAAAAAATCAGTTTCAATTTTCGAGATGGGCCGGACCCAGTTGATGTCACCAAAAGAGAGCAAGAAGGAATAGTTTTGAGCCTCTTGTTCAGTACTCGCTTTATCCTTTGACTGTTGACAGTGATGTTATAAAAGGGTGAATATCAGGATAAAAATCACATGAGGTTGCAGCTGTATTGCTGCTCTTCAGGGTCTTCTTCAAAATGGCTGGTGTCGCTCCAGTCAGCAATGTCGATGAGGCCCCTATCATTGAGGACCACTCTGGCAGAGGCATAGAACAGTTCTTGGACCCCTTCTCTATTCTCCAAGTCAATCTATCTGTACCTGCTGTTGGTGACACTTTTTATTTGTTGAGCCAGGATTTACTGGGGAAGGTAAGTGAGACTTTATTCGTCGAGAGTATCTGTTTCTGAGAGTCTTCCTACAACTCCAACAAATATTATAGTTGCCTTTGGAGCTGTGTCCCTGACCTCCTTGAACCACTGCATATGAGCGGGAGTACCTTAGTGACTGCGTTGAGGTAGGCTTCGGGGCTATTCTTGGAGAATACTATAAGGAAGACATCGGTTCTGTGGTAGGCTAAAGGACGTAATTTTTAGTATGGTTCTTGTCCGGTGGTGTCCCTGCATAAGAGTAGGAGGTACCAGAGTGCCAGGTTGACGAGGTTGTCCTTCACGGTGAGGCTTTTAGTGGTGTTATCGAATAAGGTGGGTATGTAGTGATTTATATTTTCTTCTTGTTCATGGCTGGAAGTGAATCTGAATGGAGAGAGGAGTACCTGAGCATAAGCTGTGTTTTGAGGGGGCTAGCGTCTCCCACCACGACTATCTTAACTGGCTGCTGCTCCATGTTTCTGGGGGAAATAATAATATGGTAGTTTACTGTTTTATACATAAACTACCTCGATAGACAGGCAGTTGGAAGGAAAGAAGGGACTGTACGGCCAGTGAGGGTAGCATCAGGAGTGCTGACTGCCAGCAGGGGTGCCTATGTAGTCCGGGATTAAATTGATATGCTACTTAATAAATTAATGATATCACTTGTTGCTTTTCAATTCCAAGGATGGATTACATTATTCATTCCCTTATTTATTATAAGGAAGAGGGCACTCAACCCTGCCCTCCTCCTCCTTCATCAGCCTCTTTGATGTCTACTACAGCTGCTTCTTTATGTTTATGGCAGTCTTTTACTGACGCCTGGCACCCAAAAAGGCCCTCTTGATCCTGGGATTCCTGGCCATCGTGATCAGCTCCTGGTAGAGGGAACGAGCACATTCCTTGCTGATGGTGGGGCTTTATCCCAGGTGCTATAATTTGATGAAGTCGATGAAGGTGGCCAGATGCTCCTCTGACATCCACTTCCTGCACTGCACCATCGGTGTTCTGATTATATTTTCCTCAGCATTGTCGATAGGCCTTATTTCTTAGTTCCCATCCCTGTATATAAAATCCTATATTTTTCTGAGTGTGCTTCTGATTCCCTTTGACATGAACTGCCCGAACTACCCTGCTGTGCTATGTGATTGAGAGGGTACATTTGGATGCCTGTTTAGTCAAATACAGCTGGCTCTGCGTGCTTGAAACCAAAGCCGACCTCGACAAAGGTGCGCATGATGGCCTTACTTATCAGATGCTTTTGGTCGTCGTCGAAGGGCCTCTTTATCCTTTTATTCATTATTTTATAAACATGGTCAAAATAACAATGCTTCTACTCCTAACTCTGCTGCTGGCAACAGCCTATTCCTGCAAGGACAAGCACTGCATCTTTTGCCCCGAGACCAAGAACAAGTGTCAGAAATGCTAAGATAACTACAGGCTGACTGGGGACTTCAGATGCCAGCAATGCTACGACAAAAATTGTTTGGAGTGCCCATAGTACTACGGAAGGTGCGGGGTGTGCAGGGACGGCTACAGGGTATCTGCTACTACTTGTTTCAAGTGTATAGATGATAATTGCAGAAGGTGCCCCAAGAGACACACGTAGTGCTAAGAGTGCATGGCAGACTATGATCTGAAGGGGGACAGCTGCAGAAAGAAGACCATGTTCTAGAGCAGTGATTTATGATGTTAGTATGATTTATAGTGTCTTGATGATGAGGTATGTTATCATGATGGCAAGATAGACTGTACCATAGATGCTGTCTGATAGTTGCTGAGGATATCATAGGAGTAGGTAATAATAACAACAAATATATATATGCTGGAGGCCTCTCCAAAAGATAGGATTCTGTGCCTGTCCAAAGAACACATGGCCATCCTGCTCATGATCATGGGACCCGCCTGCTACGCCCTAGGCTTCATCTACTCCAATTAGCATCAGCTCCATCCCTTCACCACCGCACTCTTCCGAGGAGTCACCGTCACCCTTATAACCTACCTCATTGCCAGGCATCAAGGCATGGACCTCACCTACAATGACTCTTACAGCTACAAATGGCTTACAATCAGACACAGTATCATGGTCCTCCAGGGACTAGCCTACGCATGGTCCCAGTTCTACCTACCCCTCCCCATAGCCGTGACTCTTCAGTCGACCTCTCCCATATTCGCCAGCATCTTTGATAAGCTGCTCAACAACATCGACCTGAATTATAAGCAGAAAATTTGGCTGACGGTAGCCTTTGTGGGAGTAATTCTAACTTCAAACGGGGTGTACATTCACTACCTGCTGACGGGGGCAACGGCAGAGGACAACTCCCGGTTTTAAAATTACAAGAGTAAGGACCCGCTCATGATGCTCTATGCTGCTCTGGTCCTACTGGCTGTTCAGTTCATCCATGGCTATGGAGTGGTAATAACAAAGAAGCTAAAGGACCAGAACAGTATCCAGATCAACTACCACCAGGGTCTAATGATTACCCTTTCCGCTGCCTTCCTGTTTCCCTACGGCTATGCCGACGCATCCTACCACCTACCCACAGCCCTGTAGTGTCTTTAGACAGTTGTTTTTGTCGGCATCCCCATCACCCTCGGGCAACTGTTCTTCATCGGGGCCCTTACTCTTTCCCACAACTACGGGATTCTCACCCCCTTTATGTTCACTTCAATAATAGTCGGATATCTGGTGAGCATTATCAGGTACGGCTAGAGCGTCAATGTAATCTGTCTAATTGGGGCGTTGGCGATCGTTCTGGGCATAGTATTCATAGTGAGGTGCAAGGACACAGCCTGATCTATATTTAAATGTAGTTGCCCTTCACCTTCAATATTAATATTGGTGATGACTAAGTAAATCCTTCCCGAGGATGGTCAGGTGTGAAGAGTCTTCAACCTTTTTTGTTATCAGATTGATCAGATTAAATATTTGAGTCAATTACTGATACCAACTGTGCAATAACTCCATTATAACATGAGAGCAGTGACTTCACTGAAACCATCCCTCTTTCTCAGCAAACAGGTAAGAAGCGAATTGAATAACTGTCTCGAAATCAAATAAAGCCGGGAATTTCTGTTTCTTTTCGTTGGATCAAATATGCAGGAAGATTGCATGAACCCCCCTTAATGAGGCTCTCCTTTTTTACTAGCATCATGTCGCTGGCTCGGCTCGGTGATAAAATGATACTGTATTGACAAATATTCTATTATCATTTCTTTCTGGGAAAAATGGCAATAGAAGGTCTATAAAATGCATTTTTTGATTTGGAAGAAAATAATTAGAAATCCTCATAAAACCCAGTCAATCAAAAGGTGAAAACAAAAGGGAAAGCTTAAAAACCTTGGCCCTCTTTAGAGGTCATTTATACTCTGAGCACTGTTACCGGTCTTATAATATTAGAATATGAACTCAATTACTACAGTTCAAAGCACCAATAAGAGAAGCCTGATACTGTCTGCCCTCAGAAACAGCCTCAACGAATGTCCGGTCATCAAAAAACGATCAAATCAGCTTAAATAAATCATCGAGAGGAAAAAAATCCAAAAGGATAAGCTCACTCTCACAAAGACCTCCCTGTCAGGTTCTGACAGTCAATCGATACAGGAAAACTCAGAGGAGGACTCCGCTGACGAGTTCTTTGATAACTATGAGGTAAGGGAGAAGATCGGATAGGGATGCAATGCAACTGTTTATCGGTGCACTTACAGGCCCTCGGGAAAGGTCTATGCCGTGAAAAAGATCAAGCTGGAGCAAGAGTACATCCTGACAATGAAGAGGGACTTCATCACTCTCAAGGGTCTCAACCATCCTTCGATCTGCAAATACAAAGCTCTCTACATCATAAAGGAGCAGAGAACAGCTTACCTTGTCATGGAGTACCTTCCCTTGCCCAGTCTCGAGCACTACCAGCCCGAAGACTAAGAGGAACTGAGGATTGTAGTTAGATAGCTGCTGGGAGCTCTTGAATATCTTCATGCCAGGAACATCTGTCATCGAGATATCAAGCCTGAAAACATACTATTCGACAAAAAGGAGAAAAAAATCAAACTCATTGACTTTGGCATCTCCAAGAAAACCTTCCTCAGAGGACAAAGAAGAGAAATGCTGACAATCATTGGCACTCACCACTTCATGGCCCCAGAGGTTTTCGTTGGTGGAGGATATGATGAAAGGGTTGATTTGTGGGCTGTGGGTGTTTCCATCTTCAAGATTGTGACAGGAAGTGTCCCCTTTTAAAGCGAATACCACTCAGACATCATTAGGAAAATATGTTAAGGAACCGTTGACTTCTAAATTTCATCCTGGAGCCGGTACAGTGGTAAGCTTCAGGTCTTTGTACAGTCTCTTTTAAGGAAGGTGGACCAAAGGATATCTCTTAGCCAGGCCCAGAAGCACGCTTGGTTCCTGGAAGGATCTCAGAAGGCTTCAAAACTTCGTCGTTTTTCCTCCTTTGTACATTAGCTCCACGCTCCTTTCCATGCTGAGTTCAACAACAACATCAGAAATGCAACTTCAAGGGAAGAAGGAGAATCTGGAGAGAGAGTCAGACTCTTCAAGAGCATTAAAAGTCTAGACAGCAACATTTTTGGCCTCTAAGAATCTGACGATGAGGATAGCGTCGTTCAGAATTCTTGTTTTTCGGCCAAGAAATGTGCTATCATTCGTCAGTGCTCTTAAAAACCTTCCTGCCATTGACGGCCTCAGGCTTCAAGTAGTGATAATTGATATTTTCAATGTTTCAAAGTTTTAATGCTTCCATAATAATTGCTAAAAGCATGCATGTTCTGATGAGAGTCACAAACATCAGCAGGATTGGATTTTGTTCCTTGATGATATTCTGCATTATTCAGAAGGCACAATAGCTGTTATCTATATTGAGTTTATCGACTATGGATCCAGCACCTGAGCAAATACATTTATCCAGAGGAAGTTCCATAAAAAGAAACCTCTCAGCCAACTCCCAGCATTCCAGAAGCCTGAAGGAGGCCACCACTGTCACAGACCCCGACCAACCCATACTGACCATCATCCACTTCAATGACTCCTACGATATCCAGCCGAAGTCAGGGTCCAGGGGAGTTCTTCACTTCATGGCTCAGCTCTAATAACTCAGACAGCAAAATCCCAATGCTTTAACTCTTTTTTCAGGAGATTGTTTTTCCCCCTCTACTCTCACCAACATCAAAAATGGATGGCAGATGGTTCACTGCCTCAATCTTATGAAAATCGATGTCGCATGCTACGGAAATCACGAGTTTGACTTTGAGCCTGACCACACTTTGAAGCTAGTGAAGGCATGTAACTTTCCCTGGCTGCTTGGGAACATAACATACACCATTACAGGCAAACTGCTTGGAGATGGGTAGCCCTACCATGTCATCAAGCATCAGGGACTGAGAGTAGGAGTGATGGGAGTTGCTGGCTAGGACTGGATAGGAGTCCTGAATGAAGAGTATGACGGGTTGTTGGACTATGAGGATTGCTACTAATTTGCCAACAGGACTGCCAAGTACTTGAGGCAGTCCCTTCGCTGCGATATCGTCATAGCACTCACACACATGCGAAACGGCCCAGATCGACTATTTCCCAAGAAGGTAGAGGGAGTAGACTTGGTGTTGGGAGGGCACGATCATGTGATTATGGAGGAGGTGGTAAACAAGGTGCCAGTCATCAAGAGCGGGACCAACTTTAACAACGTCGGACTGATCAAAATGTACCTGCCATCCCACAAGGCCAAATGCTAAGGCGTTCGGGTCAACTTTTAGTGGCAAATACTGAAGGTTCCTTAATTTGAGGTGGTTAATCTATAGCTGAAGAAGTACGTTGATGACCTGATGAGCTAATATGCCAAGTATGACGAGGTGATCGGCTACAGCGACATTGACCTTGACTTCAGGTTCACCAAAATTAGAAGTGAGGAGACTAACTACGGAAATTTTCTGACTGACCTTTGCAGAAAGTACTACGATGCCGATGCCTGTATCATCAACTCTGGAATGGTCAGGAACGACGTTCTTCAAAAAGCAGGTAGACTGACCTACACTCAAATCTCCAACATCATCGACTCCCCCATGGTGGTCATCAAAGTCACTGGATAAGTTCTCTTTAAGGCTTTGGAACTTTCAGTCAGTCAGTACCCTTAGTTCTCAGGACAGTTCCTCTTTGTCTCAGGAATAAAATTCAACTTCGATCCCAAAAAGACTCCTAGAGTTCAGTAGGTCTTCATTGGAGAATAGCCTCTTGACATCAAGAAAAAACTTACGTTGGTTACGACATATTTTCAGTCCCGAGGAGGTGACAGCTTTTAGATGCTTAAGGATCATGAGATGATCATTGATGAGACCAAAGCCACGGCTATGCTGAGCCTTTTGTTGAAGTTTTTCAAAGCTCCCGACACTCATCAGTAGTACGAAAGCATCAAGCTTTTGGAGCAGGAGGAGGTAAGAAAGGAAGACGACTAGCTGCCTGATTTTCCGGTCCACCACATCAAGCTGGTCAGAAAGGTGTCTGTCAGGATGGGAAGGATCAAGGATCTAAGGACGGGTTTTGTGTTGAATCATGACGGCCGGAAACTGACTTGCATTTGTCCTCAGGTTGAGGGGAGGATTAAATGCATAAGCTCTGATTCTAAGGATTTGAAGGAGGGTGAATAGACCGAACCGAAGTGATGTCTCTTGCATATAGATTGTTGTCTATCATTGATCAGCTAATAGAAGTAAGACACATTCAAGGGGATTTATATTTATTGGAAATTTCCATGAAGCACAGACTTCTCTGCAGTCAGAAGACAAGCTTGACCTCTCAAAAGCATCAGATGCAGTCAGTTGTTGATACTCTGGAAGAAGGGCTAACTCTCGATTTAAAGCACTTTAGGAGAAAGTAAAGAAAGTAGGATCGCATCATCAGGCAGCTTCCCTCAAAAGACAAGCAGGATCAGCTCAACAAGCTCTATCAGTAACTAAACTGCTCCAAACATTCAGATGACGATCAGCAAGAAGTCTTTAACAAGCTGAAAAAAAGATAGGGATACTCGAGCACCAAAATTACGAGACACACCAACAATGCGAGCCGGATCATACGCCAGTCCATTCGAGAGGAAGTAAAATCCAGGTCGACCTCCCCCAAACTACTTTGGTACACAAAGAGCAAAGAAAAAAAGGAAAGAAGCACAACAACTGCCTCCTATATAAAAGAAAAATAAGTTAACAGAGCTGTTCCAGGTCAAATAAGACAAGCAATAGGGACCAACGTAAAAGTAGAGCTAAAGAATGTTGCCTTGACAAATGCTATCTTATCATAGCTACTGCCAGAGTTGAAGACCAACTATCGGCTGAAGGTTCTCGATCTTTCTTTTAACCGATTGGGAAATATTTCCTTGCCTTTACTGATGGACATCATCGCATACAATGAACTGGCTAAGCTGAGCCTGAGGTGGAATAGGATTACGGCTGAAGGAGCATAGCTTTTATTTGTCTTTCTGGCAAATGATGTTCATCTGAAGGATATGGACTTGAGCCAAAATAACCTGCACTCAACATCACTTTCCTTTCCCAACACCCTCAATAAATTTATATCAGCCAACAACAAACTGATGCACCTGAACCTATAGGAGTGCCACATCAATCCTGAGCACTGCAAAAGCATTGCGAAGACCTTCAACACAACCAACAATACCATCCGAGGCATGCACTTTAAGGGAAATGGTTACTACCACACCAACTCAAAAGGTTTCGCTGTCTAATGCTCCCCTTATAATGAACAACTGCCTATACTCTTACCAAAGACAAAGTTGTCACTTAGTAGCAAGGCAAAAATGCGATCAGAAGTTAAGGACCTTGAGGACTGCTGCTGGATATGTGGAGAGTGGGTCGAAAAAGAGTTCAAATATACCAGACACATCTTAATCGATAAACAAACAGACTCATAGCCAGCCTACTTTATTCATCTCAGCTGCTATGACTATCAGCCCATCCGAATGACCCCTCACCCTCCAGCCTTGCCCTTCCAGCTCTCAAACACAAGAACAAAATGCTTGTGGTTGACTCAGCTCTATTCAGTTCATGTGGCTGTTCCTCCTTCTTCTGCTCTCAGATACTTTTACACATCAGAGAATACAATATTCCTGAGTCGATTGCACCCCATCACCCCTCATCACCAGAGTATCAACTTTCTGGTAGATAACTGCCTCACTGGTTATTAGGAGAATCTGGCTCAACTGAGCCTCAAGCAGAAGGAATACAGGGTCTATTTGGAGCAGATCAACGTATATCGAGAATAAGAACAAGGAGACAATGCAGGGCAGATCAGTTTCAAGGAGATGGATCACAGCAAATACACGACTGACAATAGCATAAGAAAGAGGGGTGAGTATTCCTATAAGAGCAGCAAGTTTATATCCACAAGAGACCTGTCGATATATAAAGACAAGAAAAATGAGAATGGCGGGAAGGTGATCCCGAGAAACAGCTAGCTGTTTTTCACAAAAGACATATTCTTGTAAATTAACACCTTCCTTCACAAAAAAAAGTAAGAACAAGATAGTCTGGCTGGACAGCTTGGAAATAGCCTCAACAGCTACGTCCACAACAATTTTTCCCTCTTTGAAGCCCACAAAATTGGCTCCTATCTTTCTCAATGCTTCCATCCCTCCAACTGTCTCCAAATGTCAGAGACTGTATTTCTTCTTCCGAGATCAGCCTATTCACAGGATCAGTAAGAGTTTATGGGGTTTGAAGTCAAGTGTGCCCCCACTCACCACAATAAGGTACCTCCCATAAAGTCTGATGTGAAATTACCTTCCCTCATAAACTTATAGGTACCCAAATAAAGACTTTCCAACTCTACAATAAGTCAGCCTCAGCCCATTTTGTTGCCTTTTGAAAGCCTGACTAATCTTTGCACCCATCAACCAGAGCCTATCCTTGAAGGCATAGTTCTTTATTAGCACATGGACTGGTAGGGAGATAGCCATCAACCCCTGATCAGCTAATACCGCAGTCACATTCTCAGATATGTGCTGTAGCCTTCAATCTTAGAGGGCCTTATGAAGGCAGAGCATTAGTCGAGATAGAGGATGAGGATGCTGAATGAGGTATATTCCACCTACAGCTACCACCATCTATGTAGATAGCTGGAAAATAAGGTCGATAAAGTGATTAATCTCAAAGTCGGCCAACTAAAAGATACCTAGGAACTTGCTTCTCTTCTGATACTTTTACCTTTTCAAGGATCCAGCAGGAATAAGACTTGGAGCAGGATGGTGAAGACTATGATGGAGGAGGCCCCTCAACAAAATAAATAGAGCCTAAACAAGTAAAAAGGAGTAGAGAAATCAGGAATAGAGTCGTCACCCTCGATAAATACCTGGGACCACTTATTCTTCCACCAACAGCAACACTACAACAGCATTTACAACCACTTTGTCCAAAAGGTCAACATAATCACTGAGATGGCCCAAAAAACAATGGAGGAGCTACTGGAGGAGCATGATGTCCTCAAACAGACATAGCTATACGATTGGATCATCAAAAGTTTCCTCAGAAGGTTAGCTCTCCACCTTTTTGGACAGATAAAGCTCCACCAGACATTAACGGGAGGAACCAACATCAAAAAATTCTCCAAGCAAATCATATCGGCACTACTTGCCTTAGTTGTAAAAGAGCTCACAAAGGCATCAGTGCTGCTGATTCTAAAAAAACAGGTAAGCTCTGTTAAAAATGTAATTCCGAGGTACGACCATGCCTTGAATGCTCAGGCCAATAAAATCACTCAGCTCATCACTTCCTTGGAGGATTAGCTGGGGAAGGAGGTTATTCAGAGGAGGCTGGATGAAGAGAGGGTTAAGGGGGAAATTCGGATTAATCCTTCATTACCCCAAAAGGAATATCAAGGAACAAGCCACAAGAGCACTGTTTGTATGAGGAGAGAATCAAGAGTGTTTACCTGTGCTGGCAGCAAAAAAGAGGGGACAAAGAGTGGTGAGTCAATCACAGGCCTGTCTTTCCATTCAATAATAAGCTCTTTTTGCTAGTACTGGGATGACCACTATCCTGAGTCTTAGCCCAAATAGTTAAACTTACATGAGGCCAGTCTGTACCACCTTTAGGCCATCAAGGGCCGACCCCGCTCGAGATTGTACAACAAGAAGAAGAAATTAAAAACATAAAAACAATGATATTGTGTTCTGACTGCTTAAGTGCCTGATATGAAATTAAATGTCATAAGATCTAGCATTTACAATGCAGAAAGGATCACTTGCTTTTGTTTCTTACTATGAAAATGATCCCCAGAACAATGGCGATAGCTCCCAGTAGACATATGAAGTTGA
>Ga0100402_1004615_pt1 | contig 14497 bp, 15 predicted proteins | sample CryGeyme20150102_FD_80419 | JGI IMG/M metagenome (GOLD analysis project Ga0100402, IMG submission 80419) | Groundwater microbial communities from Crystal Geyser aquifers in Utah, USA - Crystal Geyser metaG 2015-0102 | ecosystem: Environmental > Aquatic > Deep subsurface > Groundwater | place...
AGAACCTCTACTTAGCCTCTTCTGAAAGTTGCAAACATTTGTATAATATCGGACAACCAGAGTTAACACAGTATAGTATGAATAAATTTCCTGCTAAAAGCGTTCAATGCTATAAGATTTCGAGTACACAAAGATCCAATTTTGCTCGTTCGGATGGGTGTAACTATTTATAGATATAGGTAGTCCCTGGACCAGGCTCGTACAAATGGGAACAATACTTCGAAGGCAAAAAGAGCAAAGAAAGCAAACCCAAAGGAAAAATTCAATACAAATTCGTATATGGGCATCCAAGTTGATAATAATAACTCTTATTTTAGTAAAAAAATCAAGTAATCCTGTAAATTTTTAACTCGATGTCAGGCATTTTTGTTAGATTTGAGGTTGATTCGGGAAGGGCAAATTGTTTGTTTGAGGTGAAATATTGACTTATTTGTTTGTAAATGTTGGCATTTTTTCTGATCAGGTCAGTCACTTGCTGAAAAACAGGTTTTGCTTGTAAACAATTTCCTCTAAGAGATGACATGATTTACTCAAGCTCTTCATATTTTAAAGTAGATTCATTATGCCTTGCTGTTATGTTTGGTGTTCTCCAATATTCAGGAAGAATTTACCTAGCATGATCCATCAATTCTTATCCAATTTGTTGCATACTCTTCAAATTTGGTTTTTCAAACATCTGGCTTGATGTATTCAGTGGTTGATCTGGGAGATTTATGGATTTCTAGCCAAGGACTATTCTCTTCATTTATGGTTCGCCTCGATGTTTATGATTTTGGCGTTTATGTTTTTTGGCTTTTATATGTCTGTTTGTTTGGAGCATCTCAAAATAGCTCTGCATATGAGAGACGTTAAGTGTGATTTTGTCTTATTTCAAGTTAAAATTATGAGTTTTCTTTGACTTTTCGATTATTTTATTATCTTGTTTTGGGGCTTTAAAGTCACAGCTGACAATGCACATTTTAGATGATCTGTAGTTTTGCTACTGCACCTACTCTGCTTCTTCCTAATGAATCGATTCCTTTTAAGAAGGCAGAGGTGTCAAGAACGACTGCAAAGCGAGCATAATACGACTGAGTGTAAGAAAATTTTCATGACTAGTACCCACCATGATCGTAGGTACGTAGTTCAGGATTGGCAATTCGCATGAAAAGTTATGAATATTGTCAAGAAGGACCGCTTGTTGACAGTTGTATAGCAAAGAATCAATATTATACAGGTTCCAAGGCTCACACTGCTTGCCCAATGGACAAAATATGCAATGATATTTCAATTGATGTTGTTCAAGAATATTACGAAGCTACTCCATTGCAGTTGAATCACTGACTTTAAAACATATTTTGCATGTTTTTTGGAACTGTTGAGATGTTGCCATTTTGATGATTTAAATAGTCTACTGAGGTAGGCTCGAGCATTTAAAGAATTTTGTTTCTTCAGGACATTTTGTTATTCTTTTTGAATTGACCTTCAAAGACTCCAAGGAAAGTATCAATAAAGTGCTTTTATCATCATTCTAGAGATGACTTTCATGATAATAGATCTGACATTTGTTGGCGATCTCTCGAAATGGCTCAGTGTTGACAACTTCATACTCAAGAGGCAGAGGAACGTATTCGCCCTTATCTAGAGTTTCTTTGACAACTATTTGAGAGCCAACTTTGCATTTCATCGAGGAATCTCTCTTGAAGATCTATTTCATTTTTGAATATATATTGGCTGTGATGCTCCTTGAAGCATTCTGCCTGTTGGCTCTTTCTTGAGCTGACAATCTCGAAAGGTTGAAGGCTTCGATTCGAGAATTAATAGCTCTTAGATTTCGAACACAATCCATCTTTTAGAATATTTCACAACTATCGTCTTCTTTGATGTGACTGCTCTCTTTAATTTTCTTTGTAAAAGAGCGTATTTTAAATGACTTGTTTGGGAGGTTCAAAACATCGTAGTTTGCATCTTTTTGTTTTATAGGATATTTCATGATAGGGGCTTTGCTGACCTTCGAGAGACTTGCTTCAGAAGGCTCAGCAGGTAAAGCACACTGTTCTTATGTCACCATTTTGACTATATTCATGCCTGAAATTAGGTACGAAGAATTCGTCTTGGATCTTTTGCTTGGCTTGGAAGTCTTCAGCATGTTTATATTTTTAATATGAAATTTTAACGTTGTCTTAGGCAATTAATTGAGTAAATAAACAAAAGAAATGCTGGTATATGACTTGAGAATTATTTCAACAAAACTATTAGTAGAGTTGTTCCAGTATCTTGGTTATATAAATTACTTGCCGAAGACAGCCAACTGGGGAAGCTTTAGTGCTTGATAGGTCAGTCATAAATTATGTTTTTCAAAATATCTTTTAATATATTTTCTTGCTTTTCCTCTCTCGTTTGTTCTTTTTCAAAAAAATGAGATTTATAAATAATAAACAAAAATAGAACAATAAATGGTTCCAATTTTCAACTATTTGAAGGATTTGGTGGCAAATATTCTGTTTCACCCCTCTTTTAATAACAGTCGGTAAACAATTACTAAATTAGAGCCCAAACTGTAAAAATATAAATAGATCATTCTGATGACTCTAAAAGAACTATCAATAAGAGTATGCCATCAATAATTCAGAAAAATCCATCTCAAGAGGTAAATTAAGAAGCTTGGCTTTGAAGGGGGTTCATAAGCGAAATCTTTGTGGCAATAAAATCATTTAATTAATCAAAAGACAAATACCACCAATGGAAAGTAAGATTGCAAAAGAACAACAGGAGAAGCCCAGCATTGGTAAACTAACTTAGAACTAAAATATTGGAAGATTCTTGAAGGAAATGACTCAATAGATGACATGCCCAATTTGTCAGATGGATATGGTAGAACCAGCAGTAATTTCGTGTGGCCACACATTTTGTTTGGAGTGCCTCTAGATCAGTCTACTCATCGCTAACAGCTGCCCTCTTTGCCGAGCCGTAGTTTGGAATGAGGAAAATTACGGAGTCGGTTTCAGTAGTGGAGCTTACAATATGAGAAAGTAATATATTTTCTATGCAGAAACCAGTGCAAAAGTTACTAACAATAGTACAGACTAAATGAGTACAACAACTGGAAAAGAATGAGATTCGTTAGCCTTGAATAGATGATCTAAGCCTAAAAGTTGAAAATTGATGTTTGGTCTGGATCCAGTAAATGGAAAAAAGCTCAAGTTCTTGAGAAATACTTCAACTCATAGAAACAACTTGAGTAAATTCTGGTCAGCTTCGAAGGTGAAACCTCTAAGACAAATTAGATCATTCCTTATGAACCTTTGAAAATTGCCAGATATGGATTTTATTCTTTCCATCAGGAATAAAATGCCAAGTTTGGAAATCATATCAATAGCTTGATCAACCCAGACCTCGGAGTTTTACTTGGCCAACTATATCGGAACCAACCAACATTAGACAATCAAGAAACAGGAATCTAAGAATAGATAAACAACAGACCCCTTATCAGAGGTCTTGAAGGTAGTTAATAAGCTGAGGACTTCTTATTGAGACCCTCTGCTCCAAGAATTTATCTTGCCGAAGAAGATTTATTTATTAGACATGTCGATAGTGAAGTCTATGATTAATCTGAAGATAATATTGGAGGCATTATTGATGAAAGTCCCCAAGAGTAAGATTCAAATTTCCTGGAATGTGAAGATATGGATGTTGAGGAACTAGCTGAATACGAGATGGAATATGAGTGATTGTCATTATATTATTTGCAGCATTAAATAACACGATAATAAAAAGATATACCTATCACCAAATCACCTCATATACTTCATATTATTTGACCAGGAATTTTTTGCCTTCAGGAGCTCCACATAGAGATGTCCAAGCCTACTGATTGAATCGATATGCTGCAGTTTTGTTGTTATAGGAAAAAGGGAAGTTGACACAACTATCATTTATTTTGTGGCATTCGTCAGATATAGCTAGATCAGCTCCACTACCAAATACTGGACCGTATTAGGGAATACATTGAATAGCCTTTTCAGGCTTTGTCAAGGAAAGCTTCTTTTGATCATTAATGGCTAATAAAAATCCAATGCCTTCTTTGTCAGCAGCAAAACCATTCTTGGTGAAGTTCCAGATCAGAGGAGTGTAGCCTCCTATAAGCTTGCCATATTATGTTTCCACAAGAGTGAAAGTATGGGCGATGTTGTCACATTTTTCATGAAATCGACTAGCCTGGAAACCATTTTCAGATGCCCTAAATACAAGTTTAAGTTTTTTGGGATAGTCAAGAGACTCATTGATAAACTTGATGTGATCGATGTCCCTTTTTCCAATGATCATCGATGTGAAGTTGTTTTCCTTAAGTTGACTTTGAGCAACTGTAATATCTCGTTCTTACTCTTGAGTCATGACTTTTGATTTGAGGAGATAATGATCCAGCACCTAACGTTCGAGAGTCATCAAAGGAACTGATATTCTTTCCATCTAGCGCTTGAAATATTTTAAAGTCTATGACTATGAGTTTGCTAATTTAGCGTTTGAATCTTTGAGTCGCCAATAAAATTCTTCTGCGATTTATCCATTGATGTGAATAGTTTTCGTTCCTAAGAAAATGCCTTAGACAAGGTTAGCATATTTTAAATCAAACCCATCCAAGAAAAAATTTTGCAAGTACTCAGTTCTTTTAGCTTGGATTGATTGAAATGTTTTGATTTCGATTTCTTCTAATCGAAGAACTAACTGTCTCTGGAGTTCTGCTCTTTTCTGAATCAGTTGAGTAATGAACTACAATTTAACATTGCCGCATTGAGGATGTATTTTGAGACAAGATTTGCAATCAGAATTTGAGCAAAAGAGAGCAATGTTTCTACAATGCCTGCTGATGCACATGCGACTGATGGGATTTGAACTGGGACAAAGAAGTGCAGGCTCTTATATATCAAATTGCTTCAGCCAAGCAGGAGGCTAAGTTTACTCAGCTTGAGACTGGCCTTTAAGGCTCTGTCGGTCATCACTTGAACAAGCACCCATAAGATTATTTCGATTATTTATATATGATTAAGCAATATTCGATTTTACACTTAAGGTTAAGGCAGTGTACTTTATACACTGTAGATAGCCCAAAATATCTGCTCAAGTATGAACATAATTAAAAATGGAAGGTTCAATTTTAGAAGCCTAGGGCCTTGAGCTTATAGACAAACGTTCTGGTAGTCCGAGTACATCAACCTTTTTCATTCAAAGTTATCATGACAAAGAGAACAAAATAGGAAAGAATTTACAGTATGCCCTCAAAACAATAACTTTACTACCTCCAGTCACCACCAAAAATATTTCACAACAAAGCATCAATTTCAAGTATAAGGAATAACTCAACATCAGAACATAAATCAAAGCTCTGTATCTTTTGAAACCTTACAGAGCTATAGTTTAGCTATATGAAGTGGTTGCTGAAAAAGAAGGAGATCCAATCACGAATGATTTCTTTAGATATCTTCTGGGTAAACAACAGCAAAAAGGAATCAACTTTGGGTTGCTTCTGGAGTATTGTCCTCAGGGAAGTTTGGCAGATCGAATCAAAAATAATTATTCCTTCAATATGAAATAAATTGTTACAATCGGTCTCCAGATTAGCGAATGTCTTCAGTGCCTTGCAGAAGTTGGAGTCCTTCACAGAGACATCAGAAGTGATAACATATTTTTAACTGAAGATGGAGTTAAACTTAGTGACTTCGATTGCTCTTTTATTCGAGGGTATTCAAATGTTTCGTCTGCTGGAGTTTCGTTGAGAGAATAAAACTCAGCTCCTGAATTACTGAAACTGATGCAGGAAAAGTGGACGACCAAGGAGTAGATGACATCATAGGAGCTGTATCGGCTTCAATCTAAGTGCGATTTATACTCTTTCGGCTTGCTGCTGCTTGAACTTATTACTGGGCATAATTCTATTGCCTAAGGTTTAAAAAATCTTAAATATAACTACTAAATTGACAACGATTTTAAAAATATGATTGTTGACTTGTTAAAGTCAGACCATGCTTAAAGGCTCGATTTACAATCAGTCAGAGCAATTTTGAAAACAATAGGCTCAAAGTTTTGTCTTCATGTCCCTGAGAGAAAGATATAGCACCACAAATAAAGCCATTTTATATTGCCAGATATTGTCTTTCATCCAAGCACAATATCAAACAGTCACTCCAACAGCATTTCTCTCAGCGATTGGTCTCTCGAAGAAGACCTCCCAAAATTAGTCAGAAAGTAGATTTGTCCTCCTTCACCAGCTCCCAAAATGGTATCACAAACAACCACCAAATTCAAAAGAGCATGTCAGCGAACCATGAATGTATGAATGATAATAAAAACTATCTAACTGTCGGTTATAATTATTCTATGAGTTGTAACAACTGCCAACAGATCAGGTGCAACCACAGCATACATTATGATGTTGCCAACGTGAAGGAAAGGTTCATTCCTACCTATGCTCATGATCCCATCTTCACAGAGAAGACCAATACTGTGCCAGTCAGATGCACTCCAACATTTCATTCGTCGGTTTTGGATGTGACAGGATATCAACCTACCACCAATCAACATCTCAAAAAAACTCAAGCAAAAATATATGAAAAAACTGTCTATTTCAATGACAGTAAAAATAAGAAGCAAGCTGATCTGAATCCCAGACAAGAAGGAGTCTGCAGTCAAAAAGTACAGTGGTTCGACCCAGCCAAAGAATAATTGTTTGACAAACTTGCTTGCTGCACCTCTAGATACTCAAGAGAAAGAAAGATGGCAGATTTATCATCTAACCCAGTTTTTGGAGGAACCACCATGATTGCTCCTGACTGCTCAGAAACAACGGCTCACTTCCAAGTCCAGCCAGAAGAAAGTCCATAATCTCAGGTTTAAGCCCAGGCTGGCTAGGTAGAGGAAAACAAAGAAGTCCCATTGGCACCTGAATAGCAAGCATAAATTGATGCACCTGAACCTGAAACAAAATAATAACAACCTTTGGCATAAACAAAGGCATAAATCAAGAAGAAAGAACAAAAACCTGCAAAGAAACAAGTACCGGCTTCAAAAGTAAAGACTCAAACAAAGCAACCGAAAAAAGCTTAAACAAAAAAAATTGGCCCAACTCAAAAGTACAACCTGAAGCAAGATGTAAATCTCTGTACTCGAGGATGCAGTGCAGGGAGGAAAATTGCCAAATCCATCGTCCTTGAAGACAAGCCGACTTTTACCGTTATTCGCAGATGATCAAGATTCTATTTTTGCTCAAAATCAAATTATTAATCAGATATGGCGGTTATATCTGTTGGAAAGAAGACCCACTTCCGACATTTTTTTGTTCTTCTTCTGGAAAGTTAGAAGAAAAGCCTCCTCTATGTTAATTTTTGCCCCTTTTGAGTGTTTGTTTGTCTTGTTCAGTAGCTGTTTTTTGGTGATGTGCATGGCAACTGGCATATTTCTCATTTCTTTGGACTTGCATGTCGAAATTTATGATACTTCAGTTTTTATTCTATGGTTGTGCCTTACCTTGCTTAAAATTTCAAGCTTAAGATTTTTCACCTGGGGTGAAAATGATTTCTGGTTGATACTCGGTAACTTGTGAACGGGCTTTAGGTCTGTTTGGTCATGATTAAAGGAATATTTTTTAGACATCATTGAAACCTTTTCATCTCTGTTCTTGGGTAATGTCTTTTAGAGATCAAGCTCATATTATTTAAGGCGAGTGAGAGAGTGCAGGTGCCTTTTGATTTTGTTGATCTGAGGTTGATGACATCGATACTCTAATTCTGACTCAGACTACTATTCCTAAATTTGTTTGAGTTGGAGTTGCTGCGTTTGTTCGAAATATTGCTTAAGAGTAAGCCCTGCAAAGGAGCTACTGGTACTACGTGTGTCTAGTTGATCTTTACTCATGTTTATTGCTAATTACTGTCCGGTTATATTTTATTGAAAATGTGTAAACTAAGCTAAGATCAAATTTAAGAAAGATGAAGTAGAAATAACTGATTGTTGAGACTGATGATATTATTTTTATTATGATTATTGACGATAAGTTTACTAATAAGTTTAAAGAACTCGATGAGCTCCAATTCCACGTTTTCGGCCCTGAAGTCAAACTCAACGAAAAAATAAGAAACAAAAGAGTAGCATATTTGCTTAAAATACCAATATTTTCACTGATTCTTCAAAAAAAAGGTTATCAGAACTTCAGAATAATTGTCGACAATATCAGAATGGTCAAAGTTGGTTTCGGAGAGGTCGTCTTCTGTTCTAACTAAACTCGTACCTTCAATCATATCATCCATGGCACCATCATGTTTTTCAGATAAGTTAGACCTGATTAAAGTGGAGATCCGAAATATTTTTGCAAGTATAGGTCTGGAGATCATTTCGGATAAAAGATACAGTTTGGTCGTGATATTATCGAAAGTGCCAGATGTGTGTCTTTAGATTGTTATCTGCTGCAAATGGACATGAGGTATTTTTATCACGCATTTTCGGGACACTTCAAGTATGATGAGCTTTAAGATCAGGTCAACTTTCTGGCAGGAATATGGTTCTTCAGCAAAGTCAAAAAGGCACATCTAGAAAGAATACTTCTCTCTTCTGAAAAGGTTAAATATGTCAGAGGAAATACCCTTTTCCGTAAGGGATAAAGCCCAGGACACCTGATGATAATTATTAATGGCGAATTAACTTTTTACACTAGTCATAAAGGTCGTCTAAAGGCATACTGTATAGCAGGCCGAGGGTAGGTCTGTGGAGCCGAGGAAATAGTTTCAGGAAGATCATTTTAAAGCATCGGAGTTTGTACCTCTGAGTCAATGGAAGTGATGAAAGTAGATATATCAACAGCATGGGACATATACGAGAAAGACATCGGTCCTGAAGTGATAGAATCCCGCAAAGAATTGTCAAATGAGCTACGCGAAAAAAAATTAGATGTTAAACGACTCTGCAAAAGTGTGCTATCTTTTGAAGCCTAAAAACTGAGACTTTCTAGATTAGAAGAACGTTTAAGACTCAAAACACAATAATAATAGAACAAAAGATATGAAAAACTAGATCAAATAAAAATGATGAACTCTCTTTTTGAGAAAAATATTCAACTGAAATATCCCAAGACCAGAACAATCAGACAAAGATACATAAAATAATTACAAAGAGATACAGTATACAGTACAAAGAGGATCAGCTCCTACATCAATAAAGATTGCACCTACGACAAATAAATAATCGTGAACTATTTATAAAAAAAATAAAAATTATACGAATCAGCAATCAAACGTGAACAAAATTACCTCTAGAGACGAATAGTAAGCGGACAAGAATTGATAGTATAGCGAAGTTCTGCGGTAAAGAATCACAAAAGAAAGTTAAAATATAGCCGTCGACATTACTCATCTCTACAGCACTTGTGATTGTTGTGTCATTCTTGTTGATCAAAGGCTGAAAAGTAGTAAAAATAATAATAGCTTTACAAATGCAGGTAGTAGTATAAGAGGTTAATAATTATTTTTTCTTATGAGTAGTAATATTGAAGTCAACAGTTCACTTTTTGAATTGCTCTTTGATGATGGTCAAGATCGAATGATACGCCGCAGAGAAGAGTGGGCCAACTGCAACTCTCTCTGCTTGAAACAATCTCTCCTTTTGAGTGCTGAATAACAACACTGCCTAAAATAATGCTTTCACCGCAAACATGCCCACATGCCAAAAATGCTAAACCTTTGCTGATTTTCTATATTTTATCTTCTCATTTCCCTAGCACTATCATCCCCTCCATTACAATTGTTATTAGTGAAAAGGGACAAATAGAATATTTATGTATGATCATCATCATGGCCGGAATGTAATTCCAAGACTCTTCTCAGATATTTCCCACAGTTGGTTCCAATTCTAAGGAGACACAAGTTTGCTTTCTGGAGAAACTCGACAGGAAGTGTAATACCTGCCATTTTTGACCTGTGGGGACAACAGCGCGTAAAGAGACGTAGAAGCACCTTGTTGTTTGCTTTTGGTAAATAGACAAAACAAGGGCCAAACCACCTTCAAAAGTATTCCCAATAACTTACCCTTGAAACCGTCGCCCACAAGCTCTCGGATAATATCTGTCCTAACGACTCCAGGGTTAACCGAAACAACAACTCCCTTAGACTTATCAATCTTACTTGCCAGAGCTCTCGTGAATAGGACATTATAAAGCTTAGATCTTGAATAGGAAAGGTGCCGATCGTAGTTTTTATCAAAATTGATGTTATCGAAATCTATACCAATTTTATGGAAGAAACCGATATATTGGATATGTCCTCGAGATGATACATTTACCACTCTGTAGAAGGTTCCATTGACCAGCTTAGGCCAGAGGAGATAGGTGAGATAAAAATGACCTAGGTGGTTTACTGCCCACTGCATTTAAATTCCATCTTTGGTCAGTTTTCTTTCAGGGATACCCATCACTCCCGCATTGTTTAGTAAATAATCTATTTTGTCACTTTTGATGTTCTCCGCAAAATTTTTGATTGAAGACCTATCTGCCAAGTCTAATGATATGAACTCAATTTAAGCTTCAGGGTATATTTTCTTGACAGAGTTTATAGCCTCTTCAGCCATAGCTTTATTTCTGGCTCCTATAGTCACATGACAATCCAACATTGCTAACTCTTTGACCACTTCAAATCCAATACCTGTATTTCCTCCCGTCACCACAGCATACTTTCCTTTGAGATCAAGTGGAGGGACAAGGTAACGAGGTCCATCCACCCACTTTTTGAAATAATACAGCCCAACAATCACCAGAAGCACTGCAGCTGAGAGTATCAGATTCAGATATTTCGATGCTGTTGATTAGAAGTGTTATGATAGCTACATTAATAATATGTTCAAAGATGTTATTAAACATCAGAGCGGAAAGTCTGAGAAGCTGTTATATGCTCCAGGACCAGGCGCTATTGTCGGGTCTGCTAGATGCCTGCGAGAAGAATGGCTGAATGCATTGGCTTTGTTGGTCTTGTATGTTGAGCAAAAATAGGTGCCTGAATTATTAAAGCCTGTCACTCTCGAGTCCTCATCTATTTTTCATCATAAGTACATTTACCAGGTCCAGGAGATACAGATTCATAGTTGCTGAATCTTTTAGAGTTTCCTATCTTGGAGGCTCCTGAGCTGTGGTATTTGTCGATAAAATATTTCCCCTGACTATTGAGATCACCGATTGTTGTGTATTGTCCTGGACCTAGAGGCTGAGTTAGGTATATGATACACTTTTGAGTTTATCGAGAGGGTCTTCGAATTTACCCCTAAAGCTGTAACTGACCCTTTTGAAGTCATTCTTGTCTGTTTTGTAGTTGTACTTGCCAGGTCCAGGCACTCGACCCACCTAAATTTCATTGATAAGTCCTTTCTTGGGATAGTGACTGAAGCTGTAGCCTCTCTTTTTTTCCACATCTTTCTGAAAATACCCATTTTTATCGTAGTGATTTGGTGAGGGATAATTCGACCTGTTTTCAAGTGTCAATTTATTACCATACCCGAATGAGGTGGCTCTGGTATTGATAGCCGTAATTTTATTGGGATAGTAGGGAGCCGGAGAGATGTAATTCGAGTTGATGAATCTATTAGCCTTCGGAAAAGAATAGAGCTGTTTCGATCTGGAACAATTCAGTTGAGATCTATTAGTATCTCTGAAACTCAACATCTACAATAAAATTAAAATAACTTGATATAATATCCTTACAAGGAATAATTTACAAATCATTTGAAGAGGGTCTTCATTTAATTGTTGAGATACAGTAGAATTGATTTTAGCTGTTAGGGTATGACTGGGTTGAAGGATAGTTCGGAATATGGTTATTCGGATGAATTTGACCATATTTTATTGCAAGATTATAAATATTGATGCCATATTGTCCATAAGGATAACTGCCGATCAACAGCACCCAATACAAGTTTCACTAAGTCAACTTCATAAAGCACTTCTATCTATTCTGAAATCGATATGGTACTTTAGAAAATGCTGACACCTGTCTGGAGTTCAATTCTGAGCAGATCAAACACATAACAATCGACCTCATTTTCAAGCAGCCATTTGATTGTTGCTTACTTATTTGCTTCAAAGCTGTTCTTGATAGTTGATAGGTGTTCTGAGAACATTCTCCAAAAGGGCACAGTTTTGATTACTAAAGTTATGGCAGTTTACTGAACTATCAGCGTCACTCTCGTCTGCATGCCCTCCTTGTACGATTCCTTACTCTTTTGGGAGCATCCTCTCTGGGCTACTTTTATATGAAAGGATATATGTTATTCAATTCTGCTGATGTGTGGTTCATGACAATAGGTCTATTTTTCTTAGACGGTCATGTTATCAGCCTCTCGCTCAGAGTGAACGATCAGGTCATAGTGATCAAGATACCTGATCAACTCGCGAAGGTGATCCATTCTGGTTCTGAATTCTTCTCGTTTTCCCTTTATGATATCTTTATCTTAAGCCAAAGAAGGGATTTATCTGGAAGTAGACAGGTACTCCATTAATTAATAATTCCCCAATATCCTGGGAATAAATAGGTTCGATTTGATGAGACAGTTGAGGTTAAACTAAGAACTACAGGATATGTCCTCCATTTTGAACATAAATTTTAAAAGCTATGATTTTACTTGATTATTGGCTGAGAGTTGGGACTGTTCTAAAACATTTTCCATCCAACCAGCCAGCTATTTATGGTCTTTTTGTACAGATGCAGCTTATGAGTGTTTAATAGTTACCTGAAGCATTTCTTTCCAAATGACAGCTATTTACTAAAACCACCTATTTATCTTTATCTATCTGAATCCAATCTCAGTTTTATGGCTATTTTCCCAAAGGAAAAAAAACTATTTTCCATGCTGAATCATCCCTTTTGATAATGACATTCCAATTTACTTTCCAGCATTAATAAACATCAGCTGTACGAATTCCAGCATTATGTTGTACAACTCTCCCAGCGATATCTTCAGCTGAACAATTTTGACAGGTTTTAAGTTGAGTTTGTTTCCTTTGCGCTGATAATGTCTGTAGTATCTCAGTTGCTATGGCTTCAAATATTGATAATATCCAGGAGCTGGCTCAATCGATGATAATTATTGTTGCATTGTTTTATATAGTAAACAATTTATTATCAATGCACTACCCTCTTGGCAGCTTTCTTTATCAACTCCTTGTCGTGTAAACTCAGTTGAATTTCCTAATTTTTACTTTATAGAACTTCGGACTTGCGAATTCCATGGAAAGAATTTTGTCGCTGGTGGATAATAGATCTTGATTTGCCTGTTCTATTTTTGCTTCCGGTCTCGAATTCCCCCAATAATTTGACCTTACAAGTCGGTTGACTACAAGCGATCCTTCCTTGTGTTCCTCTAAGTGATATGTAAACTGTGCGATTGCAGCATTTGCACAAAGGAACAAATTTATCTTAACTGGCCAGGAAACCATAAACTGTGCCTCTATCCTCAAGTATTGTCCAGCTGAACTATGTCAATGTATCGGGACCATCTTTGAACAGTTACCCAAAATAAACCTCTAAACTCTACTTATCTATCTGATCCTTTTTGCCATTTTTTGAAGTGAGACCTAGAGTAATACATAAGCTCGTTCTTTACTCAAGCAGCTGTCTCATGTTGCCTTTGTGATGTGATGTGTACGTTTGGAGTAAAATATTTTGGGATATAGCTTCGACTAGACAACTACGGGTTTCTGTCGCTTTTGAAGGTCAATGTAGTGAGCAGCTTCCTACTCAGGAGTCGGCATGATGTCGGATATATCCATCTCTGCTTCCATTTTTTGTTATTGAATATTTATAACTCATTTGCTGCATATTTATTTTTGTGATGTCTGATTAAGAGTGCCCTCCTCTCGAAGATTTCGAATAAGATATCAAGACTATTTCCTACAGCCAGAAACCCCAAGGAAGCACTGGTAATGAGGACTATACTAAACCCAATGTGAGGCATATGGAAGACGAGGAAAAACAGAAATAAGAGATCAAGGAAATCGAGAAAAAAGTGTAGAAAATGGCAGTTCAGGTCGAGTCCACTAAAAAGAAAGAGACCTATGGTGGGTTTAAGAAAGGGTTCTTCAGTAGTGGCCCAAAAGAAAAGAAAGAGCAGATAACTGAGGTAAAAGTAACAAAGAAGAGCAACCCTCTTTAATTCAAATAAGTTCAAGACGCCATGAAAATGAATAACTACTTATAAGAAACCAAGAAAGATTGGATGACGAACAATTTCCTCAACAACGTCGAAGGCAACTCAAAAGTACAAAAATTATTCACCAATCCCGAATACATGAAAGCCATACAATAATTTCAGACCAACCCAAGAGAAGCAATGGTCAAGTACGGCAACAACAAGGAAATAATGGATGGTCTGATGGAGTTTTCGATGATGATGGGGACACAGTTTCAGAATTTGGCCAAAAACCAAAAGAAATGATTAGTAGTTTATAATGACAGTTAAAATGAAATCACAAGCTTTCCTATAAACCTCCAAT
>Ga0100402_1004626_pt1 | contig 14471 bp, 12 predicted proteins | sample CryGeyme20150102_FD_80419 | JGI IMG/M metagenome (GOLD analysis project Ga0100402, IMG submission 80419) | Groundwater microbial communities from Crystal Geyser aquifers in Utah, USA - Crystal Geyser metaG 2015-0102 | ecosystem: Environmental > Aquatic > Deep subsurface > Groundwater | place...
CTCTAAATTTTAAAGAAAGACCATTCATTCGAAAAACAAAAGTAGTGACCCAATTTTAAAAATAAAATCGTAAGTCATTGGTAGCCTTAACTTTGTTTCCTATCATTTTCAAGTTGGGTTAACACATAAATTCTTCACCAAATGCTCCCCTTTCAAACCCTAACCACAATTCGCATTTACTTAGGCACCAATCAGGCCAAAAAGTGGTAACTAATTCAGAAAAAAATCAACTACACCATATTTTTTCGACATTTGGTATTAAAACCTATGCATGGATCGAAGCACCGAGTTTTTTTGAAGGAGGATTTGAGGAATCTTAACAAATTGGGCTCTCGGTTACTTATGATTTTGGGTTTCAAAAAGATAGTTTATCTGGTTCTGCTGAAAAGCTCGTCACACAATTACTAACTACGTTTAATCAATTTGCTGTTGGTGTTGATATGGATGGCGTTTATGCTCGTTACTCTCTTTCAGATTAGAATCAGTAAACCATGAGTTTTCACAAAAACAAATTCCAACCTTGTTCTGTAACAATAAATACTAAACAAAGAAGATCTGTTTCAATTAATCGCCTTTTGTCAACCTATTATACAAACTGAAATACAATTTCTCGAAAATCATATTTTTATCTGTATTTGCAACTTGGAAATCAGGATCAGTCAATAAAGCTTGGAAAAATTGTTCAGGGGTGATAGGTATATTGTTCATTGTGAAAAACCGATCAAAAGAGTCAAAGAAATAGTCTGCGTAGTAAGTAGAATGTTCGTCAAAACCAGCAAAAGTTAGATTTTCTTGATCTACAGGAATGCTCAATAACTTTTTTGGTTTTACTATGTGGATTCCAAATCCAGACCAGCCAAATTTAGGGTACATTGTTTTTCTTCTAAACACTGGATAATATTCTCTAAAATGAGCATGCATATTCAAATCAATAACAACAATTGTAAATAAAGAGATGATAAACAATTCCTTTTGGTCTAGAGGAATATCAGAAATATCACGTTTATAGTTTTGCCAGTTGTGTCCTCCAAAAAATATAGTTTGCTCATCAACACCAAAATCAGCAGCATTTTGCCTAATAACTTGATTTGGTTTTTGATAGATCAAATACCTTAAATGTTTTTGAAAGTCTTTAGTGACATAGGATTCAAAATATGTTGATACTTTCATTTTATTTTCCTTATAAGAGATATTTAAAAAAAATAATATAATAGATTTTTGAACTTGGTAACACATTATTTTTCGTAATGATTGTTTATAAGTAATTTCATAGTTGTTTATCATTTTTGGAAGTAACTATTTGCGTCATCTAAAAACTCTTAGTGTGTTACTTTTTGGGGTAAGTAGTCTGCTTATCTTTATTGTATAAATCGTAACAAATCTAAAAAAACAACTACTTATGAATTTCAACTTATCCCATTCTACTGATTCTACTTAATGGAACAAAGGCAAAAATTGTTACCTTAGTAACCCTTTAACGAATCATTAAAATGACACAACGCATCGTTATCTCTACTTCCTCAAAACAACGCATCATTGAAGCGGGAAAACGCTTCAAAACCCAACAAGTGGTTTATATCACCACGCTATCCTCATCATTTTCCGTCTGTGGTTTAGTTCTTCAAAATGCTTACGAATTGGGGTTTCTTCGATAATCAAGTTTAATTGCTCGTTCATGTGTTCCTGGGTTAAAAGTTCATCAGAATGATCGACTTGGAACGCAGTAGTAACAAATCCGCTCCAATCTTGAATGATTCCTACTTCGTTTAATTCCCATTTTTTAGGCTCAACATTATAAAATCGCTGAGCGTGTTTAATAAATCCCCATACCATTTGAGCATGGTCATCGGTAATGAGATACCGTGTTTTTAATTCTGAAAAGAATGGATAGATATTTGCCACACTCATCGCATTTCCGCCAAAACCAGTTCCATCACGAACTTTAACTACGTGGGAAACGGTCAATTTGTATCGAAGCAGAATTTCACACAGGAAATTCATGTTTTCCATCACTACATATACTACCGGACGTTGAAATGTCCCTAAAACATGCGATTGGAATTGAACATCAAGTAAATAAACAATCGGTTCTGTGGGTAATTTTTCAGGGGAATGACAAAAAGAAGAACGAATTCTACTTGTATTCATTCTTCTTCTTAGCATTCTTGGATCAGGAATAGCATCCAATGCACTATAATAGAACAGTACATTCCAAGTGAGCTCATAACACTGAAGAATATCAATTTTGGTGCGTTCATCGTTCATTAGCTCCCCAACTTCGAGGGCATTTCGATCCATCGTGTAATCTGTATGCACAAATAAGTCAGGGAGTTCGCTTACGCCAACATTGGCTTTATCATGTTTCATTGCAAATCGTAACACATCTCGAAAATCGAATCCGGCACTCGGATACCATAATAGTTTTAGTTCGTTTGTGTGCTGTTTGATCAATTCATTTAAGCGCTCTTGCGCCTTTACATCATTCCCTTTTAATAAATGTAACAGATTCATGGCTCGCTCCTTTTTCAGTTTATATGATGTTTTTCAGAATGGTTTAATTTCAATTAAGAATTAGTTCGTTTTATATTTTCGTAGAATACGATTCACCTGAGTTCGTTTTAATAATTGAGGTCATATTTTCAGCATCCTTTAAAAAAAACTAAGGAAAACATCATTTGGCTTCGCAGTGCCTTCGGTATCACTGACACTCTCAAAGTGATGCGAAGCGAAAAGTGATACCAAAGGCAACGTGAAACGTTTTGAAAAACCATGAAATGCTATCTCGAATTTAACTCCAAATTCGGCAGAGATTTCGCTTCGCGGTTCTAAGAATCGTTTTTCAACGGAATGACGATATTTTTTTCATACTAGTTTTAGTAATTAATTTCTTATCCCTAACTCAGGTTATTCCGATTGAAATGGTCCTCGATAAGGCATATCGTGCACGGCTTGCATTCTGAATAAGAAATCGAGTGTATGGTTGTCTTTTTCTATTTTTAAAAGCTCTTTAGTTTGCTCAAAAATAGGTTCAAGAACTTCTTCAAGTTGTTTCCAGCTTGCGTAATCTGACTCATGTTCTAAAGAAAACACGTTTACTGGAAATAGGCTCCAGTCTTTAATTAATGCTCTTTGCTGAAGACTGAATAAGTGAAGTTTTAAACTATATTCTTCACAAACCCGATCTGTTAATCTTTTATTCAATTTCCCTTTGTAATCTGTAATGAGATACTTCACTTTCAAATGAGACAAAAACGGAAAAAGTGCAGCTGCATTAATAAGTGATTGATTAAATTCAGAACCATCTCTTACTTTGACTAAATGGGTAATCTGAATCTGATTTCGGAGTAAAATTTCACACAGAAAATTGAAGTTTTCCATTAGAACAAAAAGAACAGGACGAACAATTTTACCCACTTTTTCTGACTCAATTTGAACAGACAATAATAAAACCACAGGCTTTTTTGGAAGAGATTGCGGCACCGTTGAAAAGATCATTTTCTGACGAGATACCTCATCTAGTTCAAGTCTAAAGGAAACAAATGGAATTTTAGCACTGTAAAAAAAAGGGTTTTTCCAAATAAGTTCACTTTTTTGAAGAACCGTGACTGTTGTTTGTTCGTCTTGATAAATGACTCCTTCTTCCAATTTTAAAGGTGAAATTGCATAATCGGAATGAACAAAAAGGTCTGGAAATTCAGTTATAGATACATTGAGTTCTTCCTGAATTACAGAAAATCGTAAAACATCCCTAAAATCCATTCCGGAACTAGGATACCACAATGTTTTTGTATTTGACGGCAAGGTGTTTTTTACTGTGTCTAATTGATGTTCATCCTCAATTGTTTTTCCTTTTAATAGATCCAATAGATTCATGTGTTTACCCTTTTAAATTTGTGTATGATTTTTAGAGATCATGTTTTCAATGAAAACTGACTTCCTTGAAAATTGAGACTGTTTGTTATTTTGTTTTTGATTTAGAGTTACAACAATTTAACATTCATAGAAACAGGCATAAATCGTAAATCTTCTGAATAATACTTCCACAAATTGTCTTTTAATCGAATGTGCTCAATGCGTTTTTTCCATTCTTCTGGAGAAACCTTGTTGGCTTTATTTTTTATTGAAAGAATTCCTGAACTTTCAACTCCTCGAGGTAATTTAGATTCCATAATCATTGATACAATATTTATGGAATCTTCACCGACACAAATAGCTCCCCTTCTTGCACCAAAACCAGTTGAACTTCTTACAAGAATAAACCCATCTGGAGTATAAATATCTAGTTTCCATTCCATAATTGAACTCATAAATCCCGCTGAGTTATCATAAGAAATTGGTAAATCTGCCCAAAATGCATGGAAAACCAGTGCCTGATTAAACGGATTGTCACTATTTAATCCATTGCTTAAATGTTCTCTTAGCCCTTTAATACGGTAGGTTTTTTCATAATCAGTCATTTTTTCAAATACTGAACTAGCAGGTTTTGTAGTCACTTTATACCTCTTTTACTATTGATTTATTTGATAAAAAAATGAGCTTATTTCTTTGTGAAAAGTGCGTTCATTAATTCGGTGTTCTAGTTGTTAGTACCAATTAACTTGAACATTCTTTTCTGTGGAAAATCTTGTTTTCAAAAACATTTCTGTTGCTGAGGCATCAACAACTTCATCTTTCGCTCCTAAAATCACGCAAAAGAAACTGTCCACAGGTTTGTAATTGTTCAGAATTCAATTGGTTGCTGAGGGAGAAAATGCAACGATTTCTGCGAAGAGAACGAACCGAAGCAAAACTCGGTAGCTCTCCCTTCGAGAAACATTACTTAAACGCTTTTATGAAAAATCGGAGGGAGTTGGTGGGTGGTCAAAAATGAAAAGTCAAAGTCGACCACCCTCTTGGTCTCCCTCCGAATCTAGTGTAAATCTTTTGAAATCAATTGATTCCGGAGGGAGAAAATTGGAGGTTTTATTCATTGCGTTCCTCAGGGTTGAAAAAGCTTCGATTTCCCGTTTTAATATGGTCTGATCCTGATCAAACAGTCTTATTTTTTCAATTGGATTAGTTGAAGTAAGTATTGTACTGGTTTTGTTCATAATCTTTACTATTAAGATGAAATCGGAGGCTGTTTAGACCTCCGTTTCATAGTTTTGTGTGTGTGTTTTCCCCATTATTTCAGAAAAGAGTAGCACAGAATCAGAACCCCACTGAATCGCTACTTTTTCTGTTAAAGCCGTTTTTGATGAGCTTTTTTCGGCCATTCATGCTCTTCCAAGCGTCTTCTAGACTTATATCCTGAAGTTCGCTCAGAAGAAACAATTCTTTGAGATAGGCTGGAGTTAACTCAGAAATAGCGTGCTTATACCATTCTTTAAAACGCTCCTCATTAGGGAACGGTTTTTTCAGAAGAAATTGATACCAATTTTCAAGGAACGAGGTGTTGTATTCTTTAGAAAACAAACCGGCTAGAACATCAAGACGCGAAGGTCTATCGATGATATTATTCGGAATTTTATCCGGATAATTCGTTGTGATGAAGAAAATAACATCATTTCTCAAATGTGGAGAATCTAAGAAATTCAAGAGTTCTGCATAAGAACCCGAATGACGAACTAGATTTGTAAGTTCTTCTATAACAAAGACTTTTAGTCTTCCTTTCAGGTAATCGTTAAAGCATAAAATGCCTTTATCAACCACATGATCAAGTTGATTTGTTGATTCAATGCGAATAACAACGGCATCTTGTTCCCGAACGAGTCTATCTGTCATGTGTTCAACAAATCGGGACTTTCCAGTTCCCGGTTCACCGTACAATAAGAAAGCTCGTTTATAGTCCAGATTTCGATCCGTGTAGAACGATTTTTTATTGAGAAATGCTTCAATATTGCTCTTTATACTCATCAGTTCCTCAGAATACTGTTCCATTGGAAAATATTCACTGCTTGCAACGTGTCGCTGTTTGGAGCTTTTTGAGTTCATATTAGAAAGAACAAGATCTTGAATCCGAATACTTTGTGAGTTCAACTTTGTCTTGTTTAAATCACTAAGAATGAAAATTCCGTCTCTAGTTTCACCAGGCTGATAATACCCTGCAGGAAGTTGATCAACGATGGTTTGATAAGTGAATGCGTAATGCCCGGAGTTATAAACAATTTTCTTATCTCCTTTTTTCATAAGAGCTTCCATTTCTAAATTGGATGCATCTGAAGGTGTTGAAGATTCTTCGTCACCCATTAGCTCTTTTAACTCTTCCATAAATTCTTGTAGATCTGCTTCATCTTCATTAGTGTTGTCGATATCTTTGTATTCCATTTTTCTCCGTTTTTTACTTGTTAATTACCCTAGCCCTTTAATTAAAGGACGTAAGTTTTTAAGTACACTTTGATTTTAATCATCAGAGTGACTTAATTAATTTCCGATACGTTTTAAGCTTTTTGTAACACAAGACCAAACAAGGTCTTTTATCTTTTTAACAGATGGTTTTACGCATCTATTTTTATCAGAACTAAAGATTCATTTAGCACTGAATTAATCCAAACAAAGTAAATATATAAAGACCGTTTTCCCATTTCAGTAACACTGCGGCCATTTAGTGTGTTACGTTGCTTTTGGAGATTTTGTCAATCTCATTTGATAATCAGATTTAGGAATTACTTCCTTTGCTGATTCATTCTACTTAAACGTAATATACAAAGACCGCTTTCCCATTTCAGTAACACTTGGTCTTTAAAAGCGTTACCTATTTTTGTTGAGATGTTTAAATCATCTTTTACTATTCAATCAGTTTAGGAATTACTTTCTAATACTGATTCAAACCATTTAATCGTAAGATACAATGGCAAAGTGTCAGTTTAAGTCACCTTTCACAAACGTGATAGAGAATTCATGATGACTTCTTTAACATTATTTTTTAGGATTTCAGAGCTGATAGAACGTATTCCATCAATATGTTTTGCAATGAATTGAGCAAAACGCAGATCATTCTCATCCAAGTAAAAAAAGAATTCGACAGAAGAATCGCCATCAGATTGATTAAAATCTAAATCTGCAAATAACTTTAGCCCAAGTGCAGCCCATACTTGATATAATTCAGCGCTTACCTTAATCGTAACAGGTTCCATTTCGCTATTCATATCAATAGCTTGTATTCCAGATAAAGGATGTTCTAGCCATTGATCATCAACCTGATTGAATGAGATAACATTGCTATCTGCTATTTCAGCACAATGCATAATATCATAAAAAGCAATTTTTAAGATTGAATCATTGACTTTTTTGAAATAAACAAACAGACCATTGGATTCAAAGCCAAAGTGAACGGGGTATGCATCAAATGAAGTAAACTCCGTATTACAATGCTGACATTTACCAGAATAGAATGCATGAATCAATTGGTTAAAAACCTGCTCATTTTCCGATTCAAATAAATGAAACGGACCATAAAGCGGTAGCGTAAATCGCTGAGATACTATAGAAAATAAGTCCTCAGAAGTAATTTCAAATTGATCTTGATCAAACTCAATCGTTTTATCAGAAAACCATGTCTTAAAGTTTGTTTCTGCAGGTATTAACTGCGTAGAAAGACTATTCAATAGGAAAAGTGGTAGAAATTCCCGCGCATCTACAGCTTCTGCTTTATCGACAAAGTGGTAAGAGGTCTGTCCACCAGGAACTGTTTTAGTTTTTAAATAGCCATTGTTTTTTAAAGAAGTTAAAAATGATCGAATTGGTTTAACACGACCAGTTAACTTGCTTCGAATAGCTTTATTTTCATCAGAGTTTGTTGATGCATTAAATGAAGTAGTATTTGGATAAGGTCCATTTTGATCAGCATACGTTAGTTCTACATCAATTTGAAAAACGTCCGATAATTTCTGATTAATAAGAGCTGCAACATCAAAAATTGAAAAGTCCTTAGAACTGAATTCAGATCTTAGTAAACGATATAATTCCAAATTTTGTTTAAGTGTCAATTTGTATCCTATTAAAGTGTGATTCAAATGCTTATCATCCCTAGAAACATACGCTTTAATTATGTTTCTGTACTCCCATGAATATAAAGTAGAGACGCCTTCCTATTATCGCAACTATATTGTATATTCACTTATTCAATACACTCATAATATACAAATTATTGGGCTAAAAGCCAATATTTTGTATTACCATATTAGTAACACATAGACTAATATTTTACTTGCAAACTGTATCACTTTTGTAGTCAATCACTTATCTTATCATTAATTAGTTAATAATTAGATATACATATCCACTAAGCAATGCTGTAAATTTATGCAGAAGCTAACATTAATATATAGCGTATCGTTATGAAAAACTCCTCTATTTTATGGTATCCTGGCAGTGGAACCGACCTTCTCCCTGCTTTTATTATCAATCATTTGCTAAGCACTTCAGAATCTCCCGAAAAAGAACTGATACCACTGTTGTGTGATTTAGGCTCCGATATTCATCATCTAATAATCGCTTTACTCAAAGTTGAAGAAAGTCGCTTATTTCATCAAAGTCTTGAAAATAAGTTATCATCCATGTATAGATTCGTTTGGAGAGATTTTGGATTTGTTCACTTTACCAATGAAGTTGAGGGTGAAACCTTTACTTTTTTAGAACAAGAGCTAAGGAATAAAATTGAACAAGAACAAGCTGCCCTAGCCTACAATAGCCAAGCATTTACATTGCCAGATTGGGATCTAGCAAAAATCACCGTAAATGCTGTTATAAAGCAAAACGGAAAAACCAAAACCGTTCCTATCCAATTTCTATTTTGTCCTTATGCTTCTAGTATTTGCTATGAACATATTATTAAGCCACAAGAATTTAAAGTGAGTCAGATAGCGATAATCCGTCCACAAATAAGCAGAACTATTGACAAAAAAAACCCTTTACTGTCCAGCAAACTCCTTAAAACAATCATTCAAGAACAAGCAAGTTTTACAGGAATTTGGACAGATTCAAGACCAAGAAATCCATCAACCGGCCATTTTAACTCTGTAAGAGGATCCTATTTAATTGGATGGGGATCGGTGAATTCTACTAGTCCAAGTGATCGATATGCTCAGTTTTATAAGTACCAAAAAAATATTTAGTCTACTAGATTTCTTATTTACTTTCTTTAAAGGAATAGAAAGTCGATTTATTTACTTGTTGAAACAGAAAATTATAGTCATTTCTTGAAGTCTCAAGTTTATAACTATGAACTCTTTCCAAGCATATACTTAGTTTTTTTACGGATTTTCTTCACTGCATCTAAATTTTTATACGCTGTAACAACAACACCCTCATCTCCATCACTTTCAACCACGATTAAATTCCGAACGGCATGTTGCTCTACTGCTAGAACTTTTTTCATTAAATCCGCTTTCTGAATGTAATAAAAGACTAAGCCTTGTTTATAAATACAAGTACCATATTGTAATACTAAGTCTATGTGTCTTGCTGAAATTCCACGTTGAGAGATTCTTTTATGTGCATGACGCGATAAATTCTGAGCTGAAATCATAATGATGTGAGTTTAGTTCTTGGGTTCACCTGAAATTACGTCAACAGTGTGTCAGCTTGCGTCATGTGTGCGATATATATAATTGATTTTCTTAGGTTTGCTACCTGGTATTATTAATCCTTAATCACTAATTCCTAGATAATTTGTCTAAAAACCTTCATTTGCCTTCATCAAGTCCTAATTAAATCTAATCCCCTTTCTCAACTCGTTATACTGTAGAAAGTAATCACAATTTTACTGTTTGTTTTATCCGTTTCAATCTTCAATCAGTGCTCAAAATTGGAAATACATAAGCTGTTTTGTTTGAAATTTTTGGCATCATACTATTATCAATTAAGACTCTCCTAGAGCACCTAAAAATTTCGTTTTACTTTTATGAATGGTAGTACTTTTTTGCTTAATGAGCATGGTATACAACATCGTTTTTCGTTTTAATGCAGGACGTATAACTCCAAAAGGCATTTCCCCTTGTTCTTGTATTACAGGAAAACGACGGCTCTGTACATCTGTTGTTGCTTCATCTATTTGAATGAAAACGATTTCTTTTGCGTGTGATTCTGTAATCATATTTTTATCCCAGCGCAAGAGCAATATATCTTCCTGAATTTCCCATTGAATTTCTGGAACAGCTAATCGCCCATCACTAAATTGTAGATTTTCCCAATCCCAAGCAACTGTTTTATCTTCATTTTCTTTAATACTTGTTTTCAAAATCAGACTCATCAATGAATTATAGACGGTATCGGTAGATTTTGAAGTCCGTTCAGTTCCCAAAAATTCAGAACTGTGATACAGTTTTTTGGCTAAGCTATTTGCTAGTTTAAATCTGCTTTTTGTTTTTATAACGCCTTCTGTTTGAGGCATATTAATTTGACTAGGTTTTGACCTAACCCGAACTTGCTTACCAACTACATAGGTAATCAAGTTACCGATGCTACCAACAATATTTCCTGCTGAATCTTTCTTTGCCATAGCCCAAATATAGCCTTAAATTCGATAAATGTTTTATAAACCAATGTATTAATAATATCATTAAATTGTATTATTAGCGGATATAAGCGATGATGATCCGATTTTAATACAGTATTGATCCGATATTAAGACGACTTTAACTAGGTATTGTATAAAAGAAGCTTAGCAAGAATACCAATAATTAGCAGATATCAGAAAAGTACAGTACAGACAGGGTATGCCCTGTCTCAACGAAATTCCAAGAAATAAAACCATATTTGCGCAAAACCTCGCCACAGTACAGACAGGGCATGCCCTGTCTCAACGATATTACCAAAGAAATAAAACCATATCTACGCAACGCCTCGCCTCAATACAGGCAGGGCATGCCCTGTCTCAACGGAATTACCAAGAAATAAAACCATATCTGCGCAACGCCTCTCCTCAGTACAGACAGGGCATGCCCTGTCTCAACGGAATTACCAAAGAAATAAAACCATATCTGCGCAACGCCTTGCCACGGTACAGACAGGCCATGCCCTGTCTCAACCAGATTTCCAACGAAAATACCAACAAGAAATCACCCTTCAACAAAATCTAATTACAAGCATTTCTTGGCCTAGCTTTTTATTATTTTTTACTTACTAAATACTAATCACCAAAAACACGTATGCACTCCTCTTTCGATTCTCCTCCCTTACCTTCTACACTTGAAATAAATCTTGCTCAAGTTCAAACCAATTTTGACCAAATGAGGAGTTTTGCGAAACCTGGAACTAAAGCCCTAGCTGTAATTAAGGCAAACGCATACGGACATGGAGCAATCGAAATTGCCCGTTATTTAAAGCAGGTCGATTATTTTGCTGTTGCTACCGTTTCGGAAGCGGTTGAACTTCGAAATTCGGGAATAAACGAACCAATTATGGTTCTTTCTGCAGTTCTTCAATCTACTGTTCCCTTTTACAAATTCTATAATCTAACAGCTGTAATTAGCGATATAGAACATTTTGATCTTCTTGAAAATGGAACAGAAGCACATCTTCAATTTGATACCGGCATGTATCGATTTGGTATTCTTCCTGAACGTTTGTCTGAAGTGAAAGAGAAAATTGAGTCAACGAATGTGAATATTAATGGAATAATGACTCACTTTGCTAAATCAGGCGATCCTGGTGATGCATCTGTTTATCAGCAATTAGACATGTTCAATTTGTTGAGATCGCACTTCCCTAATGATTGGATTACTCACGTTGCTAACACAGGTGGAATTGCATTTTACCCAGAATCTCATTTTGATATGATTCGAGTCGGCGTGAGTCTTTATGGCTACGGTGCAGGTGATACTGAAATTAAAGGCATTAAACCTGTATGTTCTTGGAAAACCGATATCATTCAAGTTAAACCTATTAAGAAAGGAACTGGAATAGGCTACAACTGGACGTATTTAGCCCCTAAAGACGGCTTTGTTCATGTTATCCCTGTTGGTTATGCTGATGGTTACGTTAGAGGGCTTGGCAACAAAATTTCGGTTAAGATTGGCAGTGAATTTGTGCCTGTAGTTGGTAGAATTACAATGGATTATGCACTCCTGTTTTCAGAAAAAAAATATTTAGTTGGAACTGAAGTTGAAATTCTAGGAGATGGTCCACATTCTGCTGACTCTTGGGCGAAAGAATTAAATACGATTCCGTATGAAATTTTAACACGAATGGGTGAACGCAGAGTAAAAAGAGTTTATTTACGATAAGAAACTTTCTCGTTTATTAAGTTTGAAATGACTTATTTTCGTAAAAAACTCGTCTTTTAGACACGGCCTGCAGCGCTAAATGATATTTTATTGGTAAAATCCAGTCGTGAGTAACCGTGGTGAAATCCCCCAAGCCCCCTTTGTTTAATTTTTCGAGTCAAACCGCTTCAGATTGTCTCTAAAAGGGGGAGTTTTAGCCTGAGCTCGAAACCAAAACTCCCCCTTTTACCTCGAATTCTGGCGCTAAAAGAAATGCAAGAAATTTAAAGGGGGTTGGGGGGATTTCATGATTTGCTTCAAGATTCACATCAAAATTCAAACTTCATTCCTTGGTAAAATCAATCAAAATAAACTTAATTGATTTCTCATTTCATCTTCTTTACTTGTAATTGCTTTTTCAACTAAAGTCTTCTTAGTATTTTTTTCTTTTTCAGCTTTTTGAACAGGAGCCGATTCCTCTTTCTGAACTTCTGGTTCAGGACTTACCTTATCTTCTATTTGTTCTTGAGTTTCGACAGGCTCGTCTGAACTAAGTTCGATAACGTTGTCTTCAACACGCTCTATTATTTCTTCAACTACAGAATCATTACCCAATTCTTGAACGGTTTCTAGTTCAACAGCAGGCTCATCTTTAGACTCTAGTTCTGAAACTAGTTCAGCAACAGGTTCACCCATTAATCCTTCTAAGGTTTCTACTTCAGATTCATTTTCCAATTCTTCGACGATTTCTAGTACATCCGCGGATTCGTATTTTGAATCAATTTCTGAAATCAATTCAACAACAGAGGCATCAGGTAAATCTTCTACAGTATCAACTTCAGATTCATTCACCAATTCTTCTACGATTTCTTGTTCAGAATCAGATTCATCAACAACATCTTCTACTAAATCCTTTTGAACTTCAAGTTCCGATACTTCTTCAGTCTCTAGCTCTGAAACAGATTCATCAACTAGTTCTTCTTCAGACTCTAACACTGAATCCTCTACAAGTTCTTCTAATTCTTCCGAAGCCAAGGTTACTTCAGAAGTTGTCGAATCTTGAACAAAAGCTTCTTCTTTTATATCAGAAGATTCCAATTTTTCAAAGTCAGTAAATTCTTCAGGATTGTAAACGATTTCTGGTTCCACAATTCCTAATGTCCCAACAAGCACTTCGTCAGATTCTGTTTCTGATTCTATTTCAATTTCTTCATTTTGTTTATATGAAGAGAAATCACCAAATTCAGAAGGGTCAAAACTAATTTCAATTGAATCATCGTCTAAACCTCGAACAGATTCCATTTCATCGTCATGAATTTCTTCACTTTTAGTGAGTATTTCTTTTCTTTCTAATTCAATAGGTTTGTCATCAACAACAGGTGTTTCAGAGTTTTGTAAATAGCGTTTAGTACTGCTTTTTAAGGTTTTTTCATCATTAATCCATTCTTTAAAAGCAAAATATTGCTGTCCTTCAGCCTTTTCTAAACTCAAACTACCTGAATTTTCGGTATCGGTTGCAACTGATATGTTTAGTGTTTCAGGGTTCACACTAATTAAAAAAACCGTTCCTTGTTCTTTAGTTTCCTCATTATTCCAGTCTAATTGAATGTGAGATTCTGTTTCACTAATTCTTAGATCTTTTGGTAAAGCTAAACTTCCTTCACTGAATTCAAGAGTTTCCCAATTCCAAGTTATATCTGGGTATTTCCCTTTAAATCCTGTTCTACGAATTAATCCAATCATGGAATTGTATGGACTTTTAGGCTCATCCGTTTCCACTGAAACATGACCAACAGCAGCGCGATAATTTTTCGCCAAGGTGTTCGACATCGAAAATTTATGTCTTTGTTCTAGCTGAGCATCAGAGTTTGGATGATTCATCGTTTTTGGACGACTTCTTAAAAAAGTTTTACCATACCTCTTGTAGATAACAAAATCGCCAATGCTTCCTTGAATTTCGTTTACAATATCTTTTTTCTTAGACATAATACTTGTTTGGGTAAAAAACTAAAATAGTTCTGATTTAGAGATTTGAACATAGTTGTTGCAAAGTAATAAATCTGACTAAAAATAATGGAAAAAAGAGAGAATTGAATGCTAAATGGTCATTTTCTTTCGTGATGAAAAGAAAGAATACTGTTTTCTACAAATCACGATTAGTGTCATTGAGTAATTCATAGATAAGGGAGAGTTTATCGAGTTATGCTTCGAACCGTGGCTAAACTCGGAACTGTTTCTCCCTCCACCTTGATTTTATCTAAGAAAACGAAACTCAATTTGGAGGGA
>Ga0100402_1004627_pt1 | contig 14467 bp, 14 predicted proteins | sample CryGeyme20150102_FD_80419 | JGI IMG/M metagenome (GOLD analysis project Ga0100402, IMG submission 80419) | Groundwater microbial communities from Crystal Geyser aquifers in Utah, USA - Crystal Geyser metaG 2015-0102 | ecosystem: Environmental > Aquatic > Deep subsurface > Groundwater | place...
GCGAGTGAGTTTGTTTTCGTTGTTGTCGATGACATCAAGGTCGTCTTAGTCAAAGTCATCCTCATCTAACTCCTTCACCCTTTTTGCCTTTTTCTCTTTCTTGTGCTTCTTACTCTTCTTTTTGCGCTTTTTCTTCTCTTTCTTTGAGAGTCTTCGGTCCTCTGAACCTTCATCTGAGTCTCTGTCTCTGTAGGTCATGTGCCCATAGTATCCTTCGCCCTCTTAGTCTTCGCTTACAACGAAACTGCTCTCATAATGTTCTCCACCTTGAACCTACTCTTCCTCCTCCTCAGAGGGAGATTCCTAGTTCCTTTTGACTTTGCCTTCAGCTCGGTGTTTGTTGCTCTCTTCCATTTGCCAGATTTGACTTATAATTATAAATGAGTCAAGCGGGTGGCACTTAAATCAATGGTGCAGAAGGCTTCCCGCCTCGTGATTGTGTTGTAGCTTAGAGCTCTAAATATTCATTTTTAATATTTTAATCAATTATTCATAGCCATGAGTTCCTCCTGCTCTTCCCTCATCCCTCATGATCATTTATGTCTCCAAAAATCATCATCATCCATTTTTTCCAGAAGAGCAGAGCAATAGGTAAGGGTGATAAGGTGCCATCTCATCTTAGCAAGCGTCAAGACTAAGCTAGCATGGATTATTTGATGGATGATTACGCATAATTTAAAGGGTGGTATAAATCACCTGAGGCTGTTGTAAATGGTCCTCACACAAGATTAAAATCTTTCCTTCTCAGCCAAGCTATCGAACTCTAGGTTTACAAAACTGATGGCTCCCCACTTTTTGCTGCTGATCAAAGTGCAGCAGTGCTTAGGCTGGCATTTGCTGGAGTCGAAAGTACCTTTTTCATGAGGAAAGACAGTTGAATTCCAGAGTGATTCAAAGAGAGGATAATTGAATTGACAGTCCTTCATTTGTCTGATATCAATAACATACTTATTCTTGATCTATCCATCCGGGTACTTATATGCCCTCAATTAGTAGTCAACTGTCATGTCCACAATGGCCTTCTTGAATGAACCGTCAATGCGATATAGTTTACATCGGATTCCTTCATTGAGAGTCTGAAATTATTTCTGATGGTCGGTGGGTTCAGTTTACTTCCACTTCACGAAAGGGTTGTACACCAAAAAATTAATTTATTTGCATATTTCCATGAAGCTGCTGTTTTCAGATAATTTTTTGATAAGATCTAAAACTTTGTTGTTCTGCTGGACTAGATCCTGACGCAATAGACCTGACCGTAATAGGTGATAGGCCAGAAGCTAGAGTCCTTCAGCTTTCAAGTCAGAGCTGAGTAGTTTTTCATATGTTTATGTTGTTCCTGGGATGAAAAGGTCCTCTTCATCTCTTTCGTACAAGACGGATAGCTTCTTTATGGCTCTCAAGCACTTGGTCGTTACATCTTTGGACCCAAGCTTCTTTCCAAGGGCTCTAATCAAGCAAAGGAAGGCTCTTTTGTTGAGGAAACTGGGCATGATATCAGCATAAAAGTAAAGCAAGTCAATAAAAGTATCTTCGATAACATCGCTAGTCTATACAGTCCGAACCAGGCAGTCCAAATATCCACTTTTGAGAATGGTCTCTTTGTCAGGCTTGGAGTGATAGATTCTTGAGATGATTTTAAGAATGTAGGTCTGCATTTTTTTATGCTGCTCGACTGCCATCCTGTTTCCGTAAAAATGCGGCATAACAATGTTGGCCATCACGCTCAGAAGATTGGCCTTGAGGAGGTGAGGAATACATTCCTTGTTGATTGTGAGGTTGGTCAGGAGTCGAGTAGTCTTGACTACTATTTTCTAGTCCGTCTGGATCTTCAGAACATCGATTAGCACAAAAGGAATTTTCCGTTCACAGACCATATAATTTTCGATCTGAGGGTTTTGGCACAAACAATCGATTGTATCGATGCAGGCTGTAAGGATAGGAATTTGAGTGTCTATGTTTTCAATAATAATAAGCAAGAGAGGAGTGATGCCTTCTGAGTGAAAAACATCTAACCTGTACTTATGTGAAGACAGGTTGACTACTAGCTCAAGCATTATTTTAACTACAGGAGCTTTCTATTAAAAATTGACCAGCATGTCTATACTCTGTGTCATTCTAACTGCCAAGGCACAAAAGTGGTAATCGATTAGTTATTTTGAGCAATTCACCGACAGGGATAGGTTACCGAATGATCTGAGGATGTGTTTGAAAGTGTCTGCTTCTCCTGTAGGAAGTAAGGCTTCAAAAATATACATCATGGTTGGGATAGTCCCCACCTGCCTGAGGGCCTCCTTTACTTGTTAGCCGGAATATGATAAATTAGCAATCAGACATGAGCCTGATTCGATGATGTTTCTGTTATCGACCTGATTTTTCATCTCATTCAATAATATTTTCATCTCTTTGGGATACTTGATCAGATCAAAGCACGCCTCCTGTTGCTTGTAAACCAGTGAGGACAAGGCATACAGCAAGTTAGAAAAAAATTTAGTATTTCCAATAAAATTGCCCACCAACTTTAGCCCCTTCACATGAAGATTTTACTTATAGTAACTGTTTTTAATTTGTTGATGACGGCCACTAGTTCCGATTAATACAAGCATGTTCACAAACTCATCCTCGCCAACACATTTGTTAAAAGCATTGATCACCAGCTCATGATATCCAGTCTTAAGGAAATACTCAAGCTAACTATTTCGGCAAACATTGTGCTCTGCAACCTGACTGCCATCGGTGATATAACCCTAGCTGATTCTAAGCATAGCAAGGTCAAGCCAATCCTGCCCTTTCAGTTTCCACCTTCGCGAAAGTACAAAAGTTTCAGGATTGTTTTTGAGTAATTTGTAGCATGTTTAGCGTGATAGTCTGGTTTTTTGGTTGTTTATGAACAGGTCAATACACATCTACTGCATTTATTTGGGGCGCTGAGGATAGAAAGCTGCCAGGAGATGTCCCAATACATCGATGTACTCCTGTACTAGAGTATTTTTCATAAAGATGTCATACAAAGTTGGAAATTTGCTTTCTGGTTATTTTTATTCAATTATTTTTTTCAGGATCCTCATAGCCTAGAGTGGGGTCATATCTCCATCATTTTTTTATCCCTCTGAGAACTACAGAAGTTAAAGGATCATTTATTCAGGTGATATTGAATTTTCTTTGGATGTGTCGTAAATGGATTATCTGCTGGCTTCGCTGCTTGGAGATTTTAGCATGCTTGTGCTTCTGTAGTTGCTGTCAGAAACCAGTTCACTTTCTGTCACTGGCAATGATAGTTCTGGAGTGTTTTGCTTTGGCTTATGGTTATCAAGAATCTAAATGATCTCATCTCGAATGTCAATGATCGTTATCTGTTCTGCTGCTATTTTTAGTCTATCCTTGTCGATGAGCAAGCCCTCTTTGGAAATTCTGATCAGGCATAGTTTAAGTTCATTATAGAGATCTATTTTTTCCTACTCAGGAGCATCAGAGTTGGTGTTAAGGAGGGTAATAATCTGGAACAGGAGATTGGTGAGGTTATTTAAGAGCACTGAATTGTTGGTGTTTGTTAGAATGGAGATGATTCTGCTGAGAATGTTGTAGAAGTTCGGATAGAGGAACCAATACACATACTGATTATTAATGAGGTTCGCAAGGAGGAAACTCAGCTCATCATGTTGAATCAACTCACTATTCAGCTGAAGAAAGTTTAAAACCTCCAAAATATTTCTGTTCTTCTCAGCAGACAACCTACTTAGTGCTTTGATCTTTTAGTAGTTAATCTGAGCCTTGCCATCTTTCCATTCACGATAAACGTACGATGCCAGCCGTCCGTACAAATTGACTAAATAATCGAGGTTATCAGCCAAAGAGCTACAATCTATCTGGTATGGAAGACAGCTTTCTAACAGTTCGTATTCCTGCTCTAGGCCTCTGAAATTTGTTAAAACAATATTGAGAACGATTTTGATGATTCCTTGGAAAGTTTAATGTTATTAAGATGACCCGCTTTACCAGTTCTTGATGAAGTAAGACCACATCACGAGAGTTTTCTTGTATTCTCCCCCGCTGCTCTTTAAATTTTCAGTCATAATAGAAAACCATAGAGGAAAAGAGTTGGACAGTCGCAGTCTCCCATCAGCACTCAAAGCACGGCTGATAAATCCGATGAGCAGAGATATTTTCTAGGGATAGTTCTCAGCATCAATTTTTGAGAAAGCTTGCCAAAGAGTTTGCTCCTCTTCAACAGATTGGATTCTGAGAAGCCAAAAAGCCTTCTGAGGTAGTTCATTCAAATGATTTTTCCACTCATTTTAGTCGGTCAAAATAGCTAGCAGTTGACTGATAGAACCCCAGTCAATCAATTAACCTTTGTAGTTGTTCTCTATCCAGAAAATGATCTCAAGGACGGTTTTCACATCAACACTGTCGATCAAATCTTCGTTGATAGTCAGGCACAACTCCAGGATCTCTAGCAGTCTTGCCAAAAAACAGACGTCATTCAAGTCAACATTTTTAAGGATGCTGTTGAGATCCAATTTTTTCTTTTGCAGAACAGCGATGTGTAGTGAGTCTAAGGCCTTTTCTTTCACCATTTTGAGAGTGTCTGACTCAAACTAATTGATCCTGTCCTTTTCTTTGACAATTTACTGAATATCGGTCAACTGTTGATTGTTCTAAGGTACTTTGGCTGCCCTCTCCATCATGAAGTCAGCATTCTTCTACATGTCGAACATTTTTTTGTAGTTGTCGCTGAGTACACCAATCTTGTGCTCTTTGTTCTTGAGTTCCCTCAGATATTTGAATAAGTTATCCACCTTGGCATTTGTGCTTTTGTCAACCAAAGCTTCAAGCTGAGTCATGTCGATAACAGTTGAACTGCTGTGGTCCACCTCGCAACAATTAACACATAATTTAATGTAATTCAAAAGAGCCATCTAACTCTTCGGCAAAATTTGAAGAGCAGGTTTCAGCACTACTTTTTTGAACTTAGAGTAATTAGAAAGTATCCCGTAAATTTTCTTTTCCTCAATTTCATTTAGAGGTTTACCGAGCCAGTTCATCAGTTATCTCACCGTATGCTAGTTGAGGTTGTTTTAGCAGAAGACCTGAAGGTAACTCCATAGATAGGGCTGATCAAGAGTCGAGGCATCATACTTTCCCCTTCGATCAATAGCCTAGCAATATTAAGCATCATAGCATTTTGAAATAATTCCCTCAATGACTGGCACATAATCGTCATATGTATACAGAACCAAAGCCAAGCCTTTCTCCTTTTCCCTGACAATAGCTCCTTCAGCAGTGGCGATCACCTTTAGCAATCTTATTGCTTTATAGAGGTTGTATCGGTTGAGGATAGTGCTACTAATATACGAAAGGAACACATACTTGATGAGCCCAGACTTTACGGCTGCTCTGCTATAGAGTTAGTTCTACTTGCAAATCAAGTAGGTCAACTAAATGCAAAGAGCAGGGCTTATTGATACGTTGCGGGCGAGTTATTCGATTATTTATTTCCAATTGATATCGGTGCATTGGACCTGGATTTTTTCATAGAATCTGATAGCGATGGTGCAGGTGATTGTAAAGAGGTCATTGTGCTGCAATCCGTACAGTAAGTTATCGTATTTTATTGACTGATGGCTTGGCATTTTGAGATGCTTTATGGTCGAGTCGATGTGCGACAAGAGTTCAGGGCGGGATTTAGCTTTGATTTTGAGAGGTTCGATGATGGGCAACAGAGCAAGGACATTGGCTTCTCTTGGGGTGGCGATAACCTGCGTGATAAGGTCACTCAAATGTCGGAGGTCTCTGACCACCCCGTCATTCTGTCCATTTTAGTAGTAGAGCTAGGTCAGTCGGCAGTAGGTCTTTCGCAATAGCTGGATATCTTTATCAGACAGGCTGTGGATTTATTGCTTGTGGGTATTTTGCATGATATGATGTGACACAATAATGAGCTAATTAAGAGATTATTCTACAAAGGTTAATCATTCCAGTTTCAGTCTTTTGGCATAGTCTCGCATCCAATTGTACTTTGTTCGGTCCAGCTGAAGGATTAGCATCTTGCTGCTTGTTACTACCTCCTTTAAAAATAGGACTTCCTTCGCCTGTACTATCGCCTTTATGCATTCTGTTATCTGGGCTACTTTCAGAGGCAATTTCCTGTCAATGATGTCGATAAGGGTGGCCTTGGGTATGTTGCTGACGTTCTTGCCAGTATAGATTATCATCACTTCGTCAATTACCTGCAACAAACTTTCAATGTCAAGCAAGGGAAATGCGCAGTTTTTCTTAGCCTCAATGGCCTGCTCTTTCTCTTTTATGGCATGGTACAACTTCTCCTTTATGGACATGTTCGACTGCTTCTCAAAAACCATCCTCACGATATCATCAGACACTCTGCTCTGAGAGTCGGCTTCGTCTTTCTTTTTCATAAACATCTGCTTCAAAGGAACACTACTCACTTTATTTATCTCTTATCGAGTCATGTTACGAATTTAGGCGTTTTTGAGAGTTGGATGAGAGGGTAACAGTTTTATTGGAATTTCGCAGGTGTTTGGGTCGAATCCTTGAGCCCATTTTTCACAATTTTCCTTCTCAAATTCAGGATGCTTTTCCAGGTACTCGATCTCCATCGCAATCAAGTAATGAACTATTCTTTTCCTGGTATCTTTAACCCGGGCATCCTCAGAAGTAAATCTGGGTAATATTATCAACAAATCGAAATCCTTGATGCTGGCGTTTTCAGCCCACTCAATTTTGAAGAGTTCATCATTGATGAAGAGAAGTTGCTGAATGTGCTTTTTTGTGATTGTGATGTTCATGCCTTCTCTTATGCGACGTTTAAGGTTTGTGAAGAAATCTTTCTTGACCGGACTTTCCATTCTTAAAAAGTTTATTGTCGAGTCGATGGCCTTCAGAACTCTGAGTAGGTTTCTATGGTCAAATCCTATGTCATATTTGTCTTCACTTTTGAGCAAGTGACTCCACTTCTATCGAGGAGGTTGGCTCGTCAAAATTTTCTCTATTTTTTTGTTAGGAGGAATCATGAACTTTGGAGAAAGAGACATTTACTTTTCAACCTCAACAAAATTGATTCTACTGTATGGTTGACTAGTTGCTCGGCGAGTTTTTTTGGCAGTATCGGCTAAAGCTGCTTCTTTATCAATAACCTTATTCACTTCAGCTTTAACGAAGTCATTGACTTTTATTGTCGGCTCTTCATCTGTATCGAAAACCATCCTTTTCTGTAGTTTCTTCGGATTTGTGACACTCTGTTCTGCAACTGGTTCTGCTTCAGCTCTGATTTATTTGTAGGACCTTCCCTCTTTGATAAATTTTGCTTGCATGAATCCAATGGCGTTTTGGCTGTTCTCATCAAACTCACCATCCCGTTCCTGAGGCTCTTCTGCATGATTGCTGGTATGATTCGTGCTTTCGTTGATGATCTTAGATTATTTGAATTGGTCGTTAGGGTGTGAGGGTTATTTTCCACTGCTTCTTTTGATGTGGTAGAAGTCGAGGAGGGAGCCTTTTTGGGTGAGTGAGCTGTTGATGAGTTGGTTCTTGTTCTGTTTCATTGTGAATAAATTATGTGAATGAGCGGTTTATTTGCACCGGCAAATATATAAAAATGGTTTATGAAAGACCTATATAACTCACAGTAGCCCAGCTAATACAAAAATATATGTCACTATTCCTTCTTTATGTATTAACCAGAACCAGAAGCAAAGCGATGCTGCCTATACAATCGGAATGTCCTCATTTGTCAGTATACCTTTGAATGAGTGTTCAGGATAATATAGATTGTGATTAATTGATAGCAAAAGTAGATTAATACATCAAATTTTCTGAGCTGTATACTCATCCACACCCAAGAATTCGCTCTCGTTGATGTCTAGCACATTCTTCAATCTTAGCTTTTCCTCCAAGTGCTCACGCACGTCCTCCTTGGTGCTTAGCTCAATCAGAGTTTTTTCGAGTCCGATCAGTTCTTTATCATTTTTGTTGCTGAGGAACTCGAGGATGGGAATACCGTTGTTGATTTGTAATCCGAAGGAGTGGACAAGATTATCAACCATGATGATATCTTTGAGTCCCCTGTTCTGAATGATTCTGAGATCTTTGATGAAAAAACCATTTTGGGTCTCCATGCAATTTTTGCGGTGCAGGAATCCCAAAATGGTCTTTTTGGGAGTGTTAAGATAGTTGATGATTGGCTCGGCATAGTCAAGAGTGCCAGCCGTAAAAACATAGACATTGTAGTGCTGGCTCATGTTGGACAGAAATTCAAAGCAATATGGTCGGACATTGAACTTGAATTCGTCACCTTTATGGTAGTGGGTGACATCTGTCTTTTAGTCCTTGTCAAAGATTGAATGTATAAGCGTTTAATCGAGGTCCAAGACCAGAAATTTTTTCTTCGAATCTTGATTAATCAAAATGTACCTGCAGGTTATGGCAGCTTGACTCCCTTTTTTTTTATGTACTCTTGAGAAGGGCCCTTGAGGTTGTTAACTGAATAGAAGAGACCCTTGTAGAGAAGAGTGACAAACTTCTTGTACTCGTTGTGGTTAGGACTGGTTCCTCTCAGATAAGAGAATGCGGGGTGCTTGCGGTATGGTGATTGTTCAAGCTTGGGAGCTTCTTTATCTTCTTCGGGCTTTTGCTTGAGTGTTTTGAGGTTGGTCTTGCTGAGGGACTTTCTGTTAAGCGAGGTAAGAGTATTGTTGCGAAGGATTCCCCTGACTTCCATGTTTCTTCCAAAAATAGAAAATTATATTATCACCGCATTTTCATCAAGAATTTTCGAATGATCTCAAGTACTTCCATTTCTCAGCCTTCTTTTTTTTATGAGACCCTTTTCTACCTGATTATTATGCGAGTAATAATTCTTTGTCATATGTAAGGTCAGGTGGGAGGCGAGCAAAATTGGATGCCCCTTTAGAGCAATCCAGAAGTTATCAACTAGTTCATTGGAAAAATGGGACTCAGGACAGAACTATTCTCATTCCAAGAGCTGCTTTCACTTGAGTAGTGGGGACTTGAGATGATTCCTAAACCTGTTCTGGGCATCATGATGCTTTATGAGGAAAGCCCTGCTCAAAATGAATTTAAGAACAAAGAAGCAGATACCTTGAAGCCAGAGGAAATTCCTTCGAATGTTTTTTACATGAAGCAGCACGCAGTTAATGCATGCGGGACAATTGCTCTTTTCCATATCACCATCAACGCCATTGATAAACATCCTTAACTCATTAAACCTGACTCTTTCCTTGACAAATTTCGTCAACAGGCCATGAACAAAGACAGTGAGGCCAGAGCCGACATTTTCAAGAACAGCGAGTAAATCCGAAATGAACATATCCAAGCCGTCAATGAAGGGCAGTCTAATGTGAGCTCCACCTGTGACTCTCACTTCATTTCTTTTGTCCCGAAAAATGGAAGATTGTATGAGTTGGATGGGTTCAAAAAATGTCCGGTTGACCATGGCGCCTGCACTGAGGAATAATTTTTGGCGAAGGGAGCTGCTGAGATCAGAAAGTTCATGGACAGAGACCCTGACAATGTTAACTTTTCGATGATTGCTCTATGCGCAGCACAAGAACACTGATAGCTGATTGATGAAGTGTCAATATCATAAAATCACATAATCTAACATTTGCCTCCACAACAGCCTGTCTTGCCTTATTTCTATTGTTCAGCATCTTTGCGACTGGCCTTCCGACCTTTGATTCCTTATGCTCTCTCTTTGGCACCCAGTTGAGCCTCTTTACTCCTGTCTCTTTAAAGATCCATCTTTCTCTTTCTGTCAGCTTCCTATTGAGCTATTCTCAACCTTTCCCTTTCCTCTGCTTCCCTTTCTCCCTGTCCACTGCTCTGGATCAGCATGATCATGGGCGTGAGAGTGGTTACAAATTAGGTCAAAGGTTCGCCCCTACCTCGGCCAACAGCCTATTCATTATACTTTGCCTTGCATTATTCGATGTCATTTGATAGTTCAGCTGCTCCTTCAGAACCTTTGTAGTACTGGCTTTCTAGCTTGGCTTTGATGCCTTGGGAAAAGATAGCTATGAGGTTCAAGTTGTGTTGTTAGCACAATTTGTTATTTTCGTCGATAATTTGGCTTTCATTTTAATTGATCACACCCTAGAGCTTCCTCTACTGTTCCCGATGATCTTTGATATTGTTGCCTGCCTCATCTTTGAACTTATTCATAGCTTCAGATCTTAATCTTTTTAGCTTCCTATCCAGCTACCTCTCATCTTGAGGTTGCTAATTGCCGAATTCCTCTTCGAAAACAACCTCATAAACATCTAAAGCTTTGCGGTAGGCTTCATTTCCTTAGTCGATTGTTATCTGCTCCCAGGCTGATCTGATGTTAGGCACACTGCCGTTATTGAAGGCCTAGACGTAGCTTTGGATCATAACTGCCATACCAGAACCTGTAATTTAACTTCCTCCATAAATTTTAGGCCCAGTGCCATCGATTATCTTGTTTCGAAGAGTGTTGACTCCCTATAAAAATTATCCCCTCAGTCGATTGTCCTCCAGCTCGTTCAGGTTATATATCATTTATTCTTCGTAAACAGGACGAACAAGAGTAAGACACTATCTAATGGGGAAGTAGGTCAGTATGCTCTTTTTGATGCGAGTCGAATCACCACCATAATCCTATTAATTTGACAGACAATTTTAGAGGTAAGTGTTGGGTGATATTTTTTTGAAATTTCTATCTTCAATTTGTAGCATGAAATCTCTGAGAAGCCACATAAATTTTGGCATGAATCTGATGAGTTGACCGGAATCTGATTAACCTTCACCTGTTCGTATTTTTTTGGATAAGGCTGTCACCATTTCCAGTTCACCTAAGGACCGCTCATCAATGCTACCGACACTGTTATAGATGAAGAAAGATGAGATGAGGACTGCCAAGGTGAATATTTTAGTGTCGTTTTATGGGTCTTTGACCAAACTGTCGGTGCCCTCAGTGTCTGCATAAGCACTAAACTACCTATGAAGAAGATTAAATTATGGTACTTGTCGTTGCGGAAGGGGTCAGACCACATCCAAATGCCCTCTGTGCAGCTAGAAGTTGATGAATCCACTCTAAACTACCTTATGAAACAGATACGCCTTATCCCTTGATGTGTAACAAACGATTAAGGAGACAGCTCTTTCCTGTTCTTGTTTTTCCAGCTAGACTCGCAAAACCTACAGGTTATCCATAACTGGCGATGATTTCGAGGGCCTCCTCTCCTACAACAATTTGCCCATTGCGTTCTATTTTGATGAGTTGGACTGGTCTGCCTGAGCTGTTGTTCATGTGTTGTCCTGAGACGTCGCTGTAGTTGGCTTATGAATCTTCGAAGTTTTATCTGAATTGTTCTTTTCGGGGATTGAAATGCGTACTACGATACTGCATCCTGTGGATTTATTATAGGACAGAAAAAACTATCAACTGTGATATACTATTGACGGTTATAACGAATGATCCTCAGGAGAAATTACGCAGAGTCGGCAGGAGATTTACCTTCTAGACCTCCACCTGATGCAAATGTCCAGTAATACTAACTGCTGTTGGAGTTCGATTTGAAGAGGGAGAAAGAGAAGAACATGATATTGGAGGAGAGACTAAAAAATAAAGAAACCTTCATTCAGCAAATGAAACATTTCCAGTAGTAGCTCACTATAGCTTATGAGTAATGCAAAAACTAGCTGATTGTGGCTCAAGAAAAGATTTAGTACTTGCAAAATGTGGAATACAGATAATACACAGAGCAAATCGCTGATCTCAAACATATGCTTCTTGCTAAAAACCAGGAGACAAAGAGACACTCCATCAGCAGAGATGACAAGCACTCATTCACAGCCTACAACTCCAAAATTGTCAAAAATAAAAGCGAAAAAACAATTAATCAGAAGCACAGCGACCGAAGATAATCTAAAACAAGTTCACATTATGCAACTCACAGAGAAAAGTCCCCGGCTGAAAAGGTAGAGCAAGATGTTGGCAGATAGCTTAGAAAGTCTTCCAATTTCATTGGTCATTTTCTGCAGATGGCTGAGTGCTATCTGACCGAGTTGAAAGGATAGCCCAAACTAACTCGGAAGCTAAAGAAGAGCTGGAAGTGGATCAAGGAGGTCGTCAGGTAATGGGACAGCCAAAAATAAATTATAAGTTCAGCATAGCAATTCAAAAAAGGATTGACGAAGCTCCTCAATGTGAGAAGCGATTCCCATTGGGACCTTCTTTTGGATCAACTCAAATAGAGCTTATCAAGGGATAATTGATTCTGTTGATTATTAATGATCTCATACAAATCAGCTCGCGACTATCGATTGGCCTGCAAGATTGATGGAAAGGTTAGTGGGATTGCTCTTCCTTATATTGGCTAGATTCGGAGTCAAGGTGCTACCTTCAGGGGCTGGAAAGGGGTACTCTTGATATTTTTTGAGTTATCGAGTTGAGTCTAAGGTTTGATTATGCTAGTTGTAGCTATTTGAAGTAGAAAATTGAGAGTCTGGTTTGACGATAGGAATATTTTTGTGAAATTTGTTGCTGCTATTGAGCATGATGTATCTCTTGTATTCATCACTCAGATCTTTATTGAGAAACATTTGCTTCACTTATGGATTGTGTTTCAGCTCGATTCTTTCTCGGTTGGGGTGGTTGCTGATTCGGCTTTCATTTCCAGTTTATTTTCTTTATTTTCGTTTTTACTGTTGCTCGCACATGGCTTGGTAGTATTCTTATGCTATTTGCCTCCTCTTGAGTTCTTATGTCTTTTCTTTCAAATCAAGGGACTGATTGAATCTTAAATTTTGCTGCTCTTGAGCTCTAAATCTGTTTCTGACTGCCTAGTTAACTCTCGTATTGCTCGAGGCTCCCTCGATATCAATGGTGTTCAAATTACGCATATAGTTCTTGTTTAGAGCGATTCTGTTTTCGCATGGAAAGCGTTAGGGACTCTTCAAAATACTGGCTTTTTAGATTTCAGAATGGTTGAATTTATTCATGAAATGTCTTCTTCCAATTTTGGGTAGAAAATCTTTGCCTGAGGGCATTTAGGAAGGGAAGGATTTCTCTTAGCGATTGTACCATGCTCTATCTGGAAGATAATCCTGTTTATAGTAAGGGTTGGCATGGTAGAAATGGGATTCGTTGTAGTTCATTAATTTTATTGTTTGCCACAAAATAACAAACTCTACCTTGTTTGTTTCAAAGGAGGAGAAAATCAATGTAATGAGGTTCTCCATAATGTAACTCCTTAGATAATACAATAACAATGGCTGAGCTGAATGGGTCTAGTTATTACCGATCAAACCCTTACTACCAGCAAGGAGGTATTCCTGATACTGCCTTGAAAAACAGAAAGATGCCCTCTTTTCTGGTCTAGTTGCCTCAAGGAAAAGAGCACTTTGAACCGACTAATAAAAAACATTTCCAAAGACTAGGGTATTACTCAACCATTGGAGATGAACATATCATCGATCCTGAGCCTATCAGCTCGCCATCGAGAGCCAAACAATATTTCAGAAACCTGAACATAGAGGATATTGATGGTGCCAGCACCAATTCATTGATAAGTCAGGCAGTAAAGAACAGACTCAAGGCTCAGGAATACATTCAGGAGAAGGAAAGGATGAAAAAGGATGAGGAGGCTCGAGCCAAGATGAGATTGTATGAACAAAAATAGGATGAAAGGAAAAGACTGTAAGCTTTATCGAAGATGAACAGGCAAAATGAACCAAATTATCATGAAAAGGTGATGAAGATGAAGACTGAATAGGCAGAGAGGGAGCAGGCAGCATATAATAGCAGACAGGAAGAATCCCCACTTTACTACTAACAACCTCGATAGGAAACAAAACCAGTATAGTATAGGCAGCAAGGGCAAATCTACAATCCATATCGAAGATAGAAATCTTCCTCGCATTAATATCATGATAGACAGTATCAAAACTATCGAAGGGAGTTGGACAAAACCGAGAGGTAAATAAGGTAGCTCTAAAATAAGCTGAAGGATAGCAGAAATCGATAGCAACCAAACTATCATGCTATGCGACCATAAAGAAGCAGTATCTATCATGAACCGACCGAGGCCCAAAAAATAGAAGAAGCTTAAAGAGATATCCTGCCAGAGACGTATCAGCCTCAGGGTGCCAACCGAAAAGGATCGGTCCCTCTCCAATAGCATGTCCAATATCATGAGCAGTATTCTGTAAGGCAGCCAATCAACCATAGAGAAAACTATCCCCGAACAAATTAAATGAAAGAAAAGCATGACTTAGATAGTCTTAAAAGTTACTCCGGGCATCTTGAAGGTCCTTAGAAAATCAGAGCTATATCTGACAATAGATCTTTCCATCAGGGATATCGGGATAGTGAAGCACATGCTATTGAACAACGAAGTATCGAGAGCCCCATTTACGAACAGAGAAACCAGCTCCGGCAGACTCGTTAACAACACAGGAGGTTCAA
>Ga0100402_1004628_pt1 | contig 14467 bp, 14 predicted proteins | sample CryGeyme20150102_FD_80419 | JGI IMG/M metagenome (GOLD analysis project Ga0100402, IMG submission 80419) | Groundwater microbial communities from Crystal Geyser aquifers in Utah, USA - Crystal Geyser metaG 2015-0102 | ecosystem: Environmental > Aquatic > Deep subsurface > Groundwater | place...
GCTTCAGAATTTGTTGTGAATGATACGTCAGTTATAGACTAAGATTCAAAATAGTGAGAGTGTTGATCTTACCTGAAAATGAATTTTCTGAGCATTTCTTATTGAAAAAGATTAACTCACATTGATAAGCTACCTAAATGTGGATTACTTTAAATCCATTCATTAATTATTCTTTAGCATGTCAACTCTTCACTGCCACATCTACCACCCAGCTTGCCCTGCTCCCCAGGACCTCTCCTAACATACTCTCCAAAGCAGGAATACCTTCCGTACCCCTGAGAAAAAAACAAAACCCTAGAACTATGGACCTGAAAGAAAATCATATCGTCATGTGTCTCCTACAGGCGATGAGTTGAACAGACTCACTACTGCCTTATCGAAGTTTGCCTTATGAGGCTACGGAGTTAATTAAACCCATGATTTTCTGTGCATATTTTCAACAACTATCTTCCTATCATTTCCTTATTATGAAATTTTCTGACAACCATCAGAAACGAGGAATGACATCGATAGCAGTCGAAGGCATCTGAGAAATAGTTGAAGTAGTCCTTAGCAATCTTTTTCCTGTGAGGGAAGGTTTCCTCTAGAAAATGAAATCACTTCAATTTGATAGAATTTCAATATCAGTTCTCATAGGATCATTTCGACCCAGCCACAATTGATTGTAAAGATAATCCATTTTTGAGTCAAAAACAGATATATTATAATACTAAAATTAACATGCGCATAGGCGCTCGTAATCCACACGAAAGCAGAACAAGCAAGAAGTCTAAACCTCGCCATGATTAAAGCATCAACAATCGACTTGTTGTAGAGATTCGTATCAAAGATCGACAACCTAAAGATATCATAATTGCCAATATTCATAATGAAGAATCAGTCAATCGATAAATTAGATGGTTCCTCAAGGCCAACAGTTTGAAAGAAAAAGCTTTCAGCTACATAAAAACAATTATCCAGGAAAAAATCAAAGACAAGAAACAGATAGTTTCACGCATACCTGTGATGGAGAGTCGAACAAAAATATATTTTCAGAACAAGTAGAACTAAAGTACAAGTTCGGGTGCTCCTATTATCACAGAATACTCATCAAAAGATAGTTAGTACAAAACTCCTTAGCTCAACGGTCAGGTAGAACCAAAACGCATCTAGATCAAACTTGGATCTTCATGCTTACCAAAAGAAATTCCAGAAGTACGAGTAGCATAAGACACATTTGCTTTCAACAGTTAGTTTACTCTTCCTTCCTCGATTGGCTAGCAGGAAAAGAGTTAGTTTACAGATCAGATGTTTGAGACTGAAGGCAGGAATGCTTCCAATTTTTCAACAGTTAATTAAATCAGGCCTCAAGAAGGGAAGAGAAATAAAATAAATGCACCTCTCAGTATCAAAAGGTTTCCCTAAAACTTCAATTATTCAACAATTGAGATGAGTTAGCAAACTGAAACAAAAATTCCAAAGAAAAAAATTCCATTAAAAATAAATTTTAACGGAAAACATAAGCAGCTGATTCCTGCTTCTCCTTCTTTCAGATCTAGATCCCATAGTGGCAAGAGAAGAAGTATGTCAACAAAAGAAAGAAAGGACTCTATAATGAAATCAAAAAGCCCTAGGAAGATCAATTCAATGCAGAAAGAGGAGTTTATAATATACGATGCCGATAATCTATAGAATTTGGTCACCATCCAAAGCACTGAGCTCAAGACAAACACGATGAATAACGGGGAGAAATTTGTTGAGCTTTGTGAGGATTTGAAGATGCTTTTTGACAAGATGACATCCAAGAATCCTCATTCTGTTCACAAGTTAGATTCTCAGTATGTTTCTTATCAGGATTTAACCAAGGACGAGCTACTTCTGATGGGCTCTCTCTTCTAAAAAATGGATCATAATTAGCTAAGCAATCTTGAATTTGATCAGTTCAAGTAAAATGTACTCAAGTATTGCAGAACATAGTTGGAGGATCTTCACGTCAGCAAATAAAAGAGAAGCGGAAGAATAAGCTGGACTTTTCCTGCTCCTTCTATGCCTAAATTTTGATATGAATTATTGATAAATACTGATTGATACAGGTAAGCATATCAATTGTTCTTCTGAGCTGCAGCTTGCTTTTCTTTAACAGGAGTCTCCGTTCTTTTACGCATGATTCTATGCTCTTCTTTTTGCCTTTTGGGAAGTTCCACCTGAGGAGCCTTGAGTTTTTCTCCTTTCTTGGGAAGATTGTAGTGGAGAGGTGTCAGATTCAATACTGCAGGCTGAAGGAATTAATAATGCTTGGCATCTTCTTTTTTGTTATAGGTTATGACAGGGCCGAATTTTTTGTCGATAAAATCTTCATAACTTTCCCTAGTCTTGCTAGCCTCAACAGTTTACTCAACCCATTTCTTGAACTTGAATTTTTATGCATAAGCTGAGCAATTTAGTCTAAACTCAAAACGCTCTTCACTTTGCCAGAACTATTCAAAACTCAGTCTACGAGTGAGTCTTTGCCTAACTGGAATATTTTATTGATTATCATAGTCGTAGCCATCGACGTTTGGTTTAAAAAAGGTGGTGTTTCTGTATTCATAAAGAAGGAATTTGGAAAAGTTGTTATCTTAGAATGAAAACTCGAGTGATGCTGATCTTTCATGATTCATTGGAGGCAAACCAAGCCCAAAGGCATGAATGACCCATTTTGGTTGAAGAAATAATTTTGCTGCTATTGGTGCTCCATGAGGCCAGAACTTGAAGAACATCTACCTAGGGTCATAAATTCTCCAGGCAGTATAATTCGATATATCTGTGTCGTATTTAGGTCTATCGTATACTCTTCTTTGCCTTCTGGGAACAGCGATCCTTTTTTCAGCTTCCTAGAGCATTTTTTATGCTTTCTCCACTTTTTTGAGATATCCAGCACCCTCTTCTCGATTGATGTTGTAGGGGTACTTATATTTCGAGAAAGAATAGCTGGCTGAGGAGACCAGAGTTCTGCTAAAGACTAACCTGTTGATAACTATCATTATTATTATGGCAGTATAACTCTCCAGACTCACATCATAATTAATTTTATCAAGGCTGAGTCTAATATTGACCTGGGGCAGTTAATTTATCAGAATTGATTTTGATTGAGCAGTTGTTATAAGATTGTAGTACAATATGAGGCAATCGATCAATGAAGATATGGCGATGACTTCTCGATAGACCTATTCGATAGGGCAAAAAGTATTTTGTTGCAAATGTTTTGACTGTCTGCAAAATTAGGTGGTCCTCACTACAGACATTCGAAGGCAGACTCTTCAGAGAATGGTTAAAAACTTCACAATAACCTAGGACGTACTTCTGATGAGATTAAGTAAGGCGAGATTTAGGATCCTATCAAGCTGATGATCCTGATTTACTTGTGTGTAGACGACTCAATACCAAAAAAATTTATTTATCGCTGCCAGATCAATCCCGACCGTTCAAACGATAGCTATCGGACTGACCTTATCTTCTATGTATCCACTAAAGAAACTTAGATTCCTCAACTTTGTAACTACATGGTATTTCACAATGACCTGGGCGATAATTACCTAAGTTAGGCTGTTGAAAGAGCATGCAGAATGAACTTCTATTTTGCCCACAAATTTTATTTCTATCTGCTGTCGCTTGAGAAGGTAGTGGGACCAGAATAAATACAGGTGTTTAAGAAGGTTACAGACTTCAAGAATAAATTTTTAGAGGACATGAACAAAGTCTATGAAGGACAGATGCTTAACAGTGTCTAACATTTTATCGGAGTAAAAATCAAGACCATTCCTAACAAATCTGACGTAGGCTATCTTATAAAAATGTATGGAAACAAGGATCTTTCAGAAGTCAAGCACATCAAAGTCAGTGCTTAGGATATTACTCTACCCAACTATTCGTCAATGTTCAACTCTTTTGTAGACTAAGATGTACACCCTTTTCAATCGACTCTCAATTTCTTTGCAGATATGTTCATCGCTTCAGAATAAATAAAAAATGTAGATAATAGGAAAGAAAGATTAAGGGAAATTTTCCAATAACTTAATCTCAAATTGCCAGCATGTGTATATGTTCCCTTTGTGAAAGAATCAGCTTAGTTTTACAATATTCTGAACATTGTAGTGTAATAAACTCATGTATTTTCAACCAAACAGAGAGCTCCTTTTTATATTTGTCTGGAGGTCTATGATCCAATCGAACCTTTCAGCTAAACCCTCAAGGAAAAGTACATGGAAAAAATGTCTGCTCCTATTACGCTTAAAGTACTGTTTCTTTAATTTAGATCAATGCATCAGAAGCACTTATAAACAAGAAAAATTCTGAGGAAATGCAAAAAAATCGACCCAAAAAAAATAGCATTGAAGGTAGACTAAGAACGCAGTCTTTTTCAAACTACTCAACCACCCAAACTGAAGTATTTAACGAAAAGAACAGCAATTTTATGACAGCTAAACTCCTCGAATATAGTAACGAGATGGAGACGCAACCGAGACTGTCTGTGAAGAGAAATAGCAAGGTAATTGAGATGAGAGAAATGAACTCTCGATAAATGTAGAAAAAATTCGAAGAGATGTTTGGAGAGAGCCAATCAGCAATGCATGATAGAATTAAAGAAAAATCTATCTACAAAGATTTGAAGACTTGGAAGCTTCTTCATCTTATCGTCAAAACTGATGACAACCTCAAACAAGAACAGTTTGCTCTTCAGCTCATCTATCAGTTTGACTACATTTTCAAACTTGAAAACCTTCCTCTCTTAATGACACCCTACTAAGTGTTATCGATGGGGTCGGATTGTGGAATCATCTAGATGGTCAAAGATTCCATTACATTTGACAAGCTAAAAAAACACCTCAAAAGCGATTTTGGTCATCCTCTGACACTAAAAGATTTCTTTGAAATTTACTTTGCTGACAATCTGAGCAGGGCTAAATAGTTGTTCATGAGAAGTTTGGCAGCATACAGTTTGGTGATGTATTTTCTTCAAGCCAAGGATCGCCACAATGGAAACATTATGCTACATCGTAGTGGCAAAATATTCCACATTGATTTTGGTTTCTTCCTTTCAAATATGCCTGGCAAGGGAGTTGAGCTAGAGAAGACATGTCCATTCAAACTTCTCAGTGAATATATCGATGTTTTAGACGGCCCAGATTCATACTACTTCAAAAAATTCAGATAATACCTCTTTCAGTAATTATTCATTTATTTAGAGGGTTCAAGGCTGTGAGAAAGCATCAGAACAAGATCCTTATGCTTGTCAAACTCATGTATTCTTCAAGTGGAATGTCCATGCCTTGCTTCGAAAAAGGTGAGGAGGCAATAAAGGCAATATAAAAAAGATTTAACCCGGATGGAGTTACCACAGATGCCCAACTTAACCTACACTGCCAAAAGTTGATCAATAGCAGTTTAGATAACTGGGCAACTAAGTGGTACGACAGATTTCAATATTTAGCCCAAGGAATATTTTATTGATTGTGTATATATTTTAAAAATAGGACCATTTACCTATTCGATGATTATCTATGCTCTGCTGCTGAGCTTAGCCTTCTGTTTTGTTTCTTTCGATCGACTCAATGAATTCGGGCTCAAATTACTTGAGAAAGATTCCTTTGTTGAGGTTCTACATATGGCAGATGCTCCATAATATTCAATAGCCCAGTAATTTTTCAGCTTTGAAGTAATAGGCAAAACTAAAACAGCTTCCAACTTCAAGATAAACAGAGCTCAGGCAAAAATTATTCAACTCCTCAAAAAGTGTGGCTCCATTAAGAACACTAGCTAGCTTGTGAGTACCAAAACAAAATCTGAGTTTATATCAACAAAAAGGAAATGGTCGTTAAAGTTTCTCTTTGTTTTAACTAACTAGCCAAAAATAGTTTAGATGTGCTAAAAAAGGCTAGCTAGAATCGGAGCAAAGAAGATCAATAATTTGAGATACTCACAATACCTGAGATAAATGATTCAATCTATGAAAATTTTCAAAGGTGCATAAGCCAAGTTAGAAAATTTGCTAAAAAACAGTCGATATCACATTACTGAGGTTGAACAAATCTAGATTTTGGGATAGACTATCGAAAACTCAGATGTAATTGAAAAGCATATTGAAAATTAGTACAGCGATAGTGAATAGAAAATCGATTATCAGCAGCTTTATGAACCTTCCCTTATTGATGCTACTTAGAAAAATACATCAATAGGAATGAGAGTGGTATTCAAAGTCACTGAGCTTAATTTTGATCTTGATCTCTAATATGAAGATTTCAATGCTGATTCGAGTGATGGAGATGACTACGAAAGTGAGGAGTCTGATCAACCATAAGACGAATCCGATACCTCTTAAACTTGATTGTTGTTAGGGTGATGTGTATCAGTTTAACGATAAAAATAAATTAAAATAAAACAGAGATTATAATTCGAAATGAATGAGGGTTCATTTAGCTTCCTTTCATACTAATCACAAAAATACTCCAACCGAGCCATCCAATAATTCGAACCAATGAACTCGAAGTACAGTATCAAAGCAGATTTACTCCCAACCATCCCAACAAGCAGCAATTCACTGGTTGGTAAACCAGAGCTAGTAATTTTGCTGCAGGCAGCTGAGATTGAGAGATTAAATGATACTTTGGAATTGTATCGAGCCAAGTAAAGATCATCATATGAAGATTTAAGCAAATTAGTAGCATGTAAGCCCATGAAGACTCATATCAAAAACAGTCTCAAGAGTTAATATCTCTGAAGGATGAACTTGAGCTGAAGAACAAAAAGTTGAACGAATTTCTGAGCAATCAAAGTTTGTTATAAAGTAATGGTTCCATGACGGATGTGAACAAATATGTCGAGAAGATTGAGAATAAATATAAAAGAGCGCTCAAATTCATAGAAGACAGTGGAAAAGTTAGGCAAGAGTTGGAAGATGCATATGTTGAAGTTAAGCGAAGACTGACTTAAACTGAGAAAACTTTTTAATCTTTCAAATAGGCAAGTATAAGATAATATCAGCTTTTGAGATAGGAACTTGAAAGCGCCAAAAGGGCTGAGTTATCTTTTGAGATAAAATAGATGAGAGCTGAAAAGGATCATCTCAAAGAGAGAATCAGGAGAGATGAATACAACCTCAGCTCAGAAAGAGATAGATATGAAAAATTGCTCAAAGAGTAAAGAAATCGAGTTATATCCGCAACAAGAGAAATTGAAAGACTCAAAGAATAAAACGAAGAATACAGTCAATCAGTCGAAAAAGCAGAGATCAAATACAATTCGATTGTCAACGAAAGATAAAATGCCCTAGCTTTAGCTAGTGTGTAGATTGAAAGATTAAACTCTATCCTCAAATAAAGGAACAACATCAGTATGAACAGCTCAAAAGTAGTCGAATAGCTACACGAAATAAAATTCAAGAGTTAGTAGGAAATTAATTTGCTCAGGAGATAGGTTTAAAGAGGAAGACAGAAAAATATGCTGTATGAGGAAGAGATCGATCGGCTTAACGCAGAAATCAGCAATCTTAATGCCCATATTTCTTCTCTCACTTCAAAAATAAATCAAATCGGACTATCAACTGAGGAGCTATAAACATAACATAGAATAAAACAGACCAAATTGAACAGTGAAATTAGAAATCTCAGCGAAATGTTATCTCATGCTGAATTCAAATACAATAATGACCTTCAATAGTACAAAGCAGAAAATAATAGCCTTACAAGAGAGCTAAACAAAGCAAAAGAGGAACTCGAGCAAAAAGATTAAAATTACCACAAAAGATAATATTAAGTCACCTTCCGATTAAGAGAAATATAAATGGAGATGGAGCAGTTGAAAGTTTAGTTGAACACTATGGTAGAGAAATAGAAAAAGGTCAAGTAGGAGCTCAGAACTGTGGTGAGTAAAGGACTAATCTAAAGTCACAATTACCAGAGAAAACTAGACTAGGTAACCTACGAAAGTCGAATATTTTCAGATAAGGCTATTCTAGAGCAATAGAAAATACTTTCAGAGACAAAAATATACTACGAAGAAAGAATAAGGCAGCTGGAAGAAAGAATATGGTAGTATGAATAAAAAATCAGGTAGGAAAATATTTTAAAAAGCCATCTATTCAATTAAAATAACATCTTAAAAGTGGAAATTGAGCAATCTCGAAACAACAAGGAATATATCAAGCAAAAATCTGTAGACCAGCTTTTCAAAGAAATATAAAAACTATGTGTGAATATTAAGCAAAAAGATAATCACATTTAATAATTGAAATTTGAAATTCAATCTCTTAACGATTCTTCAAAACAATCTCTGAATGAAACATTGTACTTGAGATAGTTGATGACGAAAATGATCAACCTCATCGAATCTTTTGAGCAGAATAGAAGAGTCGATCAGAAATCATTAGTCACCTAGATTCAGTAGCTCTTCCAAGGACAGACTCACTTGTTGGATGAAATGAGATACAATCGGATTCTTGGTAAATCTACACTAGATGTATATGGAAATTAGTCAGAGTTGATCAAAACTAAAGATAGCTAGATTAGGTACCTGAAAGAGAGGATGAACCATCTTGAAAGTGAATCAAATGAGAGATAAAATGTTGAATAAATCATTCAAAAGAGTGTGGAGGTAACTAAATAAAATATTGATTTGAAGGAAACCATAGATAAACTGAATGGATAAATCAAACAATTTAGATAAAACAAACAAAAAATGTAGATCGAACTTGAAAGAAAAAAATAAACTTAAAAAGTATTGATTAAAGAAAAGCAAGAACTCACTTCTAGGTTTCAAGCTTAACTTGACACCTTAAACCAAGCTCTATTTGACTAAAAATAAAGTCAAATTAAAAACTAATCCTCTTTTGGTCTTTAATCGTACAAAAAGTTCAGCTAACGCGAACTTGCTGTAAGGGATCAGTTTATCAAAGAGCTAAAAGAATCCTTAAAGCTCAAAAATGATCAGAACCTTCGCATTTCTTTGGTGATGTAAGAAGAAGTCAATCGCAACCGAAAGTTGAACGAGGAAGTCAATGAACTCAAGAAATCTTTTAACCATGAGATTTTTCAAAAAATTGAATAACTATAGAATTCCAGCCAGGAGTGTCATCGATTGAAGAGGAAGATAAGCTAACTTTAAATTTAGAAAAGGAATCTTGCTAATGAAAACGACAGGTTGAAAGCTGAGATAACATTTCATAAGTAATAAACCTCAAAGCATGAAAGTGCTCTAATGAACTACAATTAAAAGTAAAGTAAATTAATATGTAGAATGCCTATGCTCAACGCCGAATTTGAAAGACTATAGAAAATTATTTCCAACCTCAAAACAAAAAATAATGAGCTGATTATGGCTAACCACTAGTCCTAGATACAAATAAAAAAGAACGGCCTTTAGTAGCAAAAGGTACTCTTTTATTTATCAAGATTACTGTACTAAACAACTAAATATTGAGATTATAGGCTCAAAACATCAACATCAGCTAGGAACTTAATATGTGTCGTTTGTAACTGGGCAGAGATTATGCACAAGAGCGTCAACTAGAATAAAACAATTCTCTTTTTGTTTTGCTCTTTGTTGAAATTGAAAGCCTTCGAGAGAGGCTGAATTAGAAGGAGAAGGATATCTAATCCTTGAGAAGAATGCACCTTAGATTCTGATCATTTTTTTACAACATTTAGCTTCGTATTTAATAAGCCGATGATGAGAGCTTATTATAATATCTGATAATTCTGATAAATATTGATGTAACTGCGAATTCAGAACAGCTAGAAGAAGAAATTAATCGAATAGTAATCTCATGTAAGATAGATCGAGATGAAATTTCTTGACAAATAATCCTCTCGACAGTATAGTCAAGTAATGGAAGAGATAATGAGAGCAAACTTCAGGAAATAATCTCAGCATTCAATGCCTAGAAGCAAAAGCAGAACCTCAGTTAAGTCAGTCAGAGATTTCAATGTTTTCAATGAAACTCCTCTAAATACATCTCAATATAAAACTGTCATTCCTTCAATCAACTAGAAAGAAAAGCACAAAGAAAAGTCCTAATCAAAGTAGAAATCTGAGAAAGTTTAAATAAAAAGCCAAGAAAAAACAGTAGATGAGTATGTGAAGAAAATTCCTTATAAGTTCAGTTTCAAATCACTTATGATATAGCTAATAGTGGCCTACTCAGTCACCCTTGCCCTGCTGTATTTCATTCGACTAGCAGAGTTCCCCTATTTCGAACTCATTCTCATCATAGCTTTCACAGCAGCTATTCACCCATGGAGGTCATCTAATTTGCTGGTGTTGGTAGCTATTGGCATTGTTTTTGGGAATCATTTCTTAGGTCTTGGAGTGTTGACCTACCCCTCAATAATAATATGTTATTACTCAGTTATGGTTTTTAACGAGAGCTACAAAAAGAAGCAATTGTTTGTCATCATTCTCATCTTCACGATGATCTATGGGTTCATTATCCTGAAGGCTATTGCATCTTCACTCTTCAATCAAGGAAAAATATCGACTTTTGCCTTTATTTTTCCAATATTGATACTCATCCTAAGAATAACTCTCAGCTATAGTTATTGGGTAATTGAAAAGACAGCAGTAATATTCCTGCAATTGCCACTCTTCTTGACTGGGCTTGAATATGGAGTCATTTTAAGCTTTGATCTATCAACTATTTAATTTTGGTATTTGCTGGTAGCTTTTAGTCTTCAAATTATCAACGATAGAACTCATTTCTTCCTCAATATTGTCGTCTCGATCAAACAGTATTGTTTCAGCAAGTAGAAATAATCAAGATTGATCAAAGAATAGCCAATAAAGCATCGAGTATTGCCAGCTCATGCGAATGGATATGCTTGCATTCACTCATTTCACCTCTTCATAATAGTCTACATCTATGCAGGCCTAGAACTCTACACTCCTCCATTTTCTAGAAACGACCCAATCAAAGTATACATAACTCCTGGATACAAACCAATCGTCGTCTGGCTACTGACAAGTGTATACGAAATCCTGAGTATACTTCTGGAGAAAAATAGAAAGCATGTGCTTCTGTTTGGCTTCACCTCCAATAAATGGTGGAAGAGTATCTTACGAGGCTTTGTATTGAGTTTAGGAATGTGGGCCTTTTATCTTGGGCTCGGGCTAGGAGTGCTATTTTTCCAGACTAGCTGATATTGTTTTTTTATGATTAATCTAAATTTAAAGTTAGCAGTTATAAAGAATCAATTCATATTAGCAATGAGCAAATCCGTCAAAGCATTGAGCATAAAAAACATCGCACCTTAAAAATAGAATGACACCAAAAAAATAAACACCAAGACACCAAATCCTGAGAAAGTATTCGGCAAAGACGTCACCAAAGCTCATCTTAATACCAATACCAAACATAACTTTATCCTCAATAAAAAGTATACTGTCAGATTACCTAATTTTCTTCAGCAAAAGGAAACAACCTAAAAAGCGCTAAGACCATATGAGGAAGACATCATATCCTATATCATTGGAACTCATGAGGAATTTGATATTGCAAAAAAATCAAAGAATAAAACACTGAAAAATACAAAAAGGGTAAAAATGATGGAGTTCTTTCATATGAATTGCGTCAAATACAAACTAAAGAAAAAAACATTGTTTATGACCGCTTATCTTTACGATAAATATCTGGATTACCTTGCAGTGAACCCTTCTGTCTCTTAGCTAGCTTTGATTGGTCATGCCTGTCTTCTTATAGCGATGAAGTTTGAGTAAATATACCCTCCTTACCTCTCTGATTGGTGTAAATCTCCATAAGAAGTGATAAAATATGAAGCAAGGATCCTCAAAGCCATCAACTTCAAACTCAATTTTACCAGTGCCCAGCACTACCTCGAACTATATCTGAGCAAAAATAACCATTAAAGCAAAGAATAAAAGCTTCTCTATCAATCTATCCTGGAGCTTTATCTGTTTACGGGTTAAATTCACAAAGACCATCCTCTGAAAATAGTTCAGGATATTACGGATTCTTTCAGATCAACTATATTCATGGAGAATTAGACACATTATGCTGAAGTTGACAAGTATATCTCGAAAATGATCCAGAAAAATAGTGATACCTGGGAATATATTGTGGTAAGGAATGAATTTTATGTCAAAAACTCTCTTAAATGATTTATTTATTTTTTATTTATTTTATTGAATCATTTAGCAGTCCTCACTTTTATGTTAGCTTTGATGCCTCTTGTTGACGTTTGGCAAAAGTTTCAGCTACAAGAATTGGAAACACCAAGGTTGCCTCCGAAAATACCTTGACATATTTTCCCTTTATCCTGAGTTTGGACCAAGTGTAGGCTTCTGAAGCCTTGGCACCTGAATCACTACCATCTTCATAAAGGCCTGTGTTGATCAAGACTGCATAGTCTACTCCGTTTCTCCAAATGTTGGCATTCAAAATGTGATGCTTAGGCACACTACCTCCAATGATGATAGCTCCTGATTTCTAGGCTCTCATTCCCATCTTACATATATCTTTGTGATCTTGAATTATGTCCATGTAGAGATCGTTTTTGAATGAGTTAGTAAAAAGACAATCTCCGATGGCTCCATCAGTCATGGCTGGGCAAAAGACAGGAATATTGTTCTTGTAGCACCAGTAGTAGATACTTTATTCGTTGTTGATCTCCTTACCAAGACGATGGATGAACTTGCGAGGAGTCCACCTGATATTATCCTTTTCTTGTTATTTGGCCATTTCAGCAAAAATAGGCAACAAGAAACTTTCAAGCTTGACATAATTGTCATTGGGAATAAGCAAGTTTCCAACTCTACAATGCCCGTTGAGTCTGTTTTCGATATCATTCATGTTGAACTCAGCCATATGGAAGGTGCTCAAGCATTTCATGATGTCTTCCTCGATTCCACCAGTCGTAGTGACGATGCAATCGATCATCTTATGCTGGGCCAAATAACGAATGATATCTCTCATTCCGCAGGAGGCCATGTTTGAAGTGTAGCCAAGAAATATGGTGCATCTAACCTTCTAGCGATAGGCAGGTTGGCTTGTCTCCTAGTCATCTCTTTAGTTCAGAGGCTAATGGCTTAGTCTCCAGCTGATCATTTAGTTAACCAGCTCTATAGCTCTGCTGAGGTGAGTGGCTTGGAGTCCTGTTGTTGCATAGCTTTTGAATATTTCTTCATAGTTGACGCCTTTGTTAAAATCATAACCTTTGACAGTGGGAGTGTGAAGCTCCTTGCTCTTATCCATGATCTCCAGGATCTTTTTCTCTACTTCTTCAGGAGAAACAATGTAAGACTCGTTACTCATTAGTAAAAGAATATAAGTTCGACCAACAAATCAGGATTAATGTTGATAGTAGAAAAAGAATTATGGAAGCTCTAATTATAGGCTAAGAAAAAAATTGAGGTTCAGGAGGTGATAGTGATAAGTGAGAGTAATACATTAGATGAATTAAGATCAGAATCTGTCTCCTCTGATTCTCTTGGCAAGTTGGATATCTCTGGTCATGATGGTGACTCTCTTGGCGTGAATGGCGCACAAGTTGGTGTCCTCGAAGAGGGAAACGAGGTAAGCTTCAGCAGCTTCTTGGAGAGCAAGGACGGCTGAGCTCTGGAATCGGAGTTCCTGCTTGAACTCGTGAGCGATTTCTCTGACGAGTCTCTGGAAGGGAAGTTTTCTGATGAGGAGGTCAGTTGACTTCTGATATTTTCTGATTTCTCTAAGAGCGACGGTTCCGGGTTTGAAGCGGTGGGGCTTCTTGACACCGGTGGTGACGGGAGCGCTCTTTCTGGCGATTTTCTGGGCAACCAGTTGTTTTCTGGGGACCTTCTGGGCAGTGGATTTTCTGGCGGTTTGTTTTGTTCTAGCCATCTTGTTAAATGAATATTAAACTCTGTTTAACTTTTCAAATTTAAAGGCGCAAAATCCACTTGAGTGAGTATATAAAATATGATTGGATAAAATTGAGCCAATCAAAATTAAATATTGAATATATAGGATAATAAACGCATCATTCTTTGGATTGGCGCCAAGAAAGCAACCAGTTTGACTTGAAATGAGAGCACAGGTCTATATTTTGGCTCATAATATCTTTGCCTATTTATAATGATCTATTTATGATATAATCAAGCCAAATAGACATTTTGACACTCTAAATAAGGACAATAAAATGGAGCTATCAAAGTTGATAATGGTTCAAATGAACAGGTTGACCTTCGAGGCACACTAGCAGTGATTGTTAAATAAATATTGAGAAATGGGTTGACTTGATGATAAATGGCAGTCAGATCAATATCTTTTCTTGTAATAGTCCCTTCCATAGTCGCTCCTCTTTTTGATTAAATTGCTTCCCGGTTAATTTCTTCGATAGCCATCATATCTTTGTCTGTCATTATCCCTATTGTCATAATATCTATCATCTTCTTGTTTATTCCTGAGGTTCTTCTATGAATATGTCTTGTTGAGATTTCTTTCTTCATACTCAGCCTGTTTGCC
>Ga0100402_1004640_pt1 | contig 14448 bp, 15 predicted proteins | sample CryGeyme20150102_FD_80419 | JGI IMG/M metagenome (GOLD analysis project Ga0100402, IMG submission 80419) | Groundwater microbial communities from Crystal Geyser aquifers in Utah, USA - Crystal Geyser metaG 2015-0102 | ecosystem: Environmental > Aquatic > Deep subsurface > Groundwater | place...
AAAAAAGAGAGAAAAATTAAACTAATTTTATCTCTCTTATATGGGAAAATTTAATCATCTCAGCCACACACTTTTTACAATTAAGCCGGAATTTATCGAAAAATTAGTAAAAATTTGAGTTGATTATCATGCTTCAGATATTCATATTACACCTTCTAAAGAACAAGTTTATATTAGATATAGAATTTCATGAAATTTGGAAAGTTTTTATTGAATTAGTTTAGAAAATTATGATAAATTACTTAATTCAATAAAAGTTGCTTCTTTTATGGCAATTGATGAACATAATCACATACAAGATTGAAAAATTATTTTTTCTATAAAAAATAATTTAGAGGATTTAATTGTAAATGCTATAGTGTATATTTTGCCAACAATTTATGGTGAAAATATTGTTATGAGATTATTATTATCAAATAGTGATAGACTTAATATAAATAATTTATGATTTTCAGAATATAATAAAAAAATCATTTCAAAAATAAAAAATATGGAAGAATGACTTGTTTTATTGTGTTGATGAACATGATCATGAAAAACAACAACACTATATTCTCTTTTAAATGAATTTAATCCTTTTACAAATTCAATATTTACACTTGAAGATCCAGTTGAATATACTATTAAATGATATATTCAATCAGAAGTTAAAGAAAAAAGAGTAGGTAGTATTAATACAAATTATACTTTTCAAGAATGACTTGTTTGAATATTAAGACAAGATCCGGATATTATTATGATTTGAGAAATAAGAAGAAAAGAAGAAGCTTCTATTTGTTTGGAAGCAGCAAATACTTGACATTTAGTTATGTGAAGTATACATTCAAATAGTTCAATTTGAGTTATTACTAGATTAAAAAAATTGTGAGTTGAGCCTTATGTTTTAGCTAGTTCACTAAAATATATTATATTTCAAAAATTGGTTAGACAAATTTGTCCTAATTGTAGAGAGTCATTACAATTTAAAAAAACTGATTTTCCAATTAAATTTCATAAATATTTAGATAAAGAAATTTATGATGTTTATAGAGTCAATTCTGAATGATGCTCAAAATGTGTTAAGTGATATAATTGAAATACACTTATATCTGATATAATTGAAAATGATGATGATATTTACAATTTAATTCTTTCTTGAAAATGAGATGTTGAGATTAAAGAAATATTAATATCTAAATGATATATTCCTTCATATGTAGATGCACTTTATAAATGATTAAATTGATTTTTAGATATTAGAGAAGCAATCGCAATTGAATAAAAAAACTCCCGCAGGGAGTTTTTTTATTTTTTAACTAATAATTTTCAACATTTTTTACAATAATTTGAATCATTAACATTGTATGTTGTAAAACATTTAGTACATTTTGCTCCTTTAAATCTAATTTGATCAATCTTATTTTTTTCTGCAACTTCAAAAAATACAAGTACAGTTATTGATGAAATCATTGCAATAAACATTGGTCAAAGCAATATAATCATAGATCAAAGTATTTTTCAAGCTGTTGTTACTGGATAAACATCTCAATATCAAACTGTTCCAACTGTAACTATTGTCCACCAAATTGTTAATGGAATTGATGCAAATCAAGGATTTACACTTCATTCAATTGTATACATAATTATTGATGATAAAACTATAATTATCGATACAAGAATGAATCAAATTTGATATTCTGCTTTATAATTTTTAAGTCAATTTATGATATGAATTATGCTTTTAAAATGTCTTAATAGTTTAAATATTCTAAAAACTCTTAGTATTCTTAGTGATTTTAAAATGCTTAAATTTATAATTCATTCAAATATTAATTGTAAGAAAAATGGTAAAAATGCTATTAAATCTATGATATTCATGATTTTGAAAGCATGTTTTATCTTATTTTTTGCTTTATATATACGATAAATGTATTCTAAAGCAAATATTGATGAAATAAGTCAATCAATCTTAAATAATTCATTTGCATAGACTATTTTATTATTTCAAACAGATTCAAATATTATTATTAATACTAAAAATAAAATAAGAAATATAATAAACATATTTATTTTAACTCATAGTTTATTATTAGGATCTTCAAGCATATTAATTGGTTTTTTAGCTTGTTTGTAAGTTATTTTCTTATTCTTTAACTTAGCTGAAAAAATGGTTTTTATAAAATTGCTGATTAGCATAATATATTTATTTTAATTATATTATATATATTTTACTATAAAGCTTTATTTATTACAAAAAAACGTTAAATTGTATTTGATTAATTATGATTTCTTAATTATTTCTTAAATTAAGAATGTATTATATAACAATATTTTATTTATTAATTTTAAAATTATGATAAAAAAAATATCACTCCTTAGTATATTATTTATAAGTTTTTTACCAAATATATACGCTTTTGATGCAATAATTAGTGCCACGAAAGACAAGATAAATTTAAATGATTACACAAAACTTAGAATCCAAGTTGAGTTGAAAGATGAAAAAAATGTAGAAATAAAAGAAATAAAATGAATAGAAAATTTTGATATCTTATCAAATACTCAATGATCAAGTTCTTCATCAAATATAGTTGTTGTAAATTGACAAACAAAAACTGAAACTAAATCAATTAATTATATTGACTTAACTCTTAGTCCAAAAAAAGCTTGAAATTATATCTTGTGACCAGCAGTTCTAACTGATTGAACTAATTCTAAAGAAACTAATTCTATAAATATTTCAGTTGATGATAAAAAAATTATAAATAATGATTTTCGCTCGAATAGAAATTTTGAAAGAGAGCAAAATTGAGATTACATAGAATTAATTTTTTCTATAATTGTTTTATTTTTATTAATTATTACTTTTTGAATTATATATAAATTTTACCCAGATTTTTATAACAAACATTTTGAATTTTTAAAAGTAGAAATAAATAAATTTTTTAAAAAATCTGAAAATAACATAGAAAAAACAAATGAAGAAAACCAAGAATCAAAAGAAATAATTTATCCAGAAATATCAGATATAGAGTTTGCTGAAAAAATAAATGTGATTTTGAGAAAAAAATTAAAAAATAAATACTACATTGAAAACATAGATGCTAAATCATATAACGAAATATATGAGTTACTTCCAGAAGATATAGAAGATAAAAAAAATTTAAAAAATATAATTGATACTTTAAATAAATTAAAATACTCTAATCTAGATTTAGAAAAAAATGAGATTCTAGAACTTGTAAAAAATATTTAGTTTTTTAAAACTAAAACCATATAATTAAAAATAATTTTAAAACTTAAAATTTTAAATATGAGTGAAAATAAAAATTTAGAAAATTTAACTTCAGAAAAAATAGAAAATAAAATTGAAGCAGATATAGAATTTGCTTCAACAAAAATAAAGGAAGTAAAAACTGAACTAAAGAAAAAAATAGTAGGACAAGAAAATTTAATTGATTGTTTACTTATTTGATTATTTGCAAATTGACATATATTGGTTGAATGAGTTCCTGGTTTAGCTAAAACTTTAACAGTTGATAGTTTGAGTAAAGCACTTGATTTGTGATTTAATAGAGTTCAATTTACTCCAGATTTATTGCCAAGTGATTTGATTTGAACAGAAATTTATAATTCAAAAACTGGTAGTTTTGAGATAAAAAAATGACCAATTTTTAATAATTTTATCCTAGCAGATGAAATAAATAGAGCTCCTTCAAAGGTTCAATCTGCTCTACTTGAAGCGATGGCTGAAAAACATATAACTATTTGAAATCATACTTTTGATTTAGATAGACCATTTTTAGTTTTAGCAACTCAAAATCCTATAGAACAAACTTGAACATATAAGCTACCAGAAGCTCAACTTGATAGATTTATGTTAAAAGTAAATGTAGATTATCCAAGTTATGATGATGAAAAATCAATGTATAAAAAAAATATAGATTGAAAAGAAGAAACTATAAATAAAATTTTGTCAAAAAAAGATATTTCTAAGATTCAAGATACTATAAAAGAAATATTTGTTTCAGATAGTATTTTTGAATATACTATTAACATAGTAGATGCAACTAGAAATCCAGAGAGTTACAAACTTTCTGAAATTAAAAAATACATAAGTTATTGAGTTTCTCCAAGAGCTTGATTAGCTATTATTAGCGCATCAAAAGTAGTTGCATTGATGAATAACAGATCTTATGTTATTCCTGAAGATGTGAAAAAAATTTCAAGTGATGTACTTTCTCACAGATTAGTTTTGACATATGAAGCTATGGCTGACGAAATAAACTCAAGTGAGATTATTAAAAAAATAATTGATAATATAAATGTAGTTTAAGATATGAATGTAACAAAAAAAATAAAATTACTTGATTTTTCTCTTACTAAATCTCTAGGAAATAGTTTTTTTTGATTATATAAAAGTAATTTTAAATGAAATTGAATTGATTTTGTTGAACATAAAGAGTATAGTTTTTCTGATCCACTAAAATCAATTGATTGGAAAGCTAGCTCAAAATCTGATAAAATTTATTCTAAAATCTATGAAGAAGAAAGAGACTTAAAAGTGCTTTTTGTTATAGATATAAATAAAAATATCAATTTTTGAGTTTACGATAAAACAAAAAAAGATATATTGGAAGAAGTTTTTTTTACAATTGCAGCAAGTTCAAATATGTCAGGTGATAGTATAGCAATTATGCTTTATGATTGAGAAAAACAAATCTTTATTCCATATAAAAAATGATTTTGAAATATATTTAAAACTATTAGTGAAATTGAAAATAAGAGTAATTTTTCAGTTTTAGATGATGATAGAACATCAAAAATTATAACATTTTTAAATAAATTAAACACAAAAAATACTCTTATTTTTTTCTTAACTGATGATTTAAATCTAAAAATAGATAAAAATATCAAATTACTTTGATACAATAATCAAATAATATACTTAAATATTTTTGATCATTTTGAAAATAATTTATCTCATATTTGACTAGATTTATCTTTAAATAACTGAAATAGTTTTTTAAATATTTCACTAAATAATAATTCAAAAATAGAAGAGTATAAAAAAACAAGAAATATATCAATAAATAAATTTAATGATATGCTGATTAAAAATTGAGTATATTATAAAAACTTAGATACAAAAAATGATATATTTAGAGAACTTTTCTTATTTTTTAGCAAGATAAAAAAATAATATGACAGATATTTTTTATATAAAATGACTTTTAATCTGATTTAACTTTTCTTATTTAAATACTATTTTATTGATAGTAGTTATTTTATGATTATTAATTTATTTTTTCATAAATTATAAGAAAAAAGATATAGAAATACAAACTATAGAAAAAGTTGAAGAAGAAATATATGATTTTAAAAATTTATTAGCAAGTTTGGAAGAAAGATTTAATTTTCTAGATTCAAAAGCTTTTTTAAAAGAAGTTAATCATATATTTAGATTATTTTTAGAACAAGAAAAAAAATATGAAAACTTTTCAAAACTTACTTTAGAACAAGTTTTATCTTATGATTTAGATCATGATTATATTTCATTTTTTAAAGATTTATATTTTAAAGAATATAGAGAACAAACTCTTGAAACAGATGAAAAGAAAGCAATATTTAATAATTTAGTAAAAATAATTTCTAATTCTTAATAATGGATTTATTTGGTCTACATTTCTTGAATAATGAGTATTTTATACTTCTTTTGTTTATTCCTATAATAGCTTATTTTTATTATAGGAAACAAAAAAGAGGGGTTTTATTTTCGTTTTTTAGCGAAATAAAAGAAACATACAAAAAAAATAATTATAAATTATACATAAGGGTTTTATTTATATTTTTTATATTGTTTTTTTACATACTTATTTTTGCAAATCCAAATATAAGTTCTACAAAATCTAAAACATCAAAATCTTGAATTGATATAGTTTTGGCACTAGATGTTTCGTATAGTATGAATGCAAATGACTTGTCTCCAAATAGGCTAGAAGCTGCAAAAAAAGTTATAAATGATTTCATTTCTAAACAGGAAACAAACAGAGTTTGACTTGTGGTTTTTGCCTGAAAACCTTTTACAAGTATACCTTTAACATTTGATTACAATATATTAAATGAAACAATTTCAAATTTAAAAACAGATAATATAAATCAAAATAATTCATATCTTGCTTGAACTGCAATCTGAGATGCAATTTTGATGTCAGAAACACTTTTTGAAAATAAGGATAGTAAAGATTCAGAAAAATCAAAAGATAGGGAAAAGGTAATTATCTTGCTTACAGATTGAGATGCAAACACATGAGTTGATCCAGAACTTGCTGCAAAAAACACAAAAAATGAAAACATAAAAATTTATACAATCTGAATTTGAGGACCAAATTGATGAACAATTGATTATTATACTTGACCATTTAAACAAACTCAGCAAGTAGCCCCTTTAAATTGAGAAGCGTTGATTTCTATTGCAAAAACAACATGATGAGAATATTTTAAAGCAACTAATAATAAGGTTTTTGAAGAGATATTTAAGAAATTAGAAAAACTAGAAAAAAAAGATATAGAAGTAGAAACACAAAATATTTATGATTCAAATTACACTTATTTTGTTTTAATATTATGAATATTACTTTTTCTATATTTGCTTTATATCATTAGAAATCCTGAAATAAAAAATAACTTTGATTAAAAAATGGAAATAACAAATTTAAATCTTTTGTCAGTTTCTATATTTATATTTACTGTAATTATAGTTTTTTATCTTGCTTTTAAGTGATATAAAAAACAAATTAAGATAAATATAAATTTTAAAAATTTAGCAGTTACAAAATATTTTTATTTAAAATATGTATTTTTAATATTGTCATTTTTTACAATTTTTGTTTCTATTTTTGGTTTAAAATTTGGAATTAGTAATTATGATAAAAAAGAATGAATAGATATAGTTTTTGTTTTGGATGTAAGTAAATCTATGAATGTTGCTGATATTTGATGAAGCCAAAATCTTACTAGATTGGATTTTGCAAAACAATCTATTTCTGAATATGTAGCAAATAATTTAAACAATAGATATTGACTTGTTATTTTTTCATGAGATGCAGTTGCAAGTTCACCAATTACAAGCGATTTAAATTTATTTTTAAGTGTTTTGAATAATGTAGATTATAGAAATCTAGTTTCTCAATGAACAAATTTTAACAAAGCTTTTGAGTTATGATTTGATAGATTTAATTTTACTGCTGATAAATCGTGAGCTTTGATTCTTATAAGTGATTGATGAGAATGAGAAGATACAATTGATAAGACTTTTTTATCAAAATTAAAAACTTATAAAGTACAAGTTTTGATTTGATGAGTTTGAACAGAAAAATGATGAAAAATTATAACTTGAGTTGATGTTTTCTGAAGAGTTTCATACCAAACTTATATGTGAGATTATGTTGTAAGCAAGTTTAATCCAAATAATTTAGAATTATTATCAAGTATATTTAATTCAAAATTTGAAATTTTAACAAGTTTATCTGATATTAGAAAATTTGAAAATTCAATTAGTAAGATACAAACAAAAGTTATAGAAAATAATCACATATGATCTAAACTAGATTTTTCAAGAAGTCTCACATTTGTAAGTTTTCTTTTCTTTTTTCTATATTTGATTTTCTATATTTTTGAAGATATATTTTATTATTTTAAAAAATAAAAATGTTAAAAAAATTAATTATAATTTCTACATTTATTTTATTATTATTTTGAATAAATTTTACCTCAATTAAGTCATATTATTACAACAAAACTTGAGAGAAATACTTTATCCAAAATGATTTAAAAACTGCATTAAAGTATTTTTCTCTTGCAAATGATAATTTTTGAAAATACAATGAGTGAAATATTTCTTATGTAAATAAAGATTTTTCTTGAGCAATAAATAATTATGAATCAATTTTAAATATAAAAAAAACTGACTTATTATTTGATGCAAATCATAATTTATGAAATTCTTATTATAGGATTTGAGAAAAATTAGAATGAGATAATCAAAAAAACTATTATGAAAAATCAATTAATTATTACAGCTGAGCTTTAAATATAAAAGAAGATAAGGAAACAAGAGCAAACTTAGAATTTGTCTTAAATAAGTTAAAAGAACAAGAAAAAAACGAAGATAAATCTGATGAAAATTCTTGATCTGTTAGTGAAAACAAATCTTCTTCTTGAAGTCAAATTAATTTTTCTGGTTCATGATCTCAAAACAATGAAACTTCATGAGAAAATAGTTCATCTACTTGATCTTGAAGTAAAAATGCGTGAGATAATTCTTGAGATTCTTCTAAATCTTGAGATTCTACAGAAGCTTTATCTGCTGAGCAACTTAAAGCTATTTCTGATTATAAAGAAGCATTAAAGAAAGAGCAAGATTATAATAGTGAATGATTTAATAAGGTTTATCAAGGTGACTGAAATTGAGATATTTTTGATAGTTTTTTTAATAATAGTTTATTGAATCAAGATGAAAAAAAAGATTGGTAAAAAACATTTACTTTATTAAAAGTAAATGTTTTTTTGTACTTGTTTTTTTACACTTTTTTAAAAAATTCAGTTTTTAAAACCATATTTCCAGATTCTATAAGTTCAGAATCATCAGTTAATTTTATTTTTGTGAATTTATCTCATCTTTTTATATTTTGACCTCATTTAACAGGCAAATCTTTTATAGCCATAACACTATCTCAAGCTTTTAATATATTTCAGTGAGCATCTTTTACTACTATTTCTTCTTCAGAATCATCAGTAGTTCAATTATTATTGTCATCATAAGACCAGTTATCCCAATCTACATCGTCATAATCTTTTCCCATATTTTTATAATTATTTAATAAAGTATCTGTTTTCTATATAATTTAGTATTTCTCCAGCTATATTTATACCAGTTGCTTCCTCAAGTCATTTGAAACCAGGAGATGCATTTACTTCACAAATTCTATATCAATTGTCTTTATCAAAAAGTAAATCAACTCAACAAATATCAAGTCATATTAAATTTGTGGCTTCTATAGCTAATATCTCTTCTTTTTCGTTCACTTCATGATTATAAACACTTCATCATCATGAAAAATTTGCTTTAAAATCTCAATCTTTTCATTTTCTAAGCATTGAAGCAATAACTCTTCAACCTACTAAAAATATTCTTAAGTCTTGTCATGCTTTTTCTCAAATATATTCTTGAAGTAGAAGAACTTTATTTAGTTTTTCTAAACTTTCTTCAAGCATTTCAAGTATATCTTCTAACTCTCAACTATCTTTCACTTTTATTATACCTTTTCAAGCATGTCAATCAATTTTTTTTAGAATAATTGGATAATTTAGTTGTTTTTCTATAAAATCTATATTTGGCATACCTTTTAAGAGTATAGTTTTTGGAACTGGAAGTCTATTTATAGCCAATTTTTGAAGTGATAAAAATTTATCATTAGCAAGTAATCTAGCATTATTTGAATTAATTATATTAACTCATGCATTTTCTAAAAAATCTATTATTGATTTTATTTGATATGAAGCATCCATTCTAGGAATTACAATATCTGGTAATTTTGCAGGTATATTTTTAATGAATAATTTTTCATTAAGTGATCAATCAATAATTAACTCTATATCTTCGATTGCTACATATTCTAAATTTAATTTTCTTGATTCTGCTTCTTGAATTAATCTTTTTGCTCAATTAGAATTTCTATTTCTATCATTATCCAAAATCCATATTTTCATCTTAGAAAAAATATTAATTAAATAAAATATTGCAGAATATTATCAATTAATGTTTTTAAATCAAATCTTATTTAAATAATTTCTTTTAACTTGTTTTTTATAAATATTCAATTATTATATACAATAATTTTTTTCATTTACTTTAAGCTAATATATGGATTACAAGATTTTGAAATCACTTAGATTTACTCAAAAATTACCTTTTATAATTAGGTTATTTTTTGGTGTTTTATTTATACTTATTTCTAGTATTCCTATAATTTTACCACTTTTTCCTTGATCACTTTTTATATGAATTTTTATTTTAATTGTTGGAACATTATTGGTTGTTTCTCCAAATAAAATAAGACATGTTATAAAAATGAGAAAATCTATAGTTTATTTATTTATGAATTTGCATAGTAGAAAGATTATTAAACATAAGATTTATGATATAAAAACTCATGTTAGAGAAATAATAAGAAATGAAGATGAAGTATTTAAAAAAGGAATTAAGACTCATATTTGAGAAATATTAGAGAATAATGTAAAAAAAACAAAGCCGTAGGCTTTGTTTTTTTTTAAAAAAAAATCATTTGACACTATATTGATTATGTATATACTCAGTGTATATTTATATTTTTATTAAAAGATATGCTAACAGAAAAACAACAATATGTACTTGATATAATTACAAAGTATATTTGAGAAAATGCAAAATCACCAACTATAGAAGAATTAACTCTTCTATTAAATCAAAAATCTAAAAGATGAGTAGTTCAATATTTAGAAGCACTTGAAAAAAAGTGATTTTTAACTAGAGGTAGATGATATAGATCTATAAATTTATGAAATAGTATTGGTTTTCAAACTACTATGAATATACCTATATTATGATATGCAAATGCTTGAACTCCTTTAGTTGATGCTGTTGAAGCAGGTTATTGAGTTTTACCTATTTCAAAAAAAATTATCTCATGAGATGAAAGTAATTATTTTATATTAAAAGTAGAATGAACTTCTATGAATAAATATGAAGTTAAATGAAAAATTATAGAAAATGGTAGTTATGTTTTAATTAAAAAAGATGATACTATTTTAAATAATAAAGATGCATTTTTATTTTTGGTAAATTGATCTGCTACTTTAAAAAAATATAAAAGAGATTCAGATTTGATATATCTTTTACCAGAATCAAATGATGAGTACCATAAGCCTATTATATTATCAGAAGATGACAATATAATTGTAAATTGAAAAGTTGTTGATGTTTTTAGTTTTTAATCAAAAAAAAGTTGCCGAAGGCAACTTTTTTTTATTCAAATAAATCTTCATTTATATCTATTTCACTTTCAAGTTTTTTAACTTTTTCTTTTCAATTTGAAACTATATTTTTATCTAATTTTAATTTTTTAGATTCTATTTTTTCTGGATAATTATATTGATTCAATACATATTTTATAGCATTTAATCTAGCTTTTTTCTTATCATCACTATTTATTATTATCCAAGGAGCATCTTTATGATGTGTATTTTTAAAATTATGATATTCCGCTAATGAATATTTTTCCCATAATTGTTGAGAATATTGATCAATAGGAGATAATTTGTATTGTTTTAATGGATTAAATTCTCTTGATTCAAATCTAGCTTTTTGTTCATCTTTTCAAACAGAAAAGTAGAATTTAATTATTTTTATACCAGATTCAGCGAGCATTTTTTCAAATTTAGGAACATCTTCTAAAAATTGCTCATATTTTGATTTTGAAACAAAACCCATAACTGGTTCAACTCAAGCTCTATTATACCAAGATCTATCAAAAAATACCATTTCTCAACCAGCAGGTAAGTGGCTTATATATCTTTGGAAATACCATTGAGTTTTTTCTATTTCACTTGGTTTCTCAAGTGCAGAAATTCTAGCTCATCTTGGATTTAAATATTCATTAAATCTTTTAATTGTACCTCATTTTCAGGCTGCATCTCTTCATTCAAAAATTATAAGTAATTTTTGTCATGTTTCTTTAATATATTTTTGTAATTTTAATAATTCTACTTGTAATTCTATTATTTCTTTTTCATATTCTACTGTTGTTTTTTTAACACAATATTTTCTATATTTATGTTTTTCTTCTTCTTTTAAATCATCACATTTTTTGTATGATTTTTCAAGTTCTTTAACAACATCAATTAATTCTTTTTTTTCTGATGCTTTTACTAATTCTTCTAAATAGTCATCAATTTTATTTAAAAAATCATTGATTTCACTATATTCTTTCTTTTCTTTTATTGTTAGATTTTTTACTCTATCTTCAAGTAAATGTTCTATTTTATTTTTTAGTACTCTTAGATTATCTATATCATTATCAACTTTAAATTTATTAAATAATTTATCTGCTTCTTCAATAAATTTTTTTATAACTTCAGGAGTTAATTCTATTTTTTTGTTAAATATTTCATAAAATAAATTTGTCATATATCTTTATTAAAATTAAATTATATATGTATCATACTATATTAAATGTATTGTTTCAAAAAAAAAGACTTGCCAATATATAAAAATATTTTTTAAAATATTCTTGCATTTTTTTTTAATAAAAATATAATCTTTTTGTAAAAGCGTTTGAGCAGAAAACAACTGCAAGCTCGAGGAAGAACGGATTTATTCTTATTAGACCCTCGCGAAGGTGAAATACTTCGTAAAAATTATAAAATCAAGAATAACTATTCGGTGGCACCTTTCAATTTATTTTGAACCGAAAGTATGAAAATATATTTTATATTTTTGTACTTTTTTATTTTTTAATTGTAAATTTATTATGTTAAGGACTCATAAATGTAGCGAACTAAGTTTAAAAAATGTTTGAGAAACTGTTAAATTATCTGGTTGGGTAAGTAATAGAAGAGATCATGGAGGTATTATATTTATAGATTTAAGAGATAGATATGGTTTAACTCAAGTAGTTTTTGATCCAGAAGACGATGCTACTTCTCATCAAAATGCTTCAGATTATAGAAGTGAATATGTTATTCAAATTGAATGAATTGTTAGAAATAGACCAGAATGACAAAGTAACCCAAATTTAACAACTTGAGATATAGAAATAATTGTAAAAAATACTGTTTTATTATCTAAATCAAAAACTCCTCCTTTTGAATTAGATGACCACTCTGAACTAGCAAATGAAGAAATAAGATATAAACATAGATATATAGATTTAAGAAGAAGAAAAGCTCTTGAAAATGTAATTTTTAGATCAAGTTTTTTAAATTATACTAGAAATTGGTTTACATCTCATGAATTTTTAGATGTTCAAACTCCAATTTTTACTGTTTCAAGTCCAGAAGGAGCTAGAGATTTTGTTATTCCTTCTAGATTACATCCAGGTAAATTTTATGCTCTTCCTCAAGCACCACAACAATATAAACAATTATTAATGGTTGGTTGAATTGATAAATATTTTCAAATTGCTCCTTGTTTTAGAGATGAAGATCCTAGAGCTGATAGACATGCATGTGAGTTTTATCAAATAGATTGTGAAATGAGTTTTGTTGAACAATCCGATATTTTTTCTGTTGTTGAATGATATATAAAAGATGTAGTTTCTGAACTTTCTTCAAAAATAGTTATGGATAATAAATTCTATAGTATGAGTTATGAAGAGTCTATGGAAAACTATGGAACTGATAAACCAGATTTAAGATTTGGACTAAAATTTGTTGATTTAACAGATATTTTTTTAGAGAGTGAATTTGCTGTTTTTAAATCTGTTGCAACTACGGGCTGAGTTATTAAATCTATTAAATTAGAAGGTAAATCAATGTCTAGAAGTGAAATTGATGATCTAACTAAAGTTGCTCAAAAAGCAGGAGCAAGATGACTTGCTTACATAATCTATGATGATAATGAAGAAGGATGAAAAAAATCACCAATTTTAAAATTTATGGGTGAAAAAGAAATTTCTGAAATGGAAGCTAGATTACAACCAAAACATTGAGATATAGTATTTTTCTCAGCAGACGAATATATAAAATCTGTAAAAATATTAAATGTTGTTAGACTTGAATTAAGAGATAAATTTGAATTAGCAGATAAAAATACTCTTTCATTTTGTTGGGTAACTGATTTTCCAATGTTTGAAGAAAGTGATATAAATGGTAAAATAGATTTTGCTCATAATCCATTTTCTATGCCAAAATGAGGTATTGAAGCTTTTAATAATGATGACTTATTATCAATACAATCAGTTCAATATGATTTAGCTTGTAATGGTTTTGAAATACTTTCAGGTTCTATAAGAAATCACGATGTTGATTCTCTAGTAAAAGCATTTGAAATGGTTGGTAGAAAAAAACAAGAAGTTATGGATAAATTTGGTGCTATGTATGAAGCATTTCAATATTGAGTTCCTCCTCATGGATGATTTGCAATTGGTATGGATAGATTTATGATGATTTTAAAAGATGAAACAAATATTAGAGAAGTTTATGCTTTCCCTAAATCATGAAAAGCTCAAGATTTAATGATGAATGCCCCAAGTGTTATTGAACAAGAACAACTTGATGAATTACATATTGAAATAAAAGAAGAATTAGAATAATAAAAAAACTCCCGCATGATATGAACCCCAAAAAGTAGAATGTAAAAAAAAGACATTCTACTTTTTTTAGTGTAAAAAATAAATATACTAAAATATATTAATTAAAAAAATAACAAAT
>Ga0100402_1004650_pt1 | contig 14420 bp, 9 predicted proteins | sample CryGeyme20150102_FD_80419 | JGI IMG/M metagenome (GOLD analysis project Ga0100402, IMG submission 80419) | Groundwater microbial communities from Crystal Geyser aquifers in Utah, USA - Crystal Geyser metaG 2015-0102 | ecosystem: Environmental > Aquatic > Deep subsurface > Groundwater | place...
CAAATTTTTAGTACCCTACTTCTAAAATAGTAAGCTAAATATTTATCAGTAGCACACAAATAAAACTTTCATAGGCCACCCACTGGCTAGAGTGGTTGGCGAATGATAAATAAATAATACTCCAATAAAATCTATTGTGCCTAAGATTCAAATTGGTCCGTCCGTCGTCTGTGGTAGTCTACTCTATCATCTTTCTATTTCGACATTTTCATAGTGAAATTTTATTTTTAGTATTTGAGCAATTCTGACAGCTCTTTTTTTTCTCTATTTAAATACTTCTATTGATTTAGACTCTACATTTATTAATACAGTGTTATTAGAGCAGTTTTGTGTTCTTGTTGCTTCTTGGCTGCTGTTGGTACTGGTCGTACTATAATAATTGTCATTGATATCTTCAGCGAGTTTTAGTCTCTACCTACGCTTGCAGGCTTCACAAAATCTATACTATAGCAGATTAAATATTGATCGGACGCAGCGCTTGGTTGGATTGGTTGGTCGCAGACAACAAAATTGGTAACTGTTACCAAAGTGGAAGAAAAGCACATTCCAACCAAAATTCCTTGAAAGCAGAACCTATATTACAATAATTGGAAAAAAACCGTGTATAGCAGTTTTCTTTTTCGAGCATGCCGAAAAGACAACGGACACCGCACTTTATAACTGGCTTGGGAGATGGTCATGTCGGTCGAGACGATAGCAATCAAGCAGCAGCAGCAGCTAAGAAGCACCTGACTGGTCTGCGGCATCCTTCGACTACCAAGATTCATTCGGCAGCCGCCACAGATGACATCTTTCAAGTCACACGACACACTCGAAATAATCAGCGCAATAATAACAATAACAATATCAACGACCACAACAATAATAATCTTAACAACCGGTACCATCTCCGAACGACTAGCACCATTACTGCAAACGAACGTCTCGCTCGCATGGAAATGGACGACGGAAAAGAGAGTCGATGGGACATTATGTTTTCGTCTTCTAGTAGCAATGATGGACGTGGCAAGAGCAACAGTTTTGCTATACCGACAGGAATCCGAGGAGCTGAAAAGTGGGAACTTTCGGCCATTGCTATGGTTGCAATGATTGTCTTTTTGAGTGCTCTTTTTTTGCACATGGTGTCGGATTCGTCGTCGTCGTCGTCGTCGTCGTCTGGGGGATCATCCTCTCATCATCATCAAAACTACCACGGTGGTAGTCGACATAATAATAAGTTTCGCAGCATTGCGGGAGGAGCCAAAAAGCGAATCGTCAGTAGTGGAACTCGCAAGAAGAAGACAGACGAGTGGAGTTCTGACGAAGAAGGTAGTATTGAGGAAATTCCACCTGCCGATTCCGACGTTCAAGCCGCAGTCGCAGGGACTCCCAATCGAAATATGACGAACTCTAATAAAACGACGACGACGGCAAAACCTGCCTTGTTTTATCCCCATCAACCAAGGCATCGAAAACCAAGTGCCGGTGGATGTAAAGAGGCAATGGCGGGGGTGGCATACTCTCCCGCAGCGCATAGCCGCAATTACTACCTGAATCCAATGGATGGACCAGTGATGCCCTCCTATCAACAGCATCAGAGTCCTGTAGCAGCACGGACAACACTTTCTGTCGCAAGTCTAAATCCATCGTATACTACTGCTACGACAACGTCACAGCAACAGCAAGAACAACCATCACCTCTTTTGAGTCAATCCAAAGTCATCCAAGCTACTAGTCCTGCTGGAGGATCACTTGCTGCTGGTCTGTCGTCGCCTCCGCAACCTCAGAGGCCGGTCGTGTCAAATTTTGAAAACGAATTTATGGCTACTGGTTTGGAAAGTTTTCAACCTCAGCAACCTGCTGGCACCATGCCGACGACACCTCAAATTCAACGGCGAGCGCATGAGATGATGATGACGCCAAAGGCTGATACGTTAGTAGAAACGGACGAAGAAAGCCAACATCACCATTCCGATTTCCAACCCAATTCACCGGCCATGAATCCTGCTGCCGCTGTTGCACTGCAGAATCAGAGTTACACACATACCAGCGGAAATCCTTACATGGCTTACGGAAAAACTACGAGCTTTAATTCGGATCATTCCTCTTCTTTGTCCGATAGCAACTATCGACAAGGCTCTGGAAGCCAACACCAGGCTCTGGAACGGTTATCTGGTCATTCTAGCAATCGAGGGTTGTTGTCTCCTCGAGCAAATATAGACATTTCATTGGACGAAACACCCAGAATCGGATGCCGTCGAACCGTGGCTCTTGGCAATCAAAATGGCAGCATGTTTGATCCCAGCAACAATGCTCACAACTCTTTTGCAGGAGCGCAGCAAAGAGGAAAACAGCAACCCTTCCCGACTCTGCAGTCAAAGGGAGGCAATAACAGCGGCAGTAATGATCCATTTCGCGCCCTACGACTGCCAATGTCAGAAGCAATGGGCAACCCGTACAGATATGCAGGAAGACAACAAACGCAGGAGCAGCAAGGACAACAACAGAATCTCAATGTACCCTTTATTCCCAAGCTCGATCTTGCGGCTGCTGTTGCCATGGCCGAGCAAAATCAATTGGATGGAACAGGTCCTCCACGGTCCATGTCTATTGAGGGGCTACATTTGGTGCGGATGGAGTCTGGAACACACTGGCAAGTCAAGTCTTCAACAGAGTCCCCGACAGAAGACGTCGTCACGGAGCTACCCAACCTCTCTACCAGCAGCGGAAACAAGAAGACATCGCCGCATGGCAACAAGGCTCCGAATCCATTCCATGCATCTGCTGGCCTAGGCAGTGCCGACGACGTATTTTCTGTGGCGTCTTCGTCCACACAGGAATACGCGATAGACTCTGGCGACGAGGGTCCCAAGAATGGCATCGTTCACAAACGTGAAAGCATGATCCAGTCAACCGATGCCGCATCAAGTCTTCGGTCTTCCATTAAATTTGATGAATTGAAACTAGATGAAGTCGTTGGTGGTGGTGGATTCGGACAGGTTTGGAAAGCAGAGTGGAGAGGCACTCCAGTGGCTGTAAAGGTCTTGACTGGATCGGCGCAAGCAAAACATGTTTCCAAGGCGGTTTTGGAGGAATTTGCAGCAGAAATCAATCTGCTGAGTGTAAGTAAACTCGCATGCTTGATTGTTGATTGCATAATGTTAATATGCTGAGAGATTCATGACTGATCGCTTTCTCTTGTTTTGCTACAGGGAATGAGGCATCCCAATGTTTGCTTGTACATGGGCGCTTGTGTTGATCCACCTAATCGGGCGATCATTACCGAATTGGCTGCCCATGGGTCACTATGGGACGCTCTGAGGCTCCCGCTGGATGAACCCTTTCACGCCTGCGACGGAAAGTCACGTGAATACTGGCCGAGTGAGCTTTACGATCCTGGACAGCACGGCCTTCCACCTTCTTCCTCTGCTTCCTACACCCCCCCAATACCGACCGCCGGCAGTTGGCCATGGGCACTTGTCAGGCATGTAGCTCTAGGAGCTGCTCGGGGTATGGCATACTTGCATAGTGGGAATCCTCCTATTTTGCATAGAGACCTGAAGAGTGCCAATATTTTGTTGAGTGAATCCTATACAGCCAAGGTCTGCGACTTTGGATTGAGTCGACTCAAGGCACAGGAGCGAAGTATGACAGGAAACTGCGGAACTGTTCAGTGGATGGCAGTGGAAGTCTTGGCTCAACAAAGCTACGGCGAAAAGGCGGACGTATACAGCTACGGAATCATTTGCATTGAACTTTTGACCCGGGAATGTCCTTATGATGGGATGAGCGCCATTCAATGTGCGCTGGCTGTGCTGAACCGTGACCAGCGACCCGCGATTCCGCGCTGGTGTCCTCCTGCCTTGCGCGTCCTCATCAAATCTTGCATCAAAAAGGATCCTGACGAACGACCCACGTTCAGTCAAATCATTTCAGCGCTTGATGCAATGCCTTCGTAATTTTAAATTACACATTAAATGCTGACTAATATATACTATTGCTATTATAGAGCAGCTGGGAGACAAATAAAATCTCGGTGCTCATACCACCGCCGGAATCGCCATAAAGAATGCTGCGCTCTTTTCTCGAAACGCTTCGCAGGCTGTCTGGTTCAAAACGAAAGGCTGGAATGCTTTTGAGCAGAAGCTGTGGTGAAGGAGCTTGCGCGGATTTGGTCGACGACTATCAATCGCTCAAAATTTCGAAACCGCGCGCAATTAGTCTATTTCCCAGGCCGATGACAAACCAGAAAAAAAAGTAAGTCACGGAAGCTATTTCCACTTCAGCCAGCCCAAGAGATAGCCGAAGAGCGGCAATAATTCGGTTTGAAAGCATGATTTACTTCTACGAAAAGTACTTTTTATGTCATACACAGCACTCATGATCCTCCTCTCCATTCGACTGGAATGGCATGCTGTTATCGCGTCCGGGCAAAAAAGTGGTTTTTTTGCAGTTTCCACGCGGAACCTCGAAGTCTGGCCCTCTCCCGAGAAAGAAAACTAATGTTAAGAAAAAACAAAAAATTGAAACTATCGTAGTATTCTGGTATTATCCAGTCAAACGCCAAACTCCGTTGTCTTTGTTGTCTATCAACTGCTACTACTGCTACCATGTCCGACGAAGTTCTTCCTGCCCCTGCTCAACTGGAGGCCCAGCTTGGAAAATGCAAGTCATCGAGAGGTCCTACTTTCTATAAATCTCGAGTAAAGTCTGCAGCCGTAAGTCCTTTTATGATAGATGGTTTGGTGTTTAGTTTTTAGTTACATGCGCCGTGCCTTTGGTTTGTCTTCCTCTACTCCATCTTAACAGCCTTTGCTAACTTGCAACTCATCGCTTATTTCAACGAATACCAACAGGAAATGAAGCAAGCCAAAGCCAACCGGGAATCCAACTAACCGGAAGAAATATCTATTAAGGATTGATTCTTCGAAGTGCTCCTCCTACTTTAGTCCATACAAACACTGCGATCATCGCCTGATAATTTTTATAAGCTCTTCGAGTTTTGTTCCAACGAAAGCATGTTTGACCACTTATTTTATACCTGCAAATTTATTTAGCTTATCCTGTTCATCTGGAGGGAAATCTAAATTTCACTCAACTGCGGCACAAGTTTCAACAAATGATTGTAGCGAGCATACATGGCATTGGTGATGGCAACGTTTTCCGGGATGGGTTTGTATCGTGTCTTGGACCCTGACTTCTGTGTCGATTCGAGAAAGGATGCCCAGTCTTGTTCATTATTGGTCAACTTGTTATTGAGTTTCTTGTACAGGAAGGCGGCCATCAGACTCGCCCCAAAGCAAGATCCTTCATCTGAACTGCCCAATAGCGTTACGGGCGTATCAAATGTATCGGCCAGAATCTGTCCGCATTCTGGAGTTTTGGCCAGGCCTCCCGTAAGGACTAGTTCTGTTCTAGGATATCCTTGTTCGTCCAAAACTGCGCTGCCTTTTCGTAAATTGAAACAGGTCGACAGGAGTGCTGCTTTGGCTACATTTCCTGGACTCGAATTGGTGTGATTCCATCCCATAATCATGGCACTTCCTCCTTTGGATACTTGTAAACCAGGTTCGTCGTCCATAAATGGCAAGGCCAGTAGACCACCGCAGTCGGCTTCAGCTTCCACCAATTGGGGCATGACGGCAGCAAAGGCTCCCGATTTTTGATCGGACGTGTTGTCAGCTGGGAGCACCCCTCCATAACTTGCCACTACCGTATTCATAAAGGTTGTCCCATTCCGTAACCAAACCATATTAATTGGTTTGCCATCGGCTCCACAGAGCTGGTCAACGAGAGGAGAGACTCCTTTGAATTGCCGGTCCCCTACGGAGTTGGCGCACACGGACGTTCCGAAACTCAAAGATACGGTTCCAGCCTTACCAATGTAGGAACCTGCCAGTGCGGCTGGTTGATCACCTTCAGCAGGTGCAACAGGAATGCCTTCTGCTAGACCCAAGAGTCTGGCACCCTCGGCATGCAGATATCCCGCTGGTTCTCCGGCCACACATACTCTAGGCAGAATACCTTCAATCGATGGCATTTTTTTCGCCGATGATGTTTGTACTAGATCATCAAATTTTGCAATCAAGTCCTTGTCGTAAGTCATGGTTTCTTGATCAATGGGAAATATCCCACTGGCATCTCCGATGCCCAAGGTATGTTCTCCCGTCAAGCGATAGCTCATCCATCCAGCTGGCGTTGTAATATGTTCTGTCTGTTGAGCGCGCTCGAGTTGATGTCGAATTGTCCATAAAAATCGTGCAGATGTCATTCGTTTGGGAATCTTGTGTTGAAACAGGTTGGTAAGTTCGATCCCTTCTGCTTCGTTCCGTGCATCGCACCACAATCGGACAGATCCGATGACATTGCCAGTTGCATCTTGCAAAACTTCACCGTGCATTTGACCCGAAATTCCAATAGCCAAAACCTCCATAGAAGTCATTTGATTGTGAAGTTGGTTCATGGCTGATTTCATAGCACTTTCCCAATCCTCGGCTCTTTGCTCGTAGCATCCCGTCTCGAGATTGGGAACCATTCCGTAGTCGGCCTCTCCCATCGCCAGAACGTTCATGGTCGATTCTTCGACAAATATTATAGATAATCCTTGTGTACCATTGTCAATGCCCAAATATCCTCGTTTAGGTGGAGCCATGTTGATTGTTGATTGCTTTTGGTTGACAATCGCAGTAGACTATCTAGTAGTAGTAACTAATTACTACAGTTAGTGTGGCTTTTGGATTTCTTGTCGGAAGAAAAAGTCAAAATCTAAAAAATTACTGTTCTATCTAGTCCCTGGTAATTCGTGATTACAAAATAAAGAGCACTTTAGACTTTAGACGCACAACGACTAGAAAGAAAGCAGGTTACATAAATAATTGAAAAGTAATAATATTATGTTGGTGAGCTTCATCCGACCACCGTCCAATTTCAAGTAGTACTGTAGTATTTTTGGTTCTTCATAAACTTCCCTTGGATCTTCAAGCACAATAAGCAAAAAGTAACAGCATACACTATCAAGCAGACAAAGTACTACTAATAGTCGACTTCTCTGGAAAACAAATCTGATTTATTTGTTGGAGCTCAAGGAGGGAAGATCAAGAGTTGCTAAACAAGAAGTTGATACAATCCTTCTTCTACGAACTACAAGTATTTCAAAGGAAGCCAAAGTATCTACCACTTCCGAGTCAGCAATACACACAAACAGTATGAACTTTTCTTTCGTGAGCTTGTCAGCTCTCTTCTTACTACATACTTTTATCTTGTGGCCTGCTGTGGAATCATTCACAATACCCTTTACTCGGTTTTACACGCCTACTGGATTACCTTTACGTTCTACAACGCAGAATGCCGCCAACAACGTCGAAACCTCTTCCAACAAAGATTACAATTCAGTCTTTGTGGCCAAGGAAGGAGGTCGGGGAGCCACGACAGCTTCTCAACAGGCCCTTGAACAGAACTTAAGTTTGGGTGCTCCTCCCGCTCGTCCGTCGGGAGGTCATTATCTGACCAAGGGAGGATTGCAAGTCACAGCCCACGTAGAACCCCTGGAATTCTCGAGCGAACTGAAAGCGGGAACATCCGCCTCGGCCATTGAAGAATTGGTGCAAAAATTGGACGATCACAAGGGCGTCCTGCTCACGAGCAGTTACGAATTTCCTGGTCGCTACGCTCGTTGGTCGCTAGGATTTGTTGATCCGCCTCTCGAAATTTCGGGACGTGATAACAAATGTACCATCCGGGCACTCAATCATCGAGGGAAGGTTTTAATGCCAGCCATCGAGGAAGTGATGAAGAATCTGCAAAAGGAAGGAGTCCTAACCGATGTCTTTATGTCGTCCGAAAATGTTGCGGACGGATCGGGTGATGCACTGGAAAATGCGTCGTCTCGTATCGATGTTACAGTAGTTCCTCCCTCCGAAGTAGGAAGCTTTAGTGAGGAAGAGAGATCGCGTCAGGTATTTACTTTTTCATTCGTATCGTTGGACAATATATTCATAACTATGATGGCTTTGGTGAAGCTCACAACAAATCCCTTTTCTCTCCTCTCCACAGCCATCCCTTTTTTCGGTGATCCGATCTTTAACAGATTTATTTAGTTACCAGGCTCCTGATGGCCAACTTGGACTGTATGGTGCATTTGGATATGATTTAACATTCCAATTCGAACAAATTAGACAATCCCAAAAGAGAGACGACGACCAACGCGACATTCTGCTTTATCTTCCCGACACTATTCTTGTCGTCGATCAAGACAAACGCGACGCCTGGAGAGTCGATTACGATTTCTGTGCCAATCAGCGTTCCACCCAAGGTATGCTTCGCCTTGGAAAGAGCGAGCCGTTTATGCCTTATGATGACACAACCGGTGAATTTAATCCACGGGATACGCCCAAATCGGAATTTGCTCAGAGTGTGGAAAAGGCCAAGCGCGAATTTGCTGTAGGAAATCTTTTCGAGGCAGTCTTGTCCCAAACCTTTCGCGAAAAATTGGCGGAAGATACTCCGCCGTCGGTTCTTTTTCGTCGATTGCGTGCCCGTAACCCAGCTCCATATGGCTTCTTCATTAACCTTGGAGAGCAAGAGTATTTAGTTGGCGCAAGTCCAGAAATGTTTGTTCGATGCGAGGCGATTGCGGATAGTGACTACCGTCCCGGAGCATTGAGAGTAGAAACTTGTCCCATTTCAGGTACAGTTGCACGAGGCGCGGATGCCTTGGAAGATGCTCAGCGTGTGAAAAGCTTGATGATGAACGCCAAGGAAGAGAGTGAGCTTACCATGTGCACAGATGTCGACAGAAATGACAAATCGCGAATCTGCATACCAGGTTCTGTGCAGGTCATTGGACGACGGCAAATTGAAATGTACAGCCGACTTATTCACACAGTGGATCATGTCGAAGGATTCTTGAGACCGGAGTTTGATGCGCTGGACGCATTTCTTTGTCATACGTGGGCAGTTACTGTAACTGGAGCTCCAAAAACCTGGGCTATCCAATTTGTCGAGGACAACGAAAGATCCCCCAGACACTGGTATGGAGGTGCGGTTGGAATGATTGGATTTGACGGAAGTTTGAATACTGGATTGACGCTGAGAACTGTCCGCGTTAAAAAGGGCGTGGCAGAAGTCCGAGCAGGGGCCACTCTCTTGTACGACTCCAACCCACCAGCAGAGGAATTGGAAACTGAGTTGAAGGCCTCCGCCATGATTGATGCCATTGTGCATAAGGGTCCCGAAGATGATGCTACAGCGGCAGTCGAGCGCCAAAAACGACCTGAGCTTGTTGGTTCTGGCAAAAAGCTTATTTTGATCGATCACGAGGACTCATTTGTCCACACCTTAGGGAATTACCTTCGTCAGACTGGCGCGGAAGTCACAACCCTGCGAAGTGGCCCGACGGCGCTGAAGAAGCTGGAAGTGATGGTGCAAAAAGGGGAAAAGCCGGATTTAGTATGTTTCGAGTACTGCCAAGCTAGAACTGTTGTTTTTCGTTCGTTGACGTAATCTGCTCTCATCCTGATACTTTTTCTCTGGCAAATATTAGGTTGTTCTTTCTCCGGGGCCAGGAACTCCATCTGACTTTGGATTATCTGACACACTCGATGTGCTCTCCAAGCACAAGATTCCAGGATTTGGAGTGTGCCTCGGTTTGCAAGGAATGGTGGAATATTTTGGAGGTACACTTGGAGTTCTAGGGTATCCTATGCACGGAAAGCCTTCGCCCGTATTTCTAACCCCGGAGGGCAAAACAGAAAACAGTATTTTTGCTGGTTTGCCTGATAGCTTTGAGGTGGCAAGATATCACTCTTTGCACGGTATCAAAGAACGGCTACCATCGTGTCTCACAGTTACAGCTTTGAGTGAGGATGGAATTGTGATGGGTCTCCAGCACAACAGCCTGCCTTTTGCCGCGGTTCAATTCCATCCTGAATCAATTCTGACCAGCCCAGCTCATGGAATGACCATTCTTCGAAACGCTCTTGCCGCTCTTCACTATAAAAAGGATGGAGAAGAGCAGACGGCTTCTGCCGCGGAGCTTGTCGGCCAACTGGAGCAAAAATCAGTTGCCGAGTTGGAAAAACGGCTTAAAAGCGCCGGTTTGTCCGCTACTGGTTCCAAGAGCGAACTCATTGTCCGATTAGCGTTGTTCATGCACAAAAGCAAAGAAACAAAGGCTGGCCGAAACAAGTTAGAAGAAAAGAGCGTCGTTGAGTTGAAGGAGCTGAAGCAAAGTCTTGGTTTGAAGGGGGCTGCTTCGACGAAAGATGAACTTTTGCAATTATTGAAGACGTCGCTGCTGGATTATTGAATTGAACAGCGAGCATGGCTATAAATAATTTTAAAGAAAATGCATATTTTCAAGATGTTTAAGCTTTAATGTATGTCAAACTGTATGGTTAGATTAACAGAAGATATAAGTAAAGGAGTTGATCTAACGTTTTGGGGCGAAGTCCAGATTCTCTGGGATGCGCGCGCACCAAAGTAGCGTTTAATCTAACAGTTTTCGAATGGGAGTTCCAAAATCACAGCTTGGATAAGAAATCCAAAATAAAATGCAAGCATGAGCGCTGCAAGTGTCTTTGTCAGCTTCCAGCCCTGGCAATGTACAGCTCCGATCACGAAGACAAGCATTCCCAGTAAGATGACAATGGAAATGGTAAGGCCATCCGATGCAATCTATGGTTTAAATGATATTTGTGCGTACGAGTCAGTGTGTGAGAAATGAGCCAAAGACTTTTAAAATTGCACGCTCAAGCATTCAATGCACTTACAGTGACGGAAGTGGCGGTATCTGGCCAAACAATATACAAAAACCACGGCACTGGCAGACCAACCAGGATATCGAAAATGTTACTTCCAATAGAACTTGACACCGCCATATCTCCCTGCCCTCTTCTGGCGACAATCACGCTCGACAGCAAGTCAGGAACGGAGGTTCCGGCCGCAAGAATGGTCAGACCCATAACGACATCTGGGATACTCAGAGTAGCACCGATGACTTCAGCCCACGAAACCATAAAGTATGCAAATGCTCCAATCCATGCAATAGAAAGAAGGAACGCAGCATAACTCCAGGCACTCATTCCGGGCCTTCTAACATCTGGAATTGTCAGCGTCAGGACTAACACTAGTGGCAAGACAATCAGGTATTTGATCCAGTCCCCAAAGCCTTCCCCCCATGGAGGGAGGAGATTTTCCATCACCCCATGCATGTCTTCCTCAACGGCCTTCTTTTGGCGTTCGAACAAGATGGAGTGTCGGTACCACTCATCAAACTCCTCGAAGGAGATTTCTTCGCGGGAGCCACTCTTGTACATGGCAGTCATGGCCTCTTGAACCTCGGCATCGGTGACTCGTGGATCCAAAGTTATCAGGAGTTTCTTCAGCTCATTTCGGTCAATGGTACCAGAATTATCGTCATCAATGGATTCAAATACGTGCAAAACCTGAGACCTGATACGTTCTGCGGATTGTACGTACCAACTACTAAATTCTGCCTCGCAAATCTGCGATAGCAAAGCATTAAAGGGAATAAAAAGATGTTGAGTAACCAATGCCGAATTGAAAAACAATTACCAACAAGCTGAAACATTTCGAATGTCAAATTTTGTTGGAAAAAAGTAGCAAAATGTCGCATGCATTACTTTTTTTTTACGCACCTGCCCATCACCATTTTCATCCAGTTCCTTAAAAACATTATCCAGTTCGTCTTCTGTTAGATTGCAATCGAGAACCTCAAAAAGCTTTTTCAATTCGGATTTGTCGATATTGCCGTTGCCGTCTGAATCAATCTGGCGAAAGACGTAATCTGCATCGCCCGCAATCTTGGCGACAATTCCAACCCCTGCGGTTTCAATCCAGGACTCTGGGTCACGCAAAAGTTTAAGGATTCCGGCACGGAACGTTCCCTGCCAACGAAAGTGGCTGACTCCATCTGTTTTCATGTTAGCATCGATTTGTCCAGCTGACAAGCGTTTGTCCATTTTCGGTCTTTCGGTTTCTCCTTCTTTGGACTCTTCGACGGCATCCCCATTGGACGCATGAGCTTTGTCATCATCGCCATCGCCATCGTCGTCGGGATATTCCAGTTCTTTTCCGGTAATGGCCTTGTACAGGTTGGCGTTCTGCCACATGAGCAAAATGTAACCCAGGTAGAGAGCGAACAAGACCATGGATTCCCAAAGAACAATTTCATTTGGAGTGGTAACTCCTACGAAAACGGTCAGCGTTGACAGTCCAATGGCGTAATAGGTACTGTCGCGAAAAAGTGGCCACCACGTCAAGGACAATACTTCTTTGGACATGAGAGAACACATGGCAATGACAAAGAGAACATTGAAGACGGCACTTCCCACAATGGTACCAAATCCGACTTCGCTTTCTTGAAATGTTCCAAACAAACTGGTAAACAGCTCCGGAGCCGATCCACCCGCTGCCATGAGAGTCGCCCCGGCCACGTCCATGCTCAAATTCAGCCGCCGTGGTGTACTCATTTCCTCCAAGGCGGGGACGAAGAATTCGTCGCAAACAATGGCCAATGCCAGGAACATGTAAATAACGCCAATAGAATGAAAGATAATCATCCAGGCCGGATCGGCTTTCTTGTCTTCACATTCTTGCTTTGCTTCTGCCGCGTCTGCTTCCGCTTCGGCTGCCTCGATTTCATTCGCGGTTGTACTGGTTTGAGTATGGTCCGGAACAATTGTGGCATTGTACTTCTCCAATTCTGCGGCATCGTCAGGTTCCAAATCGTGCAAAATTCTACTTTCCCAGTCTTCCAAAGGAAAGTCCGATACTGTGGTTGCTGTTGCTGTTGTTGTTTCCAAAACTGGAGTAACCGCAGAACGACTCAAGGAATTGTTGCTCCCATTGCTACTGGTATTACGATCGCCAAAAAGTCCCAACGACTGTGCACCATTGTAGATACAAAATCCTACCACAAGACATACAAAGGCTACCGTCTGGCACAGGGCACGGACATGATACTTTCTTCGATAAACAATGTGACTTTGAGGATGACCTCGCTTTGGATTTCTACTACTACTACTAGTAGTAATAGAACCAGTTTTCATCTTGTTGATCGTCTTGTCTTGTTCCTCCTCAATCCCATCAACGGTCTTCTCTTCTGGTTGTTGGTTATTAATAATCGAAGAAACCACCAGTGGATCGTTTAGCTCTCCTGATGATAGGGCATTCATAGCTGACGTGTGCATGGTACCGTTCATCCCAAGTTGCTAGATAATACTGTAATAGTAATAATAGCAATAGGTAGAGTACGTTGTTAAATCTAGCTACTAGTAGAAAGTGTTGAAGGTCTTTTTTTGAGAAAGCCGAAAAAAAAAAAAACAGCAGAGAGAAGGTAGGACAGTTGAGTTACGTAGTAGTCTACTACTAGTACTACGGTACCAAAGCACAGTACAAAAAATAGTTGGTGAGATGTTGCTGGCTCTTTATCCTACTAGTAGTACCTGATAGTAGTACTAATAGCTAGTAGCTACCAGGTAGCACTTGGTGGTACGGTAGGCTGGCTGCTGCTGCTGATGCTTGTTGTTGTTTATTCCACAATGATGTTTATTGTACTCAATTCCCGACCCTTGCTTACCATTCACCAGTTCAATTATTTTTTAGCCCACTCCTACTACCAGCCAGTTACCACCAGTACCATCGACTACCAGGTACATCACAATAATGCAAGTCATTCACGTCAAACAAAATAAATATTAAATAATAATAATAATGGCTGCACAGAGAAGGCCTCGCATGACCGCCCACCCAAGATGACCCCCCCCCCCCGCGGATTAGAAACTACAACCTTAAAGCTACTACTAGCTACAGTAGTATAGCTTTCATCGTTTGATAAGACTACCAGTACTACTACTGCTAGAATAGCTAGTACGTACTATCAAAACCGTAGTAATCGTTTGTACCAATACTTACGAGTGGTTGGGAATAGAATGTGACGACGTCGCGATTCAAATAAGACGTGTTACTTTGGTCAAATTTTGTCTGCTCGTCAAAATCTTCGAGAATTTTTTTGACTAACTACATAATAATAGGTTTGAATTTTATTATTGGCATAAATAATAATAATACTACAGTAATACTCTACCATTTTGTAGTACTGTACCTGGTACCACAGTCTCAGTACCCATTAGAGTAGACAACCACTCCGAGGAGTGGTACCAGGTACAGTACCAGGTATTGCTTCGAAAGTAAAGCAGTGTTAAAGAAAACTCCGGCCGGCGTACTACAGTAATACCCGAGGGCACCAGTAGTACTCTACTACTACTACTAGGCCTACTAGTACTACTACTACTAGCTAGTGGGCCATTCCTGAAATTGAGGCGCACCAAATTCTTGAAGCCAGATTGCTCTTCATGCGAAAAAATTAATTAGGGGAAAGTTTGGCCTCTGAAGCCAAATCAAGCACGGTCGTCTCGTCC
>Ga0100402_1004657_pt1 | contig 14408 bp, 14 predicted proteins | sample CryGeyme20150102_FD_80419 | JGI IMG/M metagenome (GOLD analysis project Ga0100402, IMG submission 80419) | Groundwater microbial communities from Crystal Geyser aquifers in Utah, USA - Crystal Geyser metaG 2015-0102 | ecosystem: Environmental > Aquatic > Deep subsurface > Groundwater | place...
ATAGTATTCATCCTCCGATCATGACAGCTGCTTCAATATTGTCCAGTCGAGGCGCTCCTCAGGCTCACTTCATCCTGGAAACACACAATACCTTTAAGCTCATTTCATATTGGAATACTCTATCAATGTGACATGGCGGCTTTGCAGTGTATAATTCAATGTAAGCCAATCAGGTTCGCATTCTGCTTACCTCTTCAAACTGTTCTTTATGTGGACAAATCGCCTAGCAAAATAACCAGTAGTGAGTTAAGCACAAATTGATTAACGTAATACAGTGAAAAAACTAGTAGAATCATACGATTGCATCATCTTGATCACCCAATTACACTTTTTGATCACCTATTTGCAAATTTTGCGAAAAATGATCGCCAAAATTGCAATTTAGTGATTGGTTTTATGCAATTCAATGATCAAACTGATGCAATTGGGTGATCAATATGGGGCAAATACCCAGTTAGATCAGTCAATAGTGAGATTAGCCCTTTTCGGTCGTTAATATTTGCTTCAGTTCTCTTGACAGACAATAATAATCCATCCATATCCGCTAAAATATGCCGTTTTCTACTATTTGTTTTTTTTACCACCGTCAATCCATGACGTCCGCCTCTGTATGTTATCTTAACTGACTGGCTATCGACAATAGCCGAAAAGGGTGAAGCAGTTTTCCCTTCTACTTTCTTCAACTTTTTCCGTAATGCAGTATGAACCTTTTTGAAAGTTCCGCCGTTAACCCAAGCGCGATATTGAGTATATACTGACTTCCAAGGAGGAAACTCATTGGGCAAATGACGCTATGAACAACCCGTTCTTGATCAATACAGCATTGCATCTAACATCACTCGCTTCCTGTATTTAGGCCGGCTTCCGCCCAACTTGAGCTTTGGCGTCAAATGCGTTTTTACTAAACGCAACGCTAAATCACTTAAGTTATTTGGGTAATTGGGTGACTTCATTTCCATGCATCCTTTTTGCCCACTTCGGTCGATAGTATACTAGAATTATGGGTTTGAAGACATCCTCTACAGCACTTCCCAAATAATGTGGTCTCATATATTATTTGTAAGGCTGTGATGATTGAAATAGGATTAAACAGATGTTGCATTCAGTTGAATTACATAGACGAGCACTTTCGGTCTACGGGACAAAGAATTGCGTATTCTTGTGCTAATCGTTACCCATAAGTTTAAAAGTCTCATAAGTAGCTACAGCTTGACACATTTACTCATTCCACATCGTCATGAGACACCGTGGCTGGCCCTTTGCTCGGTTAGTATAACCACACCACGCAGAGGCCACTAAACGAATCATTTCTGCTAAACTATGCACTTGAGGTGGTGTTTTATTTTTTCTAATGAGCGCAAAAATAGTGTTCAACTTCAAAGTTGTAAAAAACAGTAAGTGCAACTGAGTTCAGATACTGCCCTTGCCAGCATCGTCAAATTTAATATGCGATAAGAAATTATCATGTAAATGATAATGCAAAGCTTAATTAAACCGAGCATCCCCCGCCAACTGTATCGCTTCTAGGCGACAACCACTTTTTAATACTTTAAAAAAATTTCGATCTCCCAGCGATAAAGATACCATCGAATGAGCTCAATAGCGTCCATCTTTTTGTAAAATCAATATTACTCATGAGTGTCCAACTTACCGCTTTTTCGCCCTATGGTGGTTATATTTCTTTCGCATTCAAAACCGTTCCAGTCACCGAGGTAATCGCTGAACATCGTGCTTTCTGGTTAGTGAATGCAACCTCATACGCTGAACACGAAGGTCTTGCTTAATGCGTCTCGCTTTACATGCGCCCTGCTTTGGTAAATCAAATATCACCTCAGTAACAATATCAAAGTTGGCTAACTTACGATGAAACCTTTTTATTCTCTTTTTCGCCCAATTCATTCAGTAGCGTTCGATTATATAGTACGCGAATTAACCAATCTGCTCTCCCCTAATCCTTTCTTCGTTCATATTCATGAAAAATTTCATACATATCACTTTCCCTATCACCAATCAGAATGCATTGTGTGTCAGGAGACAGCACTGAGCAGCATCACAACCCTTACGATATCCTAGAAAGACTCTTTTTTCTTCTATCGGTTTATGCGCAACTTCACTATTGTATTAAGCCCGTGTTTTTGTTTCACGATTTAATTGCAAACGCGTCCTACTAAAATTATCCAATACTCCCAAGTATATTCTGTCTTCAGTAAATGCTAATAACGGATGAAGAGGATAAATCCGATCAGATTCATGATAACCAGGCTTTACGTCTGATTTGCATATCGGTTGACTTGAATAATTCAGTTCTGTTGTAACTTGAACTAGCAATAGTCACGTTCTTTTTGTATACGTGCATATGTCGACTCAATATGCGGAAATAATAAGTTCTCCGCAGTCACATCCTCGCGTGAGAAAAAACGATAAACTGCATTTGTTGAATGCCAATCGTCATTGGCTCCTGTAATACTCGCATTAACATCACGACCTAAATCATACAACAGCTTTTTTAGCGCGTGCATTTAGGTGTTTATCGCCTAGCGAGATATTACTGAATTCACTTTCAGCACGGTTCATATTTCTGCCATCATATCCATTAATGAGTAATATTAGGACAGATTATATCTACTAATGAATAGTTGCAAGACTTATGGGTAAAGATTAAAGTGTAAATACCTAGTTCACATTTAACAGAGAAACAACAAGTAAAATAGGAGATTTCAGGCTATTTTTAGTGGTTTTTATAATTCTCTAGATATGCACATATTAAAATCACTAGCGCCGATGAATCATAGAGTTTTAAGGCACTTTTGGAATTACAGAGCATCCAGCTAAAATTTTTCGAGAAATAAAAACTGGCGGAGAAGGAGGGATTCGAACCCTCGATGCGCTATTAACACATACACACTTTCCAGGCGTGCGCCTTCGACCGCTCGGCCACTTCTCCAATGATAAGCATTATAACCAAAAAATGTAGATGTGGTAATTTTTTTATAAAATTTATGTTCTTACTCTTGAAAAAATTATATTTAGCCACTAACTAATGTATTGAAATCGTTACTTAACTGAGGAGATTAGTCATGAGTTTATTACGCTATGAGCCCAGCAATTTAATTAATGAAATAGACCGTTTGTTAGGGCAAAAGTTTCGTTTGCAAGGTGAAGACGACACATCAAGTGTAGAGACATGCCAGTGGATACCTGCTGTTGATATCAAAGATGAACCTACGAGATATATTATTTTTGCTGACTTGCCTGGTATCGATAAAAAAGATATTTCGATATCGATGGAGCACAATGTGCTATCAATTAAAGGTAAACGTTGCGAAGAAAAAACCGAAGAAAAGCAAAATTTCAAGCGCGTTGAACGTGTCAAAGGATTATTCCATCGGCGCTTTTCGCTGCCAGAAACAGCTGATGGCCAAGCGATTGATGCGTCTATACAGAATGGTGTTTTAGAAATTATTATACCAAAGCGTGATATAGCCATGACCAAACATATTGAAATTAAAGATAAATAATATTTAAGTTGCCCAAAAGCCTCTTTTGAGTGGTTTCAAGAGAGGCTTTTAACTAAGCATTATATTTATCTGGGTAATCAAAAAATAAACATCTGCCATAACCAGGACAAATATCTTGCCAATTATCTAAATCAATCTGAATTGCGTAAACACCACAAACTGGCAAATTCGAGACATATTCTCCAGTGATATAACTTGCAAGCGCTGTTAACCCTGGGTTGTGTCCGACTAACATTACAGTGTTATTCTGATTATCAAAATTTTTAATGATTTGCCATATATCTGCGGGCTTTGCAAGATAAAGCTCATCTAAAAGAGTAACTTGTTTACGACGATATTGTAACCGGTCTGCAAGCTTGGCTGCCGTTTTAGCCGCCCTTACTGCTGTGCTACACACCATTAACTCTAAATTAATATTTTTAGTAAGCAATGCTTCAGACATGATTTCTATGCTATTTTCTCCAAGCTTGCTCAATGGACGTTCAAAATCATTATCGTTATTAGCCGGCCAACTAGACTCCGCGTGCCGCATTAATATTAAAGTTTTCATAGCTGTTTAATCCAGTGACTTAGGAACTCTAAAGAAACGTTTTTGTGTGCCTGTCTCAATTACAACTCCATCTTCGTTAATTGTGTCCACTGATGAATTACCAGGTAATTCAGTCCCTACTTTTACTTCATAGTATTGTTTATCTATTTGCAACATTGCACTCCATAGACCATTTTTTTCTCCAACATAGACGACAGCAATTTGGTTATATATTGCTTGATCTTTTTCAGCTTGAGTAATTTCTGTAGATTTTACTTGTTCTTCTAATTCTTTTGTTTTTGCAACAGTAGATGCAGTTTTTAATTTCGCAGCAGCAATAGCTGAGTTAGCAGTTTGTAGTTTTTGCTGCAACTGTGCCATTTGGTATTCATTGAGCAGTTTTAAATACTCGCGCTGCAACTGTCGGCTTTGCTCTATTATCTCTAGTTGCTCAGACGTCGGTTGACCATCTGCCATTAACTCTACTGATGAATCTGGATTTTGCTTCGGTGAAAGTGGGTTGACCGATTGGTTTTTTGTTTGGCTGGAGTCAGCTAATTGAATTGGGTCTTTTATATCTGCTCTTTCAAGTTGGGTGGTGATTGGTTTAACTTCGGTTACAGTTTCTTCTTTACTCTGAGCCACAGAAGATGATGGAGAGCTATATTCACTAGAAGCAAAGAATGTGTCATAGATTAAATAAACAAATACAACAAATAATACAGTAGTTATTGCCAAAGTTACTTTTTGCTTTGGTTCCAACTCTTTAAATTTGTTAATTAAATTCATGCTTCTGGTGCTCCTACCACTGTGAACTGAATTGAACCTGATATTAGGCCATCATTTAAGTTAAATTTAACACTATCTAAATTAATGGGCATTGCCACGAATTCTTTTGCAAGGAAATCGATAATTGAAGGCGTTACACTATCGATATTAATCGACATCTGAGTCTCAACAAAATTATTTCTTTTTTGAGAACTCTGAATCTTTATATTGGATGAATCTACAACGACTCTAATTCGATCATACATGTTAGCTACTATCGTTTTTATAGGGTATATCTTACTAGGTGGTTGCCTATTAGAAGCGTTCAATTGAGTTTCTAATTCAGCACTACCACCATCAACTCGCAAGTTCACCTTGTGCTGTTGTTTTAACCACATTAGTAAAATATCGGCACTCCCCCCACCAAGCTTGAGGCGTGCATTTACTTGCTGATTAGATAAGCTGATTGTAGTTAATGTCCAGCCAGGAATAGTCATAAATCTCTGTACTTGAAAGTTAAAATCCGTAATCAATTGAGATGGGGCTGGCGTGGTTAACACACTTTTATATTGGGTATATGGATCAACCACTTTTGGTTGAGGTGGTGGTGGTGGGGGTGGTGGTGGAGGAGCTGCAGGTTTTAATAATTCGTAACATAAAAAAAACACGAAAAAAATTATTATTACACCTGCTACATATTTAGGAAGCTTAGACTTTGATAAACTTAACTCATCAAAAGCCTCATCTACTGTAAAAAGCTCAAATTGAGGATCAGGTATAATTTGTGGAAAAACTGGAGATTCTAAATAATTAAATGACTGAACTAATTCGGGGGTAAATGCAAATTTCTCGTCGCTGGGCTTTGTTGCTAGAGGAATATCTCCATGGATATATATATCAAATTTGATATCTTGAGATGTACCTATTGAAACAAATTCATCAATAAGCATTGTAATCGGTAATAGTGCATCTAAAAACACCATCCCATTTTTGATAACGATGAGAATCGCATTCTCTTGATCTTCAATTTGCTCACAGAAGATCATATTCACTGGATTACCAAAGTGATTATTGACGCACTCAGCTAATAAGTATCCCTGGTCGTTGCTAAAAACAACTTCTATTTCACCTTTGCCTAGCTCGAAAAAGCGAACATATTGACCGTTTTCTTTTTGTAATTCTGAAACTTCCTGACGAAAAGCTGAGAATTTGCTAGAAAATAATATGTCACGGTAAGTGTAAAGCGCGAATCTGGCTCCATCCTTACGCTCAATGACCGACATTTATCCTTGATCCTCAAAATATTCGTCTTCATCAATAATAACTGGAGTAATTAAGAATACGAGCTCGCGGTTTTCACGCTCAGAGCTTTGTGCACCTAACCTATCGAATTCATAAAATTTATTATTCTTCGCTTGCGATTGATTCGCTTTATACCCAGCCAGAATCAATGTTGAACCATTTTTAATAACTGCTCGCTGATTGATGAGTCTAGCATCAACTTTAGGAAGTTGAACAAAGCTTGGAATCGAACTTTGAGTGATTGCCGAAGCAATAGCAGCTGCAGACTGTGCATCAATTGTGTCTGAGCCAGTAAAGTTAACCGTAGTCCCGCTATCATTGTTCTCAGTATTATTATTAGAGCTGTTTCCGTCTGTGTTAGAGCCACCTCCATTTGAGCCGCCCTTGTTAGAACTACCGCTACCAGAGTTACTTCCCGTCAAACTATCAGAACTGCTTCCTGTAAATACATTAAAACTATCTAATGACACTAGGTTAGATAAAACAGAGCTGATTTGTAGATAAACTTTATCTTTTATAATTTTAGGTAATAAATACATGTTCAATCCAGTGGTAACTGTTGACGTTTCAGGGCCGCCCGTGTTCCCATTATCATTTTGAGATACGTTTGAACCACTAACGTAGTTCTGTAATTCTTGGATGGACAATTGAGCGACCTGGTTATTCAATGTCGTTACCATTGGCTGGGTAACAATGCTCACCTGTCCTTGCTGTTGGAGCGCACTAATGACTGTGTTTGTTTCAGCGAACTTACCGCCTTTAGCAGTATAAGAGAATGCTGCAGGTGAAAGTGAAGAAATATTAACATTTGTAAACCCTGGGGCAACTAATCGAAGTGCTGAAGCACTGGTGTTACTAATATAAGTTCGAACGACATCCCAATTAATTCCATAAGCAAATTCATCTGTTAATTGAACCTCAAGGATTTGCACTTGTATTCGAACTTGTCTGCTCATCTCTATATTAATTTTATCAATATAACGTTTCACATTGGCAACATTCTGAGGATGATCGGTTACAGTAACAGTTGTTGTGCCTTGAGAAACCGTAAAATTGCCGTCTTTTGACAAAAGTTTAGAGATTGCAGCTTCAATATCCCTCCAAACTGAAAGACTTCCTTTTAAGTTACTAAACTGGCTATCTGTAATTGCTTGCACACTTCCTGAACTGCCGCTATCACTACCACTAGACTCCAAGTCTAGAGTCTGTCCGATTTCAAACGTTGAAGTTCCTGGCATAAATCTTATACTAAATACTTTAGTAACCATTGCTGACCACTTAACAGAATCGTTTTTATTGTCAACCTCATAATGGTAACCACTAACTGTTGCTAACTCTTCAAGCGCTCCTCGAATTGAGCCAGTATAATCGATTGATAATGGCATTCGTTTATTAATTGTCGTGTCATAAATGATTCTTGTCCCAGTGTCGCCAAGTATTTGATCAACATAAAAAACAAATGGAAGTTTGTTGCCATGAACGGTTAAACGCTGTCTTAACCACGCACGATCACGCACTAAGCTAACTTTTTCAGGGTCAACATAAGCACCAGACATCGTCACTACAGGAGCAGGAGGAGGAAGTTGTTCTGCTTCTATTAAACTTATTTTATTTTCGGTATTGGCAACATCCGCTTTAGCCATATCATATGTTGGCGGTGGTTTACAACCGAACAGAGTTAAAATTAATAGTATAAAAATAGTTACACGAAATTGTAGTCGCATTAAATATTTCTCCTTGGCACTACAGCAACCACATGATTCGCATTGTAGAAAATTGCTTGGACTGGATAACCTTCTAATAATTTGGTCAACGCTCCCTGAATATCATTTGCGGTGATAGTTACATCTCCAATCCAATTAAAATCGTAAGGTAATTTCCAAACGGTGGTGTCCCATCCACACTCACGCACTATTCTCTCGACATTATTTTTTAATGAACCGGTACGTATTTCAACAAAAATGGGTTCGGCAGACTGCGTGACAGTGGTAGTAACTATCGTTTCTTCATTTGTAACAGGGCATGGATTAGGAGGTGTGGGGCCTTTACCTGTATAAGGAATGCACTCACGTTGGGTAATGTCGACTGTAGTGGTTAACGCCTGTGCCGGCGCCCTTACAGAGGCAGAAAATGGTGACACAATCGTTTGTTCAATGGCCTTTGGCTCACTACCATAGGGCACTACATCGGTCCCCATGCTTATACTTGCATGCACCGGCAAAACGATCCACGCTAAGCAAAGTGCTGCAAATCTACCCACTACTCTTAAATCCTTGCGCATAAATGTTTTTATTATCCGTGATTTATTTAAAAGGTCAACATTAGATAACTATTAGCAATTGTTATGCCAATATAACGCACATTCATTAAATATTAGCCTTTTAAAAACTATTTAAAAAATACGATGCTACTTCTTTAACGACTTACAATCTAGCTTTCTTCGCATGTTTTTTAGTAAGCTATTTTTCGTACATATTATAATTCATGTAAATTTCGAAAAAATCTTTATGCGCAATTGTTTTGAAGCCTTAACTCAGCTTCGAATAGTTTTAGGCATTTCAAGCACATAATTTCTAGTAAATCTGTTGCTTTAGATGATTTTTTTTGATTTAATAAGCGATTCTTTGGAGGAGCAGCATGACTAACATTATTGACACTATTGACCAAGAGCAAATGACTAAAGAAATTCCAGACTTTAGTTCTGGAGATACTATCATCGTTAACGTGTGGGTGCGAGAAGGCACTCGAGAACGAATTCAAGCATTTGAAGGAATTGTAATCGCTCGTCGAAACCGTGGTTTGAAATCAGCTGTAACTGTTCGCAAAGTTTCTCATGGCGAAGGTGTAGAGCGGGTTTTCCCTATACATAGTCCACTTGTTGAAAGCATTAAAATCGTACGTAGGGGTGATGTTCGTCGTGCAAAACTCTACTACCTACGCAATCTAAGCGGTCGCGCAGCACGTATTAAAGAAAAACTTAATTACAAACCTAAACAAAAATCAGCTGAGTGAGCTGTTGATAAGTATTTGTGACAATCATTTTATTGTTGACTCACCAATCTGTCAGTGGTTAATGGAATTTAATGAAGCACAATTGATTGGTGTTAAACCTACGAGCGGCCTAGCTGCTCGTCCAGCTCACTTGGATCATCATTATCCTTGGCAGGCACCAATCGAAGCGTATTTCAAGTCAAATGGCAAAACCTCATTCAATGATTTTAGCTTTCACACAGGTACGCCCTTTCAACATCGTGTATGGCATGCTTTGCAGCACATACCTTCAGGTACCACTCAAACATATCAACAGCTGGCTGAAACTCTAGATACTTGTCCACGTGCGATTGGTCAAGCTTGTCGTGCTAACCCCTATCCCCTACTCATTCCTTGTCATCGAGTGGTTGCTAAATCCAGTCTAGGTGGGTATATGGGGTCCGATAGTAGTAATTTGATGATAAAACAAGCATTAATCGATTTAGAAGCCTTATAGGTATTAAAATGATCATAAACTCAATCACTTCGTTATGTCCATTAGATGGTCGATACTATGAGAAACTTAACCCTTTGCGTAACTATTTAAGCGAATATGGCTTAATTTATTTTCGCTTAAAAGTCGAAATTGAATGGCTTATCGCACTTGCTGAGCACCCACAAATTACTGAAATTGAATCCTTTTCGGCAGATGCTAAACAATTTTTACGTGAGATTTTATCTCAATTTAACGAAGGCGAGGCTCAAGAAATCAAAAATATTGAATCTATTACCAATCATGATGTTAAAGCCGTAGAATATTATTTAAAACAAAAAATGCAGTGTCAAACTGAGTGTCAAGCAACCATTGAATTCGTTCATTTTGCTTGCACGTCTGAAGATATTAATAATTTAGCTTATGCACTCATGCTAAAAAATGCTTGTCATGATGTGATATTACCTCAGATGTTTGACACCATCACTCAACTTAAAGAAATGGCCTCAAAATATGCTAATCAACCCATGTTATCACGGACTCATGGTCAACCCGCTTCTCCGACCACTGTTGGAAAAGAGTTTGCTGTTTTTGCATATCGACTATTTAGGCAGTATACAGCCATTAAACAGGCCGATTATTATGGCAAACTAAATGGTGCTGTGGGTAATTTTAATGCGCATGCCCTTGTATACCCTGAAATTAACTGGCTCGCTATTAGTCAAAATTTTGTTGAATCTCTAGGTCTACAATGGAATCCATATACGACTCAAATCGAATCCCACGATTATATGGTTGAAATATTTAACCATGTGCAATTGTATAACCAAATCGTTGTTGATTTAGCGCGAGATGTGTGGAGTTATATCTCTTTCGGCTATTTTAAGCAGCAACTCAAGTCAGGCGAAATCGGCTCATCCACTATGCCACACAAAGTTAATCCCATTGACTTTGAGAACGCTGAGGGTAATTTAGGTATGGCTAATGCTGTTTTGCAACATTTGTCAAAGCAATTACCGACATCACGGCTGCAACGCGATTTAGTTGATTCAACAACTTTAAGAAATATAAGCATTGGTCTCGGTTATGGATTTTTAGCCTATCTGAGTTGTAGCAAAGGGTTAGCTAAATTAGAACTCAATGAAACTGTCATTAATAATGATTTAATGCAAGCCCATGAAATATTAGCTGAAGCAATTCAAACGGTAATGCGTCGCTACGGCATTGAGCAGCCATATGAAAAACTAAAGCAGCTTACCCGAGGCAAAGCAATTACCAGTGAAATATTGATAGATTTTATTAAAAATTTAGAATTGCCTGAGCGAATAAAAAGTCAATTGGTTAATTTAAAACCCTGTGATTACATTGGACTTGCTGCCGAACTTGCCGATAGAGTGCCTATTCCACACTAATTTATATGTAAAACCATCAAAAAGAGCAATAAATCGACAGATTACTTGCTATTATTGACTAAAAAAAGTTCTTTTTTTGATTAATTAAAAAAAAATTTCAATTTATACAATATTTTTTTAAAAAAAGGCAAAGTTTTTGCATTATTAGACGATAGATAAATTAGAAGGCATGGTTTGCCTTATTTGTTTGACTTAAATAAAAAGGAGTTTTATATGACTACCGCTGATATACTGACTTACACTAAAATTGCTTTGCATGTTGCAAATCCAGACATAGATGATGTCTACTCTGAAGGCTATGAGGCTGCAAAGAACAGAGAAGATGAATCTAGCAATCCTTATCAAGTTAATCACGATAATCATGAATACTGGTCTCAAGGTTGGTGGGCAGGTTTCTATAATCAACCCCAGCTAAATGAAAGCAATATTCCAATTGATATGTTGGTTAAATGTTGTGAATCACGCCAAGATAGAGCTCATAAAACGACGCTTCATTTAGCGAATGAGAGTTACACGAATCAATCCTCTAGCATTAAAAGCACAATGTAAGCTATGATGTCCTTAATGAATAACCTTTTAGATGGACAAGTATGCACCGCTGGCATTTATTGATATGGGTAACTACACTCAATTGGATATCGCTGAGTTTTGCCAATAACTGGACAACTCAGCCTATCCCTATAGATTATAGCTTAAGCACCTCTGAACACAGTGATGGCTCTAATATGTCAAAGCAAAACGATTTAAATGACAATGTTTCTAGTTCATCAAATAATCAGGACTCATTTCCACAAGTTAGCATTAGTGATTTTTTTCAGCGAATTCAGTCATGTGACGGCCCTGCGAGTCTCGCAAGTACTATTATTAAAGGAAAGTTATATCCTCTGAATCAAAACATTTGTCATTTTACATACACGGCATTGCTTGATAATCAAAATTCAGGTAATGAAAATAGCATCGGTCAAAAAAACTTTACAGTTAACTGCTATGTTCCACTAAGTGATTTACTAGATACTTTTGCCACAGTGACAGATGAATCAAGCTCGGCGCTTGCTCCCACTATTCCAGACAATGAACTAACTGCTCAGGATTTAGGACGGATTCCATCCTTTGTTCAATCCACGAATGGTTTAGAAAGTATCAATCGCTACTGCACGACTAATGTCATCAATAATCAATTTAAATCTTCTCAATCTCAATTTGAAGTAAATAATCAACCATAAATAAAAAAAACGTGCTTTTTTAAATTGGCAGTGGTTTTTATTCTAAAAATATTTTTTTTGACAAATTAATGTCAAGGTGATATTTTTTGAACATTATCCATTCATGAGATTATAAAAAAATGCCTAAATCGACAAAAATAAGCTTGAAAGACGAACAACTACGCCAGATTGACCGATACATTAATGAGTTTAATTTAAGTGTCAGCAACGTTATAAGTGTGGGGAAAAATATTTTATTTGCTTCTAATTCATCTGATGAATCGAGTAGAATAGCCGCTTTGTATGATGAATCTGTGTTTTCCCCTTGGTTAGAAGCGAAACAAAGCTTCGAAAAATTATTTTCCCATTTTATGAGTTATAGTGACCCTTCATGCACAAAAAAAATATTAGAAGATTATTTAATTTTTGCAACAAATACTGACTTTGCTAAAAAATATCCACTCGTTAGTACTTACTATCAAATGAGCTCCAATATTGAACTCATTTGTAAAATAATAAGAGATGGATTTACTTTAAAATTAATTAGTGACCAGCTGAAACCTAATTACTTAGAAATTTTATTTGCATTTGAAAAAGGCATGAATAATTTAACAAAATATGTCACTGCAGATATCAACTCAACATTCAAATATATCACTTTTAATACCTTCAATAACATCTGCTTTTACGTTGTTGAAGTATACACTGAATTAAACCAATTATCTGAAGCATCTATTTACTGGTCGATTAAAGAAGCCATCGACCAGAAAAAGTTGAGTGCAATGAAATCAGAATTAAAAAAAGGCTCTCATATAAGTTTTATTGAGTTCGGTGATATCTCGGACTTCAATAAGTTTAAGAAAAATGAACGAAAAACGAGTACCACATTACTAGGATTATATTATATCAAATTAGGAAATATCAAGTTAGCCATTTCATGTTATGAACGCGTTAACCACATTTTAGATTGGTTATATAATAATGGTCAAAGTAACTATATATCGATGAATTACATGTCGTTAGGAAGTAATATCGCTAAATATTATGAGACTGCAGGTGATTTTAATCAAGCTATTCACTACTATAAAAGGACCAAGTCATACTGCGACCGAATGCTAGCAAGTAAGAGAATTAAAGCATTTAGCTGTTCTGGTTATACTGGTGAGCTTCCTACTGGAAAAATCAACAAAGTAGAAATTGAAGATGCTAAATTATGGCAAAAAAATACTAATGAAAAAATCAATACACTTTACTCAAATCATTCAAAAAATTTAACTGAAAGTGAAATCAACGAGCATAATTTTTGTAAAGCTTTCTGTATTAAAAACCATTACTATATCTGTTTTAATAGTCATGATGAAGCATTTCAATTTTTATTAATTGCCAATAGACATGCACCTAATACCAATTTTCAGTTATATACAAATAACAATAAAACTCTTGAAGTCGTAGACTTTCATACATTAACGACAATAAAACTACATAAAATTTTTCAATCTTACCTCAATAGACCAACCATAGACATGCCTTCGGTCACTGATGAAGAATGGCTAATCTATTGCGAAAAATCTACTCAGCCTACCGATAAAGATAAATTTAGTCTATCGTTTAGTCAAAAGAGTAAAAAAAATGAAGCTAGCCCTGACTTAGCTATGTCTTCATCGAAAAAAAATGAGGCAGAAGAATTCTCATTAAATGATGTTCTAAAAGCATCAATTGCTCGAAAATTAAATTGTGATTCAAATAGTCTTGTTGCTTTAACAGATGATAGAATCGGAGTACATTTCATTAAAGTAGATAAAGAAAAAATAAATCAAAATGATTTGAGTAAAAAAATTACTGATAGTATATGGGCTAAATTCTCTGGATTATTCACTACTCCTAAAATTGTTGGCGCAAAAGGCAGTGGGTTAAAACTAGTTCGTAGTAATAAGTATAGACATAACTTTTCTTTGAAAGCAAAAGTTGGCGAAGATATTGAAATACTTGCTCAAAAACAAATTGTAAAAATTGATAATAGCGAATATCCAGGAACATATATTGTTCATAGCTTTAACACGCCAATTGATCACAAAAAATTATCACGATAGCTTTTAAGCAATTATTAAATTTTATAATTGATTGATAATTAAAAGTTATTGACTAGATTTTTAATGATCTTCAAGTTGGTATTAAAGTTCAAACAGGACTAGAATTATCTTATTAGATTTTTTG
>Ga0100402_1004662_pt1 | contig 14402 bp, 12 predicted proteins | sample CryGeyme20150102_FD_80419 | JGI IMG/M metagenome (GOLD analysis project Ga0100402, IMG submission 80419) | Groundwater microbial communities from Crystal Geyser aquifers in Utah, USA - Crystal Geyser metaG 2015-0102 | ecosystem: Environmental > Aquatic > Deep subsurface > Groundwater | place...
AGAGTAGTGTGCAAAGGACGATGACGAGTATATCGGTCAATTCGTGATGCTTGGTGCGATTGACCCTTGGATCAGGAATTATGGAAAGATGCTCGATAAAGGTGGCGGCTGGCTTGGTTGATGCGGTGTGTCTTGCATCCTTCCCAACTATACAAAAAACGTGGTTGTACAACCGTAAAATACGTAAAAACTAACCTTTATTGGATTTTTAGATGCGTCAGCCCTGCCCCGAAGGGCAAGTGACACCGGTTACGATTAAAACCTGACTTTTCGAAGCGCACAAGTGGCTCACTATCAACCATCCCACCTTCCACTCGCGTCAGATCAATACCAAGATTTGGTATGACACCGCATGAGAATCAATCCGCGTAAATAAAAAAGCCGCGCTCCAGTGATCTGGAGCGCGGCAAGATTTCTAGATTTATTCAGCGTCGTCTTCGCTTGAAGAATCTGCTTCAGGAGCGGTGTCAGAGTCATCCGGCATATCCGTGGCCGGGGCATCCTGCCTCGAAGCCTCTTCATCCGCCGTTACTCCGTCAACCACTTCCTCGTCAATGATTTCTTCATCGTCTCCGACAACTTTCGCAACGTTCTGGAGAAGTTCGCCAACCTTGAGTCCGATCAATTTCACACCTGATGTATTACGCCCGGCTTCGCGCACTTCAGCAACGCGTATCCGAACGCTCTGACCACTGTTGGTCATCAGCATCAACTCGTCCTCGTTGGTGACGGCGAGGGCCGCGATTACAGGTCCAGTCTTCTCGGTAACTTTCATCGTCAGCATGCCCTTGCCGCCGCGCCCTTTGGTCGGGTATTCGCTGAACAAGGTGCGCTTGCCGATGCCTTTTTCCGAAGCAACCAACATCGCCGAACCTTCGACGGGGATGGACATCCCAACAACGAAGTCTCCGTCGCGTGGACGAATTCCCCTCACGCCACGAGTCGCGCGCCCCATGGAGCGCAAGGTGCTTTCGCTACAACGCACACACTGACCAAGGTGGGTGATCAAGCAGAGGTCATCCTCGCCTGAGGTGAGGCGCACGTCGATGAGTGTATTTCCTTCGTCGATTTTGATCGCGATGATGCCGCCCTTACGGTAGTTGCGGAAATCGGCGAGCGCCGTCTTCTTGACCGTGCCATTGCGAGTCGCGAACACGATGTTCTCTGCGCGTTCTTCATCGAATGTGGTGTCATTGCCTTCTTCGTCCTTCTGGTATTCCACTCGGAGTATAGCCGCGACTTTTTCCTGCGGTTGCAGGTCGAGCAGGTTGTTGATCGAGCGACCGCGTGATGTTCGCGACCCTTCGGTCACTTGGTAAACACGCTCAACGTAAACTCGGCCGGTGTCGGTAAAGAACATCAGGTAATCGTGTGCACCAGCGGTGAACAGGTGCTCAACGAAATCGTCTACGTCCTCTTCTGACTGGGACTGACGGGTCTGTGCGCCACGCACGCCCTTACCGCCACGCTTCTGCGAGCGGTATTCAGCGAGCGGCGTTCGCTTGATATATCCGCGGTTGGTGATGGTCACCACCTGGCTGTCGTTGGCGATGAGGTCTTCAATCGCTATCTCACCTTCGTCAGGCACGATCTCACAGCGACGCGGGCCGCTATGTTTTTCGTCAATTTCCAACAGCTCGTCTTTAATGATCGCCAACACTCGCGACTCTTTCGCGAGGATGTCCATGAAATCGGTGATCTCGGCAAGCACGCCATCGTATTCACCCTTGGTTTTATCGACCTCCATTGCGGTGAGCTGATAGAGACGTAACTCGAGGATGGCATTCACTTGACGGTCGGTGAACACATAGCGGTCGCCCTGCACACTTGGTTGTGAGCGAATCAAAATCCCCAACTGCTCAGCAGTCGCGGTGGGGAAATCGTAAGCTTTCAAGCGCTCGCGTGCTTCATCGCGGTTCTTCGAGTCACGGATGATCTTAATGAAGTCGTCGAGATGACCCAGCGCCAGCAAGAATGCTTCCAAAGTCTCCGCGCGGTCTTCCGCTTTCTTCAAAAGGAAGCGTGTGCGGCGAATCACCACCTCGCGGCGATGCTCAATATAACATTCGATTGCTTCGCGGATGTTGAGCAACTTCGGACGGCGCTCGTGAATCGCCAACATGTTCGCGCTGAATGATGACTCCATTGATGTCAGTTTGAACAACTGATTCACCACCACCTGCGGGCGTGCGTCGCGTTTGAGCGTGATTTCAATGCGCGTCTGGTCATCGGAAAGGTCGCGCATCCCGGAAATCCCCGTCAGCACCTTGGTGTTCACCAGCTCCGCGATTCGTTGTTGAAGCGTCGCGCGGTTCACGCCGTAAGGCACTTCCGTGATGAACAGCGTCGACGTGCCCGAGGCATTCTCTTCCACCTCGATCGAACCACGCGTGCGAATAGAGCCTTTGCCGGTGCGGAAATAGGAATCGATCCCATTGTATCCGCGGATCTGGCACTTCACCGGAAAGTCGGGCCCCTTGATGTAAGTTTTCAATTCATCGATGGTGATCTGCGGATTATCAATCGTCGCGCAAACGCCCGCCACCACTTCGCTCAAGTTGTGGGGCGGAATATTTGTCGCCATCCCCACGGCAATCCCGGTGCCGCCATTCACCAACAGGTTCGGAAATGCCGCCGGCAACACCACCGGCTCGGTGGAGTTTTCATCATAGGTCGTCTGGTGGTCGCAGGTGTCCTTGTCCAGATCGATCAACATCGACGAGCCAAGGTGCGTCAACCGGGCTTCCGTGTAACGCATCGCTGCCGGAGCATCGCCTTCCACCGATCCGAAGTTCCCTTGCGAATCGACCAACATCTCACGCATCGACCACGGCTGGGCCATGTTCACCAGCGTCGGATAAATCGCACCATCACCGTGCGGGTGATACTTACCCATCGTCTCACCGACGATGCGCGCGCACTTGAGGTGCGGCTTGCTCGCGGAAAGCGAAAGGTCGTGGTGCATCGCATAAAGGAGGCGCCGTTGTGATGGCTTCAAGCCATCGCGGGCATCGGGCAGTGCGCGGGAAATAATCACCGACATCGAGTATTCCAAGAAGGACTTGGACATCTCGTCGGCTACGTTGATTGATTGGTCGTCGGGCATGGGGTTGGGCTGGTGTGAGTGGGTGGGTTGATAGGAAGGTGGTTGGGCGGGTGGGGCATTAGGCACTGGGCATTAGGCATTGGTGGTCGTGCCTTGTGAGCCTATGGACTGGATGTAAGCATTGAGACGTTTGTGGAGTGAGTCGAGATCGCGGTAGATCTTGCGCGCGGTTTTTCTGTGTCGATCAGCTTTCGATTTACCGCTTTCTCGATAAATGTCTGTGTTTCGGTTAATGAGCCTCGTGAGTAGTAGCAGAAATTTTGGTTCTCCTTATAGTGATACCGTCCATGTCCTTCTGATAGGTTGGCGGCAATGGAATCGACGGCTCTGACGAGCTGAGAGCCAACGGCAATTTTCGAAAACTGATCCCAAAGCGAGACCTCATTCCAGACCTCTTCGCCAATACGCATCGCCTCGCGATAGATCTCAAGTTCGTTGATTGATTTTACGGCCATCGTTGATTTGTTCCTTTGATAATCTATTCATTGTCATCGCGGCAGCAGACACCAATGCCTAGTGCCTAGTGCCCAATGCCAAACCGCTTCACCAAGACGCATGGCCTCGCGGTAAATCTCCAGATCGTTGATTGATTTCATACCCATTGACTATTGGCTTTTGACCATTGACTACTAAGCTCGGGAAAGGACATTACCACTGACGAAGAGGTTGCGGACGCGGAATGGGGCGGGACTGTCTTGTAGTAGAATCGCACGCATGGCCTGCGTTTCAGCGGCAAACCAGGGGTCTTTAAGTGCACGAGCATTGTTATGCGTCCACTTGGGTGTCTTGATTCCGTGCTTTTGGCAGAGATAAACCGCTGTGGCAGCGAGCCATGCATCGGCGATGTTGTCACCGATTTGATCGGCGAGAAATGGCGGTTCTTCCTCGATCAGCGAAGCGAGTGGCGTCTCATTGAATCGATCCACAAAATCGCGAATCGCATACGAGAAATCATCAGGATTTGTAATGTCTTTGAAGACTTCTGACATTGGTTGGGCTTTAGCGATCATTTATTTTCTGATTAGAAAAATCTAAGTGTGAATGTATTTTAGAACAGAGAATATGCATGCTACTGAGATACCTCGTAGAGCTCTTCTACTCCAAGAAGTAGGGACGGTGAATTGCCGACACTCCAGCCCTGTGTTGAATCATCTTTTACGCGATTATAATCACCTTCCAAGGCGCGTTTAATTGAGCGTGCCATACAATATGCTAGATTGCACGGAACAGCATTTCCTACCATTTTGTAGCCTGCGGCTACCTTGTCATAGTAGAATTTGTGACTATCGGGAAACGTCTGAATCCTTGCACACTCTCGTACAGAGAGGCGACGATATCGATCTTCTTTTCCTGGAACGAATATTCGCTTGTTCGGTTCCACGAATAGCATCTTCGGAGCTTGCGGATGAATCGGGGCATGTCGACCACCAGCCTGTATCGTGAATGACGGCTCATCCCAAGCCCGTACGCGATTCCTCGACATATAAATAGTGGAAAAACCGCCCGTCATATATTCATGATTTTCAACGGAGCATGCTACACCGTTAGAGTAGTTTTTATCTGTGCCAGGGAGAGCAGAATCCTTAAGGTCTGAAATAGCACGTCGTAAATTACGCTTCTCTCTCAGAGGTTTTGGAAATTCATAGCGGACTCTTAGATCCTTGCGAAAGCCAACAAAAAATATACGTTTACGATCTTGAGGTACTGCATAGTCAACAGCATTCAGCAATTTCATATGCAGGTCATAACCCGCAGAAACAAAGAGCTCTTTGATTCCTCTTATGGCGTCTGAATGTCTGTTTGATAGCATTCCTGAAACGTTCTCAGCGAGAAAGAACATCGGCTGCTTATCGCGCAGCAATCGAATATAGTCAAAGAAGAGCTGACCACGCTGATCTTCAATTCCACGCAAACTGCCAGCCTCGCTCCAGCTCTGGCAAGGCGGTCCTCCTATGATGCCATCACAAGCGGGAATTTCGCTGGAGTTAACTTCACGTATACTTCGCCTATCCAAATTTACATGTGGAAAATTCTGCTCGTATGTTTCCCAGATCTCACGATCATACTCGTTTGCCCAAAGCGTAGTAAACCCAGAGGCTTCAAAACCAAGGTCGAGACCACCAGCTCCTGAAAATAGAGAGACAAGATTCATATTACCAAACTGTTAATTGATTTGTGAACATGACCGAAGGAGAATTTTCCAAATTTATATCAAACTTCAACGAACCCTCTACCCTCGAACTCGCATTGTGCAATCTGAATGAGAGTACCCAGTTGTTGTCAAACTGAAGCAGAAGGGTCGTTTGGGAATCCTGCTTGTATTGAATATCGAGCACATGATTCGGCAGTTTGATCTTTGGAATCGCGAGTTTAGGTTTGATATGCTTGAAGGGTTTGCTTAATGAACCATGCAAATTGTAAGCCTGAATTTCAACCGCCTCGCCTTCCAGGCGTATCACTTTGTAATAATCTTTAGTTCCCACCAGATACTCAATGAGCTTGGCTGCTGCGCCTTCCTGTTGCACCAAGCGATTCAACTCGTCTCGAAACGCATCGAGAACCGGCATGTAGACTTGAGAATGAAGGTTCTCAATACTACTCCACAAAGCCTTGTTTGAACTCTCATCACGCAGATTCGTCAAGAAGTCAAAAACCGGAGCGATGCGCTTGAAGTAATTCTCGGAACATGGGATGCCCATCCATTTTTTCCCGAAATCACCTTGCTTGGATAACCTGGAATGCTTGACAGCACGATGGTTGTTTTTAGCTGATATTCCTATTTCCCAATCTTGCAGCGAGCGAATCATTATGACATCCCGAACATCTCCCTGAATCCCTTCGCGGTCTCCTAGAATGCCCACCTCCAAATTGTCTACTTTATCCAGTCTGTTTGATAAGCGTGGTTCCAGATCAATCAGGAAATTCACTGCGAAACTCGCGGTCAAAGAAAAGAGACCTTGCCGATCTTCATCAAATGAATCAAAACATTCTTTCGCATAGGTTATAGCGGGAGAGGGGATCATACGAACCTCAGTCAACCGTTTGAGTTTGAACTCAAACTCTTGCAACAAAGCATATTCGAACGCTTTGCCGTTTAATGTCTGGCTGGATAATCTAGGCATAATTCGTTAAACATCCAAATTCCGCACGCTCAGCGCGTTATCCTCAATAAACCGCTTCCTGGGCTCCACGATGTCGCCCATCAGGATGTCGAACATTTTGTCGGCTTCGACGTAGTTGTCTTCGTCGAGGCGGACGCGGAGCATGCTGCGGGTTTCGGGATCCATGGTGGTGGAGTAGAGTTCTTTGGCGTTCATTTCACCGAGTCCCTTGAATCGCTGAATCCGCATTCCCTTGCGCCCGATTTCCAACACGCGGGTCAGGACATCGAGGATGCAGAGGATAGGCGTGATCACTTCATCTTTCTGATCGACGTTTTCCACGAGTTCGTAGATCGGTTCGTCATCGGGAGAAAAGAACGGATCGGTGTCGAGTCCGAACTCCTGGATGCGTGCGAGCAGTCTGCTGATGGCGTGACACTCGTGAAGTTCCTTCATGACCACGCGACGCTGGACGGGGCGCGCTTTGATTTGGAGTTCTTCTTCCTCCGTCAACTCTTCATCGAATAATCTCAGATCGCGGTTTTGTGCGGCGAACTCGCGGACGGTTTTCTCGTTGGCGAAGTAGTGGATGGTTTCGTCATTTCCCTCGCGCACGCGAACCATGAACTCGGGCAGTTTCACACCCTCGCGGTTCTCCAGGAGATCTTTGAAATTCCCGCCGTGCCCTTCGAGCGTGTCAACATAGCGGTTGAGCTGCGCGAGCGATCCAAGCACTTGTTTGAGCATGTCGGATTCCACCGCAACTCCATCCTTGCCTGGCTTCCGGAGCACTACGTCATCTGCGCCGAGTGAGATCAGAATTTCATTCAAGCGCTCGTCGTCCTGAATGTATTCCTCACGCTTCTTGCGGGTAATTTTATACAGCGGCGGCTGGGCAATGTAGAGGTAGCCGGTTTTCACCAACTCCGGCATGTGACGGCAGAAGAAGGTGAGCAGCAAGGTGCGGATGTGGGAACCGTCGACGTCGGCATCGGTCATGATGACGATTTTGTGATAACGCACTTTGGTGATGTCGAACGCGCCTTCCATATCGCCGTCGCCGATGCCTGCGCCGATGGCGGTGATCATCGCCTGAATCTCGCGGTTTTGCAGGGCGCGGTGAAGTCGTGCTTTCTCGACGTTGATGACTTTTCCGCGCAGCGGGAGGATGGCTTGCGTCGTCCGGTTGCGTCCAGATTTGGCGGAACCACCTGCCGAGTCACCTTCCACAATGTAGAGTTCGGATTTTGCCGGATCGCGCTCCGAGCAGTCGGCCAGTTTGCCGGGCAACCCGCCGCCGGAAAGGGCGGATTTGCGCACGGTTTCGCGCGCTTTGCGCGCGGCCTCGCGAGCACGTGCGGCGTTCACCGATTTTTCGATGATCTTTTTCGCCAGTTGCGGATTCTCTTCGAAATATTCGACGATGCCTTCGTAAACGATCGAGCTGACCACGCCCTCGATCTCGGTGTTGACCAGTTTGTCCTTAGTCTGCGAGGAGAAACGCGGGTTGGGCATTTTCACACTGATGACACAGATCAATCCCTCGCGGACGTCGTCGCCGGAGAGTGATGGATCCTTGTCCTTGAGGATCTTGTTGTCCTTCGCGTATTTGTTGACGGCTCTTGTTAGAGCGGTGCGGAAGCCGGTGAGGTGCGTTCCGCCGTCGGCGTTGGGAATCGAGTTCGCGTAGCAGAGAATCTGATCGTTGTAGGAATCGTTGTATTGGAAAACCACATCGGCGAACACATCGTCCTTGATGATTTTGCCATCGTAGTCCAGCTCGATGGCGCGTTTGCCAAAAAGCACCACAGGCTCGTCGTGGACGACGGTTTTGCTCTCGCTCAACTGGCGGACAAATTGAATGATACCATCCGCATAGTAGAACGTCGTTCTGCGCTCGCCTTCGACGGTTTCCACGCGCTCGTCGACGAGGTTGATCGTCAGTCCCGGGTTGAGGAATGCCAACTCACGCAGTCGCTTCGCCAGGCGCTCGAATTTGAACTCAATGGTGTCGGTGAAAATGGTGGCATCGGGGAAGAAGGTGATTTTCGTGCCCGTGGTTTTTCCACTCACTTCGCCGATGACTTCGAGCGGTTTGGTGGTTTTGCCGCGCTCGAACTCGATCATGTAAACCTTGCCGTCGCGAAAAACCTCTGCGCGGAACCAATCGGAAAGCGCGTTCACACACTTCGCACCGACGCCGTGAAGACCGCCGGAATACTTATAGGCGCCTTGTCCGAATTTGCCGCCAGCGTGGAGGTTGGTCAGCACCAGCTCAATCGCAGGCACCCCGAACTTCGGGTGCATATCGACGGGGATTCCACGCCCATCGTCGCGGATCGAAATCGATCCATCGGCGTTGATGAGAATGTCGACCGTGTTGCAGTATCCTGCCAAATGCTCGTCGATCGAGTTGTCCAGCACCTCGAAAACGCAGTGGTGCAGACCGCGTTCATCGGGATCGCCGATATACATTCCGGGACGTTTTCGGACGGCTTCCAAGCCTTCGAGCTTGTCAATCTGGGCGGCGCCGTATTCCTGTAAATTAGAAACTTTGGTTTGATCGGGATCCTTCTCTTCTGCCATAGGTTCTCAAACTGTATAGAGATCAACGCGCTCTACAAGCCCTTATAAGCCGTTTTTCATCTTTTCCAGATACCCACCCACAAAGCCCCCGAAAATGCGATATGGGCATGTTAAAGGCAGATTTTGGGAATTTAGAGTGATATTAACCGCTTGATTTGACCCGTAAAGCGAGGCTTCCGCCTTTTCGCCATCGACAAATTATCGCACCGCCTGTCTAGTCTTACTAGACTGAATACTATGACCACTCAAACCTACGACTACGATATTGTTATCCTCGGCGGAGGATCAGGCGGATACGCCGCCGCTCGCACTGCCATTGATGAAGGCCTGAAAACCGCTGTGATCGACGGCGCTAAGGAACTAGGCGGGCTGTGTATTCTACAAGGGTGCATGCCGTCCAAAGCACTGATAGAATCCGCCAACCGTGCGCGAGTCGTCAAAGAAGCGGGCAATTTTGGCATCACCGCCGATAACTTCGCTGTGGATGGGCAAGTCATTCGTGATCGCAAGCGCGCGCTCATCCAAGATTTTGCCGAATACCGCCAAGGTCAGCTCCAAGACGGCCGCTTCGATCTTATTCGCGGATATGCAACGTTTACTGACCCACACACGGTGAAGGTCTCACTGAGCGAGGGCGGCGAGCAATTCGTCACGTTTCGCACAGCGGTGATCGCCACCGGCTCAATTATCACCGTTCCAGCTATCGATGGATTGGAAGAAACGGGCTACCTAACAAGTGACGACGTCCTCGATAGTGCCCACATTCCTAAATCGATCATCGTGCTCGGTGGCGGTGCAATTGCTATGGAGCTTGCTCATTACTACGAGGGCTTAGGCGTTGAAACCATTATCGTCCAACGTAGCGAGCACATCCTCAAAGAAGTTGATAGCGACGTCGCGGAAGTCATTGAGCATGCCACCCGTGAGCGCGGCGTGACTCTTTATACAGATACTTCATTAAAGACCGTGAGCAAAACTTCCGACGGGCGAAAGCGCGTCACTTTCGATACCTGTGACGGCGAGGTCACCGTCGAAGCCGAGGAAATTCTCGCCGCACTGGGTCGCAAACCCGCCACTGCAAAACTTGCGATCCACGATATCGGCATCGCTACCGAAGAACGCACTGGTCACATTATTGTCACACTCCAACAAAACACCGTGACCCACCCGCACATTTTTGCATGTGGCGACGTCACTGGTCCACTGGAAATCGTCCATCTCGCCATTGAGCAAGGAGAGATCGCTGCACGCAACGCCGCCAAATTGCTCAAAAATGTGCCAGCCGATCAGATGGAGGATTTCTCCACTGCGCTCAAAGTTTTTGCGGTGTTCACCCATCCGCAAATTGGCATGGTCGGATTGACCGAAAATGAAGCAAAAGAACAAAATATCCCGTATTTAGTTGCCAATTACCCATTTAATGACCACGGAAAATCCATGGTTATGGGTGAGACCGATGGTTTCGTCAAACTCCTCGCTCACAAACAAACCGGTCTTCTCATCGGGGGGGCTGTGGTCGGTCCACATGCCAGCGACCTAATCCACGAGATCGTCGTAGCGATGAATTTTCAAGCCAGTGCTGCCCAATTCGCTAAAATTCCGCACTATCATCCGACCCTCAGTGAGATCTGGACGTATCCGGCGGAAGAGCTTGCCGAGGAGATCGCTGCCAACAATCCAAACAATTAACAGTCAATGATTTGGCGTTATTTTTTTAAAAATAATTAATTGCAGGATCATTCCGAAAAAATTTTGACTCCCCGCGCCAGTAGTGGATAGTTGAGACGTGCTTAGGAGAATCATCAACAACGAAAACGAAGATCCGCGTTCGGCTTCACAGGCAGGTCAATCTAGCCGTGAATCCGCCAGTGCATCTAAACCCTCATATTCATCTCAACGTTCGGACGTAGAGTCCGCTCCGTCGACTTCAACCAGCCGTCAAAATACCAGCATGAATACCACGAAAAACATTCTTTCCAGCGACGTAGAAATCAAAGGGTCTCTCAAATTTTCCAACGACCTTGTGATCGACGGAAAAATTGAAGGTGAAATCACCTCCGACGGCGCATTGACCGTGGGTGAGAATGCGATCGTCAAAGGCGAAATCAAGGTGAAGTCCGTCACCGTTTTCGGTAAAGTCGAAGGCAACATCTCGGTCGGTGAGCGCTGTGAACTCAAGGCCAACTCCGAGCTTATGGGCGACGTGAAGGCTCGCACGCTCGCTATCGAAGAGGGCGCAACGTTCCTTGGTAAATCTATCGTTGGTGCCGCAGCTGCTAAAGCAGGTGCTGGCTCACCATCGTCCTCTTCTCCTTCATCAAGCAGCCAGCCGCAGCAGTCCGCAGCGACTAGCACAATGAAGTAAAGCCCGCGACTCTAACAAAAGACCTACCGAGCCGCGCGACGCGATCGTCGTGGCACGGTAGGTCTTTTTTTCTCCGTAACTTACAGGCCTCAAATTTAACGCAACTCAGTTTTCCCAGTCGCAATTTGCGACCATCTATCACGCTTGGTGAATACCATCTTTCTAGTATCACCGTTACATGGTATAATGCCTAGTCACCACACGCGATGAGCAAAATCGTCATCAGTTGCCCCAAATGCAATCACCAGCAGGAAGAACCGAGCAGAGTGTTCTCCTGCTACTGTAAATCCTGCCACATACACCTCGACATCGAGCGTGATAATGTGACGTGGAGGCATGCCGAAACACCTGCCAACGCCTCTCTGCTCGACAAATTCAAGGCGCTCATGTCCAAGCGCCCGACCACCAAGCCTGTCGAAATCCTGCCTCCCTCGCGCCTGCGGATCCGCACCGCAGTTGTGCCGACGCAAGATGGGGCGGATCCCGCAGCCGTAACAACCGCCTCACCCGCGAAGCCGTCTAAACTGAACATCTCGACCGCCGACGCTACAAAATCCTCAGTAAAAAATACGCCGGGCGAGGGGCGAGCGCCGAAGTTCCGCTCAGAGCGTATCTTGCAATGCTACGCCTGCGAGAAAAGCTTCGCTGCCTCCAAGCTCGGTCCAGCACCAGCCTGCCCACATTGTGCAACATTCTTCCCATCAAATGACCGAGTTATCGAAGGCCCTGTCAGTGAAGACATTTTCACCTACGGCAACGTCAGAGTGCTCACCCGTGGCGCGTTGACCACAGGCAAACTCCGCTGCCATCACCTCGCTGCTTATGGTCAATTGGGTGGCGACATTAAATGCTCCGGCCGAGTTGAATGCAATGCCTCCGGTGTCATGGACGCCTCATTAAGGTGCCGCGAACTCATCATCCCGCGCAAAGTGAAAATCGAGTTTACCGGCATTGTTGAAGCCGATCACATCCAGATCCAAGGCGAAATCACCGCCCGCGCATTGATCAACGGCGAACTCGTCGTCGATTCAGCGGGTATCTTCAACGGCGAAGTCGTAACCCGCACGTTATCCATTGAGGACGATGCCGAACTCAATGCCTCCGTGCAAATTGACACCGACCCCGCATCCCTCCGCAGCGAGTTTGAGCATCCGGCAGCGAAAGTTGAAGCCGTGCGCTGAGACAAAATTAGCGTTGCCAGGCGTCAAATTCTGACCTGGCTAGGCTTGGAAAATATGCTCGAAGCTTTTGAGGAGCCGGGGGCGAAGTTCTACCGGAATGTCGAGGAGATTAAGCCGTTGCTTGACGGTTTCGGCTTTTAGTAATTCGTCGGTGAAGAGTCGGCGGATGAGGTTGAGGTCTTTAGGCCGTCCTACGAGAAGTTTGACGGCGGCGAGGTCGTGGGGTTCGAGTGCATGTGCACTGGTTTCGGGGACGGGGACAAGCCGATGACGCCAGCTTTTGGGCAGAGTGGTGAGGATGGAGTCGTGGAGAATGTCCGCGTGGTAGCCGTGGCGGCGGTAATAGGCGCGTTCTTCTCCAAGGGCTTCATCGAGCATGATGGCGGTGAGTTCTTCAAATGGCTCTATGAGCAGGTCGGCGTCGTAGGTGGTGGCTAGTGGGGCGTCCGGCGCACCAAGCGCTGGATGTGAGGCAAGCAGTGAGGCTGAGCCGAGCACTAATATCGAGCGGTCTTCCGCGAGGGTTTGGGCAGAGCGGATAAGATGCTGGAGGGCGGCAAGGTTCATGGGGCGGTTGCGGAAGTAGATGGCTCCAGACCGACGAGTGGGGAGCAGCTGAGGAGGGGTTCGACGTCGGGATCGGCTGTGTTGAGAAAATGAATTAGGTGCTCGAGACCTTCGGGGCTTTGTTGGGCGGCGTGGATGAGTGTGCGCCACTCGTGAATGGGCGCAGGGTGGGTGCGCCCCCATGCCTGCCATCGGTCGAGGTTGGATAGAGCGATTTCCAAGCAATCGGGGTGCGCGGCGATGTATTCAGCCAGGTGACGATTCCGCGCAACCCGGTCTTTTATTCGGAAATGGGGATCAGTGATCATCTTATCAATGCTACGATGTGAATTCGCAGATGACAAGCGTGTGAGATTGGGCATATTTGCAGACGCGACAGGGGCACGTTGAAAATCTCATAGCGTAAATCTTTAATCCAATCAACTATTACTATGGCAATCGTAGCTACCAACTTGAAAAGAGGCCAAGCGATTAAGTATAACGGGGAAACAGGCCTCGTTACTAACATCGAGCACCGCACCCCCGGCAAAGGTAACGCCCTAATCATGGCAACCATCCGCTCATTTCATAGCGGCAAAACGAAGGACATCCGATTTGCTTCATCCGATAAAGTGGACATCGTTCCGACCGAGCGCGCCAAAGTAGAATTTTCCTACAGCGATCCCAGCGGCTTCCATTTTATGGACACCACGAGCTACGAAACCATCACCTTGGACGACGAACTCATCGACGATAAAAAAGATCTTCTCGTCGAGGGAATAGCCGTAGAAATTCTCTACTGCGATGGCGCGCCGGTCACTGTTGAATTGCCATCATCGATCGAGATGGAAGTCACCGAATCCTCGGAAGGAGTGAAAGGCGATACAGCTAACAATCCGACCAAAGCAGCCACCGTCGAAACCGGGAAGGTTATTCAAGTTCCTCTGTTCATCAAACAGGGCGACCGCATCAAGATAGACTCCGAAACCGGACGTTACACCGGGAAGGCGTAATCGTACCCGCGCGCGCCGACCTGTATCGATCTCGACGTCATACCATCGTCTCTTCGCGGAATGGCACGCAACAAACCCAAAAAGAAACGCACCGTCACACCGTCATCCTCCGGTCGGCGCGGGCGTTCCAAGGCCGGCAACCGACGAATTTCGCTCGAAAAAGCGGAACCCATTCACATTCCGCTCCCAATACTCAAATTGGGCATTGGGGCGTTTCTCCTACCAGTGGCATGGGTATTCACTCTCGCCATTCTTAACGTCTTCAATGATGGCAATACCGGCTCTATCTGGAGTTCGCCGGAGATTGTTTTCTTCTTCTCTGGTTTCGGTCTTTGGTCTGCGTATGTCCTAATCTTCAAGCAACCGATTAAACTTTACGTATTCGGCCATGAGTTGACCCATGCCATATTCGTTCTCCTCTCTGGCGGACAGGTCGGTGAGTTTAAAGTCGAGGAAGACAGCGGCTACATCTTGTCGAATAAAACCAACGTATGGATCTCACTG
>Ga0100402_1004664_pt1 | contig 14398 bp, 15 predicted proteins | sample CryGeyme20150102_FD_80419 | JGI IMG/M metagenome (GOLD analysis project Ga0100402, IMG submission 80419) | Groundwater microbial communities from Crystal Geyser aquifers in Utah, USA - Crystal Geyser metaG 2015-0102 | ecosystem: Environmental > Aquatic > Deep subsurface > Groundwater | place...
ACTGCAAGCACGCCCTGCTCCTGCCAGCCCTCGCGCTTGACCTGCTCGGGATCGCGGCGCTGTCCGCCGTAGCCGTGCGGGTGCCATCTCATGCGACACCCCCGTTCGTCTCAATGGCCCAGAGCAGGATGGCGATGGCGTCTGCCTCGTTGTCATCGGCAGGGCTGAAGCCCCGCGCCCGGGCAGCGGCGACCATCGTGGCCTTGTCGGCATTGCCGTGACCGGTGGCGTGGCGTTTGATCGTGCCAACGGGCACACCCTGATAGGGCACGCCGCGCAATTCGCCCCAGCTTGTCAGCGACGCCATCAGCCCGCCGTAGACGTGGGCGGCGTCTGTGCCTGCATGCCGGCGGACTTCCTCGAACCAGATCGCCTCGATCGGCCCCGACAGCCGGTCGATCTCGGTCAGCCAGCCAGTGAAGCGCAGATAGCGCATCCCGCCCCCGTCGACGCGGCCCGGTCGGAAGCTCACCGTACCGCTGGTGATGAGACCGTCATGGCCGCGCAGGGCCCAGCCGGTGGTTGTTCCAAGATCGAGCGCAAGGATGTTGCGCGGGTTGTGTGTGGGTTCGGCCATGCCGACCTCCTCTTCGCTTGGGCGAGCGTGGCGAGAGGCCTGGCCGGTGAAGGCCGCGGTCTCGCCAAGCCCCGAAGGATGGTCTGGTCACGTCAGGCGCAGGGCGATCGGGTCGCGCTGCGAATACTTCTTGGGCTTCAAGGTCCCCTCGTGAAGGATTGGAGCCGCTAACCCTCTGCCTGGCCTCTATAATATATAATTATTCAATTATTATATAGTGATAAAGGGTGTCTCTCTATTTCTAATCGCGCGCGCATACACGCGAGGGGTATAGGTATCCTCTTGAAAGATTGAAGAATGTGAAGGAATGGGCTTTTCGCATATCTTCCATACAGTTAGGCGGCTTTACTGTTCCTTCTGATTGATTTTGCGCCCTGAAGCATCTCGCCACGGGCCCATCCAGCGGGCCATCCGGTAGACCATGGCCTGCCGCGTCGATGATCCTCGCATGCCCGTTGTGACGTCCCCGGTTTCGATCAGGGTGAGCAGGATCTCGTCGCGGTCACGAGATTTCAGCCACTGGGAGGCACGCGTGATTTCCGACTTGGTGATCCCGTTCGCCCCTGCGGCGCGGATGACCTCCTTGAGCCGTTTCACGTGGGCCTCGGTCTCCGTATCTGCCACATGGCGCTCAACAGCCTCCATGGTCTTCCGTGCATAGTGGCGCACGAAGTCGATAGCCCAGTCCGCTGCCGAGAGGTCGATCTCGGGTTTTGCCGGGTCGCGCCCGACCGCGACGATCAACGCCAGCTTCAACGCGTTCTCACCAATGCGCGCCAGTATCGCCGTGAAGGCCGTCCCGGCTGCAGCCCGCAACTCCACCGTCAATTCGGCACTCAGCGCCTTGAAACGCGCCCTCGCTTCATCGGTCATTGGCACGATAGTCGGATTTACCGTCGTGTTCTGATCGGCCGTCTTGCCCGCAAGATTGCCCTTCTGGTGGCCACCCCCAGCGGCCACGCCCTGCAATCCCTGGATCAGCGCTGGCGGTGCCTGCCGGATTCCCACGGTGATGTTCTCGTCCGGGTAATCCTCGTCGCTGGGCAGGATCAGGAAGCGGGCAAGCGAGCCGTCGACCACGTTTGCCCCCTGCAATGCGCCCCAGAAGTGCAGCGGGGTCGTGGTGCCGTAGACGCAGAGGCAGGGTTGGACGATGTCGCGCCGCTCGTTCGAGCCGTCGCGGTTGGCGTATTCCGCGCCAAGGAAGATGCCGCCTGCGGCCGTGAAGAGCTCGGTCATGTTGTCGAGGATCTCGGTGATGTGGCGGGGGCTGCGCTTGCGGTCGGCGGCTGCCGCGAGGAACATGCCGAACTCGTCGATCTGGAACAGGATCGCGGGCTGGCGGTGCAGCGCGGTCAGAAGCCCGGCACCGGAGGCGATCTTGTTGCCGCCGAGGTGATGGGCGAGGCCCGCCTCGAAGAAGGTCTCGTTGATGATCTCGCGGGCGTGGTTCTTGCCCGATCCGCTGTCGGCGATCCCCACGACATAGAGGTTCGAGCGCAGGTTGCTCTCCGTCCGGTATTGCCGCCCCATCAGCGCGCCGATGGCGCAGAGGCTGGCCCCGAGCGACAGCAATGGCTGCGGACGCCGGGCGGTGGTCAGCATGTAATCAGTCAGATTCCCCACCAGACCGTCTGGGATGATCAGCGAATAGGCTGGCGCCGGTGTGGGCAGCGCAGGTTCTACGGTCGCGACGTCCAGCCGCGACAGGAGCCCCGCCGCAGGGTGCTCGGTTGCATCCATCACGCTGCCATCGAGGCGTAGCGCAGGGTCCGGCTGCCACCCACGCTCCATGGCGAGATGGTAGAACGTGCCCGCGCCGATCCGGTCGGGCTTGAAGCTGGCCCAGGCTTTGGCCGTGGTCGCGGGCATGTCCTTGGCAGCCTGCGCGGACCACTCGCCAAAGAGATCTGCGCCAGCGTCGCCGAGCGCGCCTTTCAGCGCCATGCCGATCCGCATCCAGCTGTCGTAGTCAAGTTCTGTATTGGGCAACCAGTCCAGCGCCGCGCTGATGGCGGGCAAAGTGCCGATCTGGCTGTGGCTGCGCAGATGCTCTGTCGCAGATGTGACCAGCGAAAGACCCCGCTGGCGCAGGGCCTCGGGCAGCAGCGCGTAAGCCTCGTCGAGGAAGGCTGCAGCCGCTTCTGCAGTGATCTCCGGCAGATCGCTGATGTCGATGTCGGCCAGCGCCTCATCTGGCCAGACATAGGGCGCACCGGTCTCGGGGTGGGTGGCATAGGCCAGGAACTGCTGCCCGAGGCACAGAACCTCCAGCGGATGACGCTTGATCCCGCGGAACGGCTGCGCGGCGCGATAGACCAGCATCCGTTTCGGGGCCCGGCCAATGCGCAGGGCGGGCGTGTCGCCCAGCCTCGCGCGGGCCAGCTGCTCGATCTGCAAGGCCAGTTCGGCATTCTCGACGATATCGATATCGACCGCCGCCACCGCGCCGCCAACGATGCCAATGCCGCAATCGGGCCAGCTGGACCATGTCGTGACCTCCACATCCGTGGTGGAGCGCTCAGTGTGACGGTTCCATTCCGGGTAATCGGTCCATGCACCCCGCTTGAACTGCCCGGGCTTTTTCGTGCCCGGGCCGATCGGCAGAATGGCATAGCCGTTGGTGACGAGCCGCGCGCCAAAGCGCGCCATCCAGGATGTGTCAGCCATCAGAAGGGCACCTCGGGGGTCATGGCGTCGAGCCGGGCACGGTCCTTGGACGCAAGCGCGCGCAGGTGGTCGCAATATCCGGTGACAACCGCGTCGATGAAGCGGTCCCACTCGGTCTCGGTGAGGGTGGCGAGATCGGATTTGTCGATGCTTTCGAGGTATTCGCCGCCTTGTTGGCCGCCGACCGTCATCGCTTCGGCTTCATTGGGGGTCGGATCGATCATGCCCTGCCTCCCATGGCAGAGGTCCTGGCAGACGCGGCTGCAGAGGTGCTTGCGGCTGGTGTCGCGCCGCGCGTCGGCGAGCCGATAACCTGCGTTGAACCAGCCAAAGCCGCGAGGTTGCCGGTGGCAGACGGCGCAGAGACCGGGGTGGGATGGGCGCATGAGGCGAACCTGTGGTCAGAGATTTCAAAGTACCTGCCCGAGGGGCGGACCGAGATGTCGCTGGGGCGTGCAAGCCGTGCCGTTTGCGCGATGGCTTCATCGACGCTGAGCGGCACAGGGCAGCCCGGCGCGCGCTTGCGCCACCACTCGGCAGCCTTCTGGCGCGCGTACCCCTGATGCTCGATGCAGACCCATTCGCTGTAGGATGTGAGCCCGCAGTTGTAGGTCACCTTCAGCGAAGGCAGCCCGCCCAGCTTGTCGTGGCGGCTGTAGGAAACGCCTGAGACCTGTAGCCATTGCGGCGCTTTAGGGGAGAGGACCGGCAGCGTGCCGGCGGTGGGGGCGATTTTCACCATGCGGGCCGGAAACTCGTAGCCGCAGTCCGGACATTCCGTCGCCGAAAGCGCGATGATGCTTTCGCACACCGGACAGACCTTGGTGGGCGCCTCGCCGCCGCCAGCTTCGCCAGGGCGTTTTGGACGCACCAGATCGATGGGCCCGTGGCGGCGGACATTGCCGGCGAAGTCGAGCACCAGGCAGTTTTCCTTGCCCGGCGCCAGCCGTGTGCCACGCCCGACCATCTGCACGTAGAGCCCTGCGGACTTGGTGGGGCGCAGGAGCGCGATCAGATCGACGCCCGGCGCGTTGAAACCGGTGGTCAGCACCCCCATCGAAGCCAGCGCGCGGACTTCGCCGCGCTTGAAGGCTGCGATGAGCGCATCACGCTCCTCCTTCGGCGTGTCGCCAAAGATCGTGCGGCAGCTGATGCCTTGTCGGCCGAACTCTTCAGCCACATGGCGCGCGTGCTCAACGCCCGAACAGAAGGCCAGCCATGACTTCCGCTCGGCCCCGTGTTCGATGATCTCGGTGACCGCTGAGCGGGTGATGGCCTCCTGGTCGACAGCTGCCGCCAGATCACGCTGAATGAAGTCACCGGCGCGAGTGCCCACCTTCGACACGTCGAGCCGGGTCGCGGGCTGTTTCGAGACCAAAGGGCTGAGATAGCCAGCGTCGATCAGATCGCGCACCGGGGCTTCATAGGCGATGTCAGTGAACAGCGCCGATTTGCCCTCATGCAGCATGCCGCTGTCGAGCCGGAACGGCGTGGCGGTCAACCCGATCACCTTGAGCACCGGATTGATCTGCGCCAGCCCGTCGAGGAAGCGGCGATACATCGTGCTCGAGTTGCCCGGGATCAGGTGGGCCTCGTCGATCAGCACCAGATCGGTATGGCCGATTTCCTGAGCGCGGCGGTGGATGGACTGTATGCCGGCGAAGAGGATGCGGGCCTGTGCCTCGCGCTTGCCCAAGCCCGCCGAGTAGATCCCGGCCGGGGCCTCGGGCCAGAGGCCGATCATTTCGGCATGGTTCTGGGCGATCAGTTCGCGGACATGGGTGACGATCAGGATGCGCTGATCGGGCCAGGCTTTCAGTACGCCCTCGATGAACGCGGCCATCACCAGGCTTTTGCCGCCCGCAGTCGGAATGACCACCAGCGGATTGCCGGTGCTGTTCTGGAAATAGCCGTAGATCGCGGTGATCGCGGCCTGTTGATAGGGGCGCAAGGTCAGCATGCAGAGGCCTCCGGAGTGCGGGCGTCGTTTGTCCAAGTGGAGCCATCGGGCATGCGGTAGGTGACGACATCGTCGCCCGCATCGATGACCTCGCCCGGAACGAGATCGGGGATGAAGAGATGGCGGATGCAGGCCGCACGCTGTTCAGGCGGCGCGAGCATCCGGTCGTGACGGACGCAATGCCACCCGCCGTCCACGGCGGTGGAATGCAGGCACGACCGACAGGTCACGGCCGCCCCGCCACCATCGTGGCAGACGCCATGGTGATCGCAGAACCGGCATTCGAACCAGGCCGGGTCCTCGCTGATCCGCGCCGGGGGGTGCTGGGCGAAGATGACCCGACCGGCTTTCTCGAGCAGGCGTTCTGCCATCGCGCCGTCGGCCTCGATGCGCTCGATATGCAGAGCATCGGTGTCCTTGCAGACGGCGACATAGAAGGCGCGCGCAATGCCCGTCAGGTGCATGTAGATCTGCATCTGCGCGGCATGCTGGGGCTTGGACAGCACCACCCCTTTGGCAGTCAGATCCGCAAAGCTCTTGGCGGAGTGCGTCTTGAACTCCAGCACATGCCAGGTTTTCGGGGCCTCGAGGAGGCCAATGGCGACCCCATCGAGCGAGCCTCCGAAATGCCCGCCGTGGGCATCGACGCGAAACTGGCGGCCAGTATCGGGATCGACTTCGAGGACAGTGGCACCAGTGGCGCGCAGGTTGCGGACCAGTCGGTCCTCTTCCATCTGCCCGGTCTCAAAGAGGCGCAGCAGGCGGCCGGAATGATGGGATGGCGTCACCCAGCGGAAATCATACCAGAGCGCCCGGGCGCAGGATTTGCCGATGATCGACGCGCCAAGGTGATCGCGAAAGCCATCTCCCTGGCGGGCCTCGTAATCGGCATGGATCGCCGTCAGCGTTGGCGTCGGTGCAGGAGGAAGATCCGCCATCACAGACCCTCCCGTTCGCTGCGGGCCTGTGCCTCGGCCAGAATGCCGTTCCAGGTTTCAGGGTCGTGCCGTGCGCGCAAAACGTCGATCAGGGCGTCCTTCAGCTTCTCGCGGCGGCGGCGACCTGTCCCCTTGGCAAGCAATTCGGCGCGCTCGCGGCTGAGATGGCGCAGGGCGGTGCGCGCGCGGTGGAACCAGTCCGGGTCGATGGGCTTGAGGCCCCGCTGACGCGCCAGATCGGCAGTCGCAATCTGGGTCCGGATCTTGGCAATGGCATCGTCGAGTTCGATCAACCGGCGCGGGTCATCAGGCAAGCCGGGGTTGATCACGGCCACGGGGGCCGCGTTGGTCAGATCGGTCATGGGAGTTTCCTCAGATGGGGTTGAGCACCGCCCCGTCCGTCAGGAGGACAGGGCGGCGCGGCAGATCAGCCCTTCTTGTTCCAGGGAGCGGAGGCCATCTTGACGGGCGCAGCGGTCTGTATGGCGGGCGACGCTGCGGGGGTTGCAGCAGGCTTTGCGACGCGCACCGCGGCTGCCCCACGTTCAGGCGGCAGATAGGCGATGGCATTGCTCTCGCCGTAGCCATTCTTTGGCGGCTTGATCTTCACCTGGATCGTCATCGGGATCAGGTGCAGTTCCTCGCTGTCGCTGACATGCATCTTGCCCGTCGCATGGCAGATGGCCGACAGCGTCCGCTGCGCGATTTCCACGGTGGTCGGGTTCGGGTTCACCAGGTTCAGCTGATCGAAAATCTTCCGGCCCTTGTGTTCCCCCTCGAGGATATCAAGCATCAGCCAGAGAAACTGGCCCATGCCGTTGCGGGTCACGCGCATCTCGCTTTCGACGATCTGGGCGCGGTACTTGCCAGCGGGCAAAAGCTCGTAGGGAGTGGTGGGTTCGACGCTGGTCGCGTCAAAGGACGTATCAAAACGTGCCATGGTCTTATCCTTTCAGGGCTTAAGCGGATTGCGGCATGGCTGCGAGGAACTCCGACCACGAGAGCGGCAGGGTGTCCGGCAGGCCGTAACGGTTCTTGGCGAGGAAGGCGGGGCGCTCTTCGGTGTGCATGGCGCGCGCACCTGACCCGAGCGCCCGGGTCACCTTCTTGTTGAAGCCGACATCGGATTTCGCGACCGAGATCTGGTAATTGGCGAAGAGCACCACATCGGAATGTTCCTGCAGCAGCGCCGAGGCGCGGGTTTGCAGCTTGATGACATACCGGTCGTAGGGCTCGTGCTCGGGGCTGTCGAAACGCTTGATGTCGGTATGGGCAATCTGGATGATCACCATGCCCTTGCGGTCCCGCAGCGCGTTCAGCTTGTCGAGATATTCCCGCCAGACAGTAACAGCCTCGGCATAGCCCTTGCCGAAGCCGGGCGTTTCAATCGACTGCCAGCCGTTGCGCTTGCACGCCTCGGCCCAGATCAGCGGCTCCAGCCAGTCGACGCTGTCGATGACAACAGTCCCGAAATCGTGGTCCTCATCCAGCAGTGCGTCGAGCGCCTCCGCCACCTCGGCATAACTGGTTGCCAGCGGAAAATGCGGAACCTGCAGCTTGCCAAGCCCATCCTCGGTCATGATGAACACGGGTCGGTCGGCATCGGCCGCAAAGGTGGATTTGCCGACCCCGGCCACGCCGTGGATCAGGATGCGCGGCGGCGTCAGCGCCGAGGTCGTGCGCAGGGATGCGAGAGAAATGGCCATCAGCGCACCTCCTCGCCCAGCACCAGGCGGAACTTGGGCTTACCGGTTCGCACCGTCCGTGCGGGTTCAAATCCCTTGCGCCAGGATTCCGGCAGCGCCGTGTATTTGCGTTCGGACACCTTCAGCGTGGTTTCGATGAACTCGGCCGGGTCTTCGCCCGCCGAGGCGATGTTTTCGGCGATCTGGGCGAGTTTCGCCTGATCCCATTCGATCCGCTTCACCAGGTCGGCGATCACTATGACGCCGCCGTCCTCAAAGCGGATCGTTCCGGTGTCCTTGCCGGCCTCAAAGCGGCATTCTGCAGCACGGTCAGCGTATTTCAGGGAGATGGCGCCATCGAGCCAATCAGAGACCGTTTTGGCTTGGGTGAGCTGCTGATCGGCCGCGTCTTTGAGCATTGCCAGTTGATCCGCCGGCAGCGCTGCGATCTGGCCTACCGGCATGCGATGGATGTCCGCGAGGGTGATATGGTTAGAGATTGTCATGTCGTCTCCCCTCACGCCGACATCGGGCGATGGGGCTCGTGGTCCGAGCCGCGGATCTGCTCGACCTCGAATGCCTCGACGTCTTCGAGCCGGTAGATGACCCGGCCACCGAGTTTGATGAATTTCGGGCCTTCGCCCGTCCACCGCCAACGCTCCAGCGTGCGGTGCGAAATGTTCCAGCGAGCCGCCAGCTCGATCTGGGACAGGTGTCTTAGCGCAATGTGAACCTCCTTCGGATTTGTGCGAACACTTGCGGGATCAACATGGCCGACTGGGTGGGAGGCATCGTGGAGGCAGGCGGGAGGCAAACCGGGAGTTTGGGAAGATCACTGCCCGACAATGCGAAAAGGCCGCCCAGAAGGACGGCCTTTCACTGGAATCAAGATGGCCGGATCAGGGTTCGATCCAGCAATTCCCGTCATCGAACTTGATGAAGTGCTGCCAGTCGTTGCGCCGACCGAACGCCTTTTTCAGAGTGTTGACCTGGTCGCCGTAGCCAACCTCCACCAGCAGGGTCGTGACGCGCAGGACAGGCGATTTCGACCAGTAGGCGGCAAACAGAAGCTGAAGGAGCTGGCGCTGCTTGTCCCCGCCAAAAATCAGCGTTTCGCCCCTATGCCAGACGAACCCGCAATCCTCAGAATGGTCGATCGGAAACTCGTGCTGCGCCTGACCCGGGAAAACCCTCGAACCGAGGGCCTGCGGCGAGATCGCGAGCTTGCCCGGGGCGCCGAACACATCCGCTACGCCGACGACGACGTTTCGCTTCTGGGTGTTGATCGGAATACGATCGCCCGGCGTCGATGTCAGGATGACACGGACCTCCTCTGGCGGCCTGCGCACGAGCAGTCCATCGAGCTGTGCCCATACCGCAGGGTCGCCGAGCCGCCGCGCAAACCAGACCGGCACGGGGGCCTTCGTTCCGGAAAGCTTGATGGTGCCAACGTCCAAGACAAGATCGGCGATCAAAGGCGCCGGGCTCGGTGGCCCCGCCCGCTCGAACGCGACCAGCATCCTGGCAAGCGCCAACCCGTAGTCGACCTTGCACGCCGCGATCTCCTGATTGTCGACTTTGATCCAGCGGCCCGTGCTGTTGTGATAGCCAAATGACTTTTGCTCGGGCGACCAGATGGCCTCGATCGGTTCATCTTCGTAATCGTCCATTGCAGCGACGACCGGGACATGCCCGTTCGCCACCAGCAGCTTGGCCTCGAGCAGCATGTCGGTCGCGCGGCGCGAAACCTGGTGCAGCGTCGATGCCTGCAGAGACGGGCTGCGGGCTTCCATGGCCCGCAGCAGGAGGTCGATCGCCCGCTTACTCAAGGACGTCGCCTTGGTCATTGTCGTCTTTCAGGATGCCCCAGAGGCGCAGGTACTTCTCACCGATCAGACGCTCATGCGGAGTCACATCCTTGAGGTTGCAGCCATGCGGCATCGTGACGGTGAGCGTCAGGGATTTGCCGCGACCGTCTTCCGGTCCTGGATAGAACTTGATCGTGAATCGGGCCCGCGTGATGATCCAGCCTGGTGCCGACATCCGACTGACAGTTTCGTGCGCGCTCGAAAGTTTGGGATAGCCACCCGCCAAAAAGAAGTCGTCGCCCAGTTCCCAGATGTTTCTCTTCGCCCCAGACATTGCTTCCAGCGTGACCCTTTCCTCGGGTGCTGACAAATCCATATAGCGCAATTCCTTGACCGTTACGCTGGCGATCCCATCAATAGGGTCGGTCGGGAAGTCGAAGGGCCGGAGCAGCATGCTAAGGTCGTATTCGCGCAGGGGCAGCGACTGGTCCTCACCAAGGGTGATGCCGAGCAAATCGCGCGCCATGTACCGGGTGAGATCGATCCGGTCCTCGCGGGTCTTGGCTACAACCTCGATAACGCCGGTCGCAGCCTCGTAGGTCAGCGCCGCCTCAAAGACCGGTTTCACGATCCGGCGCGACAAGGTGCTGTTGGCATCGAAGCCTAGCATGTCCTCAGGGCGCCCCTCCCGGTAGACCGCGACCTGGACGAGCTCACATTCTTCACCCTCGAGGATCACCCGGTGGCGGTCGAAGATGTCGACATGGACGTTGGGCGTTTCAAACCGCGCGCGGATTGCCGCCGTAAACGCCGCGAGCGAGATCGGGTCGTTCTTCACCTCCAGATCGGCATCAACACCAAACCCGCTCCAGGACCGCGTCCGGCGACGCTCGTCGTTGTAGCGCACCTCTTCCGCCAGGCGGAACCGATCAGGCTCCTTCAGAAAAACCCACAGCGAGCGATTGTTGGCTCCCTCCAGCGTGTCGAAGACAGCGCGGTTCTGCACGACGTTTTGCAGGGCGTTCTGCCCCGGTTCATCAGCGAGAGCCGCGACACGGCCGGCATCGAGGACCACCCGCTGCTTTTCGTCGTCGGACATGCCGTCCACGGCCTTGATCAGCGGCTCGACGACGTCTGGCTCGGGCTTTGTCCAGTCGATTGGCGAAAGAGAGGTGAACCCACCGGCAGCGAAGTAATCGTGCAAACGGGTGACGGGGGTCTTACGGAGGAAGGCGGCAATGGCGGTCATACGGGGCCCTTTCTTGGCCGGGAGGAGATAGGAATCAGCGCAGCGCGATACGCTGGCGTTCGATATACATCGAACAATCCGTCGAGTCTACTTGCGCCGCACGTTTTTGTTCGGCATACCGAACGCGCGTCCTGAACCCAAGGAAAACAAGGATGAAACGATGACCACGTCCCTCGGCGCCAAGATCAAGCGCCACCGCCAGGAAAAGGGATACTCCCTCGACAAGCTCGCCGAGCTGACCGACTCGAGCAAGAGCTACATCTGGGAACTGGAGAACCGAGACACCAGAAAACCGTCAGGCGAGAAGCTGACTCGCATCGCCCAAGCTCTCGATGTCACGACCGATTACCTCCTCGATGACAGTGAAGAGCCCGGCAACGAGGTCTTGAAGGAGGCCTTCTTCCGCAAGTTCAGCAAGCTCGCCCCCGACGATCAGGCCAAGATCAACCAGATGATCGACATGTGGGGGAAAAAAGAGTGAGTCTGCCTGCGGCGCCCAAGGGGTGGGCGATCCGCCTGACCCAGATTCTGTCGGCCATTCAGAACACGCACGGGCTGCCGAGGTTTCCGATCGATGTGGCGGCGCTGGCGCAGAACTTCTCGCGGCAGGTGTTTCCTGACGCTCCGATCACGATGGTCGGCGGGCTGAACCTGTCGAAGGGCGTGGAAGGCATGTTGATGCCGCGCGGCGACGGCTCGGGCGAGTGGGGCATCATCTATAACGAAAGCATCCACTCTGCAGGGCGCCGCAACTTCACGCTGGCCCATGAGCTGGGGCATTATCTCTTGCATCGGCACGTGCACCCGGCTGGCATCAAGTGCACCAATCGCAACATGGCGGACTGGGACGAGAGCGTGACCAAGATCGAGGGCGAGGCCAACACCTTTGCCTCGTACCTGCTGATGCCGCTTGATGACTTCCGCGCCCAGATCAAGGGCCGGTCCATCGACATCGACGTGATGACCGCACTGGCCGACCGATATGCCGTGTCCCTGACGGCGGCGATCCTGAAGTGGATGACCATCACCGACAAGCGCGCCATGATCGTTGTCGGCAAGGAAGGCTTTATTGATTGGGCCTGGTCTAGCGAACCGCTGCTGAAATCAGGCGTGTTCTATCGCGCACGGCAGGTCGTGACCGAATTGCCGCCAGCCTCTCTGGCCGCGCAGGAGGTGGACTGGGTCGCCACGCGAGAGCGCTATGACGATGGCGGGTTTTCCGGCGGCACTCTTGACCGGCCCGGACTCAAGCAGCTGCTTGCCGACATCGACGATGGTCTGATCGACGTCGTCGTGGTCTACAAGATCGACCGCCTCAGTCGTTCGCTGATGGATTTTTCCAAGCTGGTCGAGGTGTTCGACCGAAACGGGGTGACCTTCGTTTCGGTGACGCAGTCCTTCAACACCACCACATCCATGGGGCGGCTGACGCTGAACATCCTGCTGTCCTTCGCCCAATTCGAGCGCGAGGTCATTGGCGAGCGGATCCGCGACAAGGTGGCGGCATCGCGCAAGCGCGGCATCTGGATGGGCGGCTACGTGCCTCTCGGCTACGACGTTCAGGATCGAAAGCTGGTGATGAACGACGCCGAGGCGGCCTCCGTGCGCGCAATCTTCGCGCGTTTCATCGAACTCGGTTCCGCCTCCGTGCTGGCGCGGGAACTCCGCAGCGATGGATTCCGCAATAAGCAGGGCAGGCTGATCGACAAAGGCTACCTCTATCGGGTGCTGAACAACCGCGTTTATCGCGGCGAGGCCATGCACAAGGGCAAAGCCTACCCCGGAGAACACGAGGCCATCATCGAAGAAGATCTCTGGAACCGCGCCCATGCCATCCTTCAGGAGAGTCCCCGGAAACGGGCGAACAACAGCCGCGCGCAGACGCCCGCGCTGCTGAAGGGGCTGATCTTCAGCGATACCGGCGCAGCAATGACACCGACCAGCACCAAGAAGGGCGCGAAGCTTTACCGCTACTACGTATCGATGGATGTGATCCGGAACCGCGAGACCGGCGAGGAAACAGCGCCATTGCGGCTCGCCGCAGGGATGGTCGAGGACGCCGTCGTCACCGAGGTCCGCCGCATCCTTAAGACGCCGGATGTCGTCACGCAGGTGCTGGCGTCCCTGAAACGAGAACAGGGCGGAACCTCAGAAGCCGATGCCATCGCGGCACTGCATGACTTCGATGAGCTGTGGGGGCAGCTGTTCCCGGCCGAGCAGGCACGGATCATCCAGCTTCTCGTCAGGCGCGTCACCGTCACCGCTGCGGGGCTCGAGGTCGACATTCAGCGCGAAGGTGTCAGCAGCATGATCCGCGAGATGCTCGCGCCGCGCAAGATGGAGGCCGCTGAATGAGCGAGGATCACGATACGATCCGCGTCCTGATCCCTTTGAAGGTCCGGAAGAAGAACGGGCGGCCGAAAATCACGCCACCCGCCGACTACAGGCCCAGCGAGGATCAATCGCAGAGCCCGCATGTCCTGCGCGCCATAGGCCGAGCATGGGGCTGGAGGCGGCGGCTGGAAACCGGTTCCGCTTCCACAATCCAGGATATCGCCGCCACCGAGAAGGTCTCCGACCGGTTCGTGGGACGGATGATCCGGTTGGCGTATCTGTCCCCGAGCGTCCTTGAGACTCTCGTCATCACCCGTCAGCAGCCCGCCATATCGATCAATGATCTGATGGCGGTGACAGAGTTGCCGTGGGAGGAGCAGATGGATCCCGTGTTCGAATAGACTGGGAGCTATCCGGGTTGACGCCGAGTGGCGTTTCGCCGCCCAATCAGTGAATCAGAGAGCGAGCAGGGTTCGTGCCTGAAAGGATCGCCGCGTGCCGCAAGAGAGAAAACCGCCTGTCATAGCCAACGAGAAGAAGATTCTGGCTCTGCTCGAAACCTATGCTTGCCCAGTTCCGTTTCACGAAATCCGAACTCGCTTTCTGGGCAACATCGCTACGCCGGCGATGTCAGCTTCACCGATCACTGTTGTAAAAAACCTGTGGGGCGGAGAACTACCCGAATTTGAAAGCCTCGACGCCGTCAACGAATTGATCGGCGTTCTTGTCAACGGCCTCTGGAACTCGCTCACGCGCCATCAGAAGCGGAGCGATCCCTTCCGGCTGGTGCGGCCAACGGTTGCGTCCACGCGCGACGGGCTTGCTCAGCTGGCGCTGATCCGTCGGCAGGAACTCGATGGGTTCGTCGAAGGGCTGTTTTCCGGTGCTGAAGAACTCGACCTGCCAACAATGGCATCCGCGGCGCTCGACACGCTCGGCGAGGTGCGCGCCATGATCGCGGGGGTCCATGAGGTCGCCATTGATCCCAGCAAGCCCGCAGAACTATCTGACATCGCCACGACGATGAAGCATCTGCGGGAGCTGACCAGGATCACGGAGATCGAGATCAACCGGGTCGTTCTCGACTGCACGCGGGCACGGCGCCAGATGATTGGGTCGGCCAGCAATCCCGGGCCCATGCGTCATTGAGCGACTGGCGCATACGCTGGCGCGCGCA
>Ga0100402_1004671_pt1 | contig 14380 bp, 9 predicted proteins | sample CryGeyme20150102_FD_80419 | JGI IMG/M metagenome (GOLD analysis project Ga0100402, IMG submission 80419) | Groundwater microbial communities from Crystal Geyser aquifers in Utah, USA - Crystal Geyser metaG 2015-0102 | ecosystem: Environmental > Aquatic > Deep subsurface > Groundwater | place...
ACAAAAAAGGTTATAATAAGTGTGCTTTGGCGGAAACTTTGACATTTGCCCTTGTAGGTATTCCTAATAATAGGGTAACCCCAAAATCTTGACCATTAACCCCTTATGCGCTTTTTAGACGACATTATTGGAGATCGTTAAATTAAAGTGGTTCAGCACCTACCTGTTAAATGCTAGCTTGAAAGGGCTTGGCCATTTTATTTTAATGAATTCGTATAATGACATTATTGGAGATCGTATACGTTTATTCGAATAATAATAATGAATTAAATTAAAGGGGTTCAGCAGCTACCTGTTAAATGCTAGCTTAAAATGGCTTGACCATTTTATTTTAATACACGAATAGCTACACGAATAGACGAATACACGAATACATGAATACACGAATACACGAATACACGAATACACCAATAGGTTTATTCGTATAATGACATTATTGGAGATCCTTAAATTAAAGTGGTTCAGCACCTGCCTGTTAAATGCTAGCTTAAAAGAGCTTGACCATTTTATTTTTTTTGACAGCCAATGCACCATAATTTAATAAAATCGCACTGAAATAGTAATTAGATCATCAATTGCTTTTAAATATAACTGTTCATAATACTTAAGCCCCAAAAAGTTCTGTTGGCCAAAACTGCCCCGGGATTTTTTTTTTCCATATCCCGGGATGGTTTTGGAAATCCCGGGGTCGCCATATCCCTCGTTTGGTGATAACATATGGTAAAGAACTCAATCTCTTCTGCATAATATGATTTGAACACGGAGTGCCTTACTAATACAAATAAATGATCACAGTAGAAGCTGGTCTACCTACTGGCTTGGGAAAATCGTCTCTACTATAGGTAGATATAACTGCTACTAGTAGTAAGAAGCTTGAGATCTTTTGCTGTCTTTTTCCGCTTTACGTGCATTCGTTCCTTTAGTTTCTCAATGTTGAAGGGCTTATATCGTGGCTTTCTTGCAGCGAATAAAGCAAATCCAACTCCAACGCCGATACCCCACAAGCATCGGAGCAGAAAAGCGAGTCAAATCGAGGAGGGCGTACACAGCCTTTTCTAGTACACACCGTACTTGTCTTTTTCAGCTTGGAATCTGCATCGTTTGTTGACTTTTCATCGATAGCAATGGCATCGTGAGTTTCGCTTTCTGCTTCTCCTGGTATTGCGTTCGCAGCAGATGCAGCTGATATCTGAGAAGATGATTCATCTGAGTCGTCAAGATCATCCTCGGGGTCAAAGATGTTTCGGCGTTCTTTTTCAAAGCCAACAGGATACTCACGTACAGTGTCTCTTGAAAGAAAAAGCAACATATTGTGGCGATCAGTATAGTTTTCTGCGTAATGCAGGAAAAAATGGTGGTAGCATGGGTCAGAGGCGATTCTACAGGGTGGTATTCAAGCATGTTACGTTATGCAGAACACTTGCAATCAATCATCTTACCTGCATCTTCTACAGACACCAGGAGCCTCTCGAGTTCCTTCGTTCTCACTCGAGTGCGTTCACGGGGTCTATGACTATAGTCATCCGCAAGGCGCGTCACCATTTCCGACCATTGCTTCTCAGCCTTGTCATGACGAGAGTGGACACTACGCACATGGTTGGCCATGTGCGCAGCGTTCACTCGACCTAACGGCCACTTGTACGTACCGCCGTGTTTAGCTAGCGATGCTGCCCGCATGACAGCCGTTGTCGCGAGACCCCGGCGAATCTGTTCCATCTGCTGTCGTTCCAGGCGCACTCGGGCATTGGGATAACCCTGGAGAATTTTCTCTTCCACGTGGCAGTGATCGCACACAGCCACAAAGGGAACTCTTGCATTATCTCGTTTCGAATATGGAGCATGGTGTCCCCCGCATACTGTGTGTCGCCAAGTTCCACACTTGGAGCAACAGACCAAGGTATCATTTGGATAGATATCTGATACTTGCCAGCAATACACTAGATCTGGAACCGGTAAGTTCTTCTTCTTGCGCATCATTAGACGATGGAGTTTACAGTGTGGTAGTTTTTGAAGTACACCAGGTTTCAATTCCCGTTCGAGTCGACGCTTGATCTCAGGGAGGTTTGCTCTCAGCGTAGGTGATTTCTTTGCAAACGATCGATCGTCTTCAAAGTCATCCTCGTCACTCTCTTCTCCAGCCATTCTCCTTTCTTTTCTGATACTAGAATTTGAAGGCCACCAAACGTCGATCGGGTATGGGCACTCGAGAACATTGGAAACCGTGCGGGCTGTGGCTTTATTGTCGCCAACCTTGTCAAGCGCTTTGCCATCAGAGCTATCTAGAGAGGGGACATGTTGAAGACTGACATTCTGTCTATCATCAGGTACATCATCATTCTCGTATGAGGCTTCTGGGCCGTCGTACAAGGGTTCTTGAGGAAGAAGTGGTAGTTCCGACTCGAAACCATCGGAAAGCTTGATGTACTCGCCTTTCTTTAAGGTAGGCAGAGTTGGCTCGTTAGGCATGGGTAATGTTGCTTCGGGTTCGCCTTCGTCATCTATTTCCTCACAGGGTTGAGATTTCAAACATCTTAAGGTGTACAAGACCTTCTCTTCCCGTGATTCTGTATCTGCGGCTACAATAAGACTCTCAACGGTACCAAAGCGTGGTGATTGCGGCAGCGATGGAGCATATCCTGCATGGCGACTCATAGCGGCGTCAAGAATCACAGGATTAAGAAGTGGTGACGATTGCGAGGCATGAGACTCATTGTGGCTTACTGCTGAACCAGGTACCGGACCAGATGTGTGAAAAGACTGCGGTGTGAAAAGGGGGCTGTCGTGAAACTGCTGTTGCATTGGTTTGGGAACAATGGAGGGCGTGCCTATTGTATTTTTCTTTGCTTCATCTTGCGGCAGCTGCAAATGTGGTGACGTTGTTTTTGCTGCATTGCTTCCTGTTGATGCTAGTAATGTCACTGGCGACTTTGTCTTGGTTTTAGGGCTCTTCTTTGTCTTTGATTTTTTGGTTTTGGTTTTCTCCTGCTGGACTTTTGCTGTTCTCTTCTTAGGCTTGCTACCTGCTCTCCCATCAGCAGGCGCATCTTTCGATGCCCCATTCATCACGCCATTCGTCTCATTAGCGGTCCTTTTCTTCTTGATCTCTGCTCCTGGTTTCATCATGGCGTTCCCTGCCAGAGAATCAGCTGCCAAGTCCCGTAGCATTGCTGCACTCGGTACTGATTCAGCGGCGGTAGCGGCTGATGGTGCTTTGGTGCTGAATTCTTCTGCTCTTGACGCTGGTTGGCTTTCCTGCTGAATTTGTTGCATCCGCTGGAGCCGAAGTTCTTCGTGGTATCTCAACTGTGCTTGAGCTTCCAGGATTGCTCTTTCCTCGTTTTGTTGTTGCATCTGCTCGTTGAGCAGCAAATTTTGATAGTGCTCCTGTAGGTCGGGATAATCTCCCAATCTGACAGCATTACCCATCGATCTTAATTGGTTTTGATGAAGAATGGAACTAAAACCTAAGCCGCCATGCTGTTCTGCCAGTTGTTCCTGAAGTAACATCTGTCGCAATTGTGCTTCTCTTTGCAATTCCTGTTGCCGCTGTTGTTGCTGAAAAATCATGACATTTTCGATACTGCTTCCTCCTGTGAGACCAAGTGCTGCTCGCATTTGCGCCGTTAGCTGCTTGATATTATTATTGACAAGAGAAAGTGTAAGTGTAAGCAAAGCACGAGGTCGCCTGTATCTGTTTGGTCGTGAGATAAACATGAACACACAAATTCAGTCGCATACCTGCTGTTGTGATTGTCCAGCATTATGCTGGTCGAAGGGGAATCTACCTTCCATTACTACCGTGACAGTATACGTATTGTTCAGGTCAATTGGCCGTTCGAAAGTATCCCCCGAAGAGTTTGAAGTCAGAAGCAGGTGAGTCGCTGTCTGCCTCACAATTTCAACCTCCAGTATCCTCAATCCTCAAGGTAGAGATTAATATGACCTATCAGTCCAGCTCAATAGGAACTCTCTTTTCGTTCGAAGCTTCGATTTAGGCTTGTTGTCTTTGATTTATTACAGATGAATATGGTTAAGACGGCAAAGGCCACCAGCGTCTCTAGCTAGCGTGCTCTCTTCAATCGTAGTGCACAACGATAAACGATACTAGGCTGTATTCTGGATTAGCAGGCACGTTTATTTGTGTCTACTTTTTCTTGTGTTGCAGCAAAATGTGACGTTGAGAGTTTCCTTGGAATGGATGTACTGTAGCACTATAGCACTTCTTTCAATTAACAGATTTAGTAACACAGAGAAAGTTGGTCCCCTAAATCAAAAAGAGAACTGAGACAGAAAAAGACATTCCCTCATTGGCTGTGTGAGTACAGGCACTACCTAGTACTAGAGTACCAGGTACGTAGTAGACTAGCTAGTAGTAGTAGCTGGAATATTATGACGTGATTTTCTTACTCGACTATACAGTTCCGCAGTACCGTACTTGACTTTAGCAGCAGCAACAGCAGCAGCAACAACAACTATTCCAACAACTACTTTGTGCAATCGCATCGTTAGATTCACCCAAAGGTATGTGTGTGTTGCTAGCTAAGCACTCGAAACTAAAAAGAATTTCTTTGCCATGCGATGACATTTTACATTTTGAGAAGTGATAATAATGTCATTAGCATTGCTTCTGGAAAGAGTGCATAACGGATGTTGCTCGGGGACGCTTTCTCGAGGAAACTCAGCCAAGACTAGAGTTTGTCTTTCCAATGGATTGATCTTGTGCATGCTAGGTTACCTTCATTGCAGGAGCTATTGTATTCGATAATTCGCTTTCTCACACATTTTTATTCCCTGTTACCGTTTTCTAAAAGTTTCCGATACTCTTTCAAAACAACAAGATACACACGATGAAGATTCCCGCCTCCCTTTTGTTCTTCCTACTGGTTTGCACCTTTACCTATTTGGCGAACGCAGACGCCGGGGACGATCCGAGAGATTTGATCAGGGATCGCATGCAACGAAAACTTGCTCGCAACAACAGATACGGTGGAGAAGATGACGAGGTATGTTCCAGTTGTTTTGTGAAAGTTTTTTTTTAATATGATGGTAAGAAAATTATACCAGGAAAATCTCACAGTTGTGACTTGCACTTGCAATGACTCAATCAACAGGCCGCCATGGAGAGAATCCGGAATCATGACAAATTGAGATTGAAACGAATGGAAGAACTCATTGAACAGCGTACCCAGCAATTGAAGGACCATGAAACCGGTCACCGAAGATTGAGCGATGAGGTAAGGATACAAGATACTCACAACGAGATTGCGATGATTTGCGCTGTCGACTCTCTCTCTCTCTCTCTCTCTCCCTCTGCCCGCTAAACACGTTGTTGCTTTGTACACCAAATATTGTTATTTCTTGCTTGCTCAAAATTATTTATACAGGACCACGAACGATTCAACCGTCAGATCAATGCCTTTAAGCGAAAGCTCGAGCAAGTGAACAGCATGAGCGAAGAGGTGAGTCAATGAGGAGCGAGTGGAAGTTTTGCCTGTTTACAGCTTTAAATTGTTCGTGTCGGAAAGAAATTCTGGATTAAGCTCACAGAGTACTTTTTGTTCAAGCTGTAGGAATACGAAAACTCCATGCGGGACATGACTAGATCGATTAAGCAGATGAACAGCTTGGGAATGCCGGACCTTTGATTTTGGTCTTTTTTTAGCGAGGTAGGAAGCAATAACAAGATGCATGCAGTCTTTTATGGTACAGGATAGTGACATCCAAATACTGCATAAATTGGGATGCCGACAAAATGCATTCCTATTACATGTGATTGACGAGAAAGGCTCGACCTTATCATTAGTTTACCTGTGACAACGTAGTTTCGACTTTATTTAGGCGACTTTAGGTGATTACACTAGATTTTTGTGCAAATATGATCAGCGAGCTTGTTTGAGTGAGATATCAAATGATATCATTTGCATTTTAAAGACAAACATACTGCGAATAAGTTTGCAAGCGAGGAAACGTTGTGGCTCGCTCCCTTCATTGCTTTGCATGTCAGAGACAAATTCATTAAGCCATCACAAGATAAAGAGCTTCAATGACTTCCCAAGCAATTAAACCAGGATGTCCACCTTTGCTTCCGACACACCTATGCATGTCAGCTGGTGATCGGGAAGAACCAACATCCCAATTCTCCATTTGATTACAAACGCCCACCTTGTTGCCCGAATCAGTGGCACATTCTCCTAAGGCCCTTACAAATTTACGGGCATTGACGATATGGATCCTTCTACTCGAAGGAGATAAGCGAGAGGAGGCGACTGATGTCGAGCTTCGGTTCAACTTGATCGTTTCTTTTGCATTGATGACTTTCGCCTCTTCCACCTGCGCGACAAAAATGGGCTCCGCATATTTTGCAAACATACTAGTCAAAACGATGGGGCCACTGTATTCTTTGGCAACTTCCTTAATGCCAGGAGGTGGTTGTGACTGCATGGAAATGTCTGTTCGGTTGGCTGAAATCTCCTCTATCCACTTTTCAAAGTTTGTGCCTCTAGTGTTGCTCAGATCATTTATCCTACCCAATACCACAGCATCAACATCTATGGATAAATCTAGACCAGTTTCCTGTTCTAGCATTCGTCTCCAATTTTTGCTGTACACCAGGTAATGGTTTGTTACGGCTACAAGATTTACGTTGTTCTCCAGCCGCACATTCATTACATCGGCAACCGTTTCATTTTTTCTATTGAATTCGAGAATCTTATCTTGATACTGACACACCAAAGACAAGTATAATTGGCGAGTGTGTGAATTTCCCAAGAACAGAATGGTCGAATTCGCTACAGGTACAGGAGTGGATCGTTTCCCCCAAAAGCTAGGAGCCTTTCTTTCCCTCTTTGCAGTCTCATTGAGAACCAATTCCTGGAGCTTTGCGGCGAATTTATTGTACTCAGAGCCAGAGCAGTAGTATTGGCTATCAGGTGTTGCAGAGCACAGTCGAAACTCTTCTAAAGGATCATTTACTGCATCTTTCTTGGGTTGACTGGTGGTAGCAATCTCGCCTTCCTCTCGCAATATCGTTTTATCAGAAAGCGCATCATTTTTAACAGCTGAAAAATTATGGGTGGTAGTGTTGTGCGGCGGTGCTTTAGCTCGAAAGTCGGTATTGACGTATAGGTACTGTTCTAGCAAAAAGGTATTGACGAACAGTACAGACCCAAATAGCGCTGCAGCCCACAAAACTCGGTTCCTTCCGTAAAAGGAGGCTGGTTCCATGGCTTGAGAATGGCATTGTTGTCTTGCAGGGATCTCGGGGGCGATAATCGTCATGGCTTGAGAATGGCATTGTTGTCTTGCAGGGATCTCTAGGGCGATAATCGTCATATCCATTTTTTTTTAAATAAAGTGAAAAAACAAGTACCTCGAGTAACGATTTGAATTAAGAAGTTCATGATGAGACAGTGTGGATCTGTTCGTTCTGATTTCAAAAATTCCGGGATTATTGGTTAATTAATTACCTGGCACTCCTACCAAATACTGATAGAATCAGTTCCGGAAAACGACACTCGCGCGCTCGGGATACAGGCCAATGCTTCTGGTTAATTAAAAACGGCAGGTCACCCACTCTCTAGCTAGCTAGTAGTAGTAGTAGTCTACTAGTACCAGGTGCAGCCAGTAGCTACTACTAGTAGTACTCTAGAGTAGTACTAGTAGTAGCATTGAATCGTTCGTACTAGTACTACGTGGTACTAGCTATGGATAAGTCGCACTGTTGCCTTCATTAATGCCAGGTTGCTGGCAAGCCACTGAATTGCTACTGAAGCTGGAATATGTAGTCTAGTAGACTACTTCGAAGCCAAGAAGATTATGGTAGATAAGTGTCTACTATGAATAATGTTGTATTCAAAACCCACGCGTAGTAGGCACACTAGCCATTACGAAATTGCCTATTGGAGTCCATGGACTTTTTTTCAAATTATCAATAAGCTTGCACTATCACACACAAACAATTTTCGCCTCGTCCAGGACGAAACAGAATCATGGTTTGAATGTGCTGAGATTGAAACGTTTGGCATCTTTGCTTCCAGGCACTGCAATGTTGGATATATAGGTTGGATTTATAGCACCAAATATCCAGCCTAGATGATTCAACTTGTATCTATCCGGTCTCAAGAAATAGGGCACTACCTATTTGTAAGGCAAATGATGGATATAAGTAGCGCACTGAATATCCAGGCTGGCTGGTTAAAATTCTGCATCAAATATTTAATCCGGAGAAAGACGTACTAGATTTACTGGTGAAATGCCTTGACCTGTGGCAAGGCATCCTACAGTGGTAGATATATGTGTGCAGCAGTGTGCTGCTCAGGCTATTGTAGATGCTTCAAAAGGAATCCGACGGCCAAATCAAATGGGGGAATTGCTTCTCTGTAATTTGTGGCATGTTGTCGACTCCCCCGGAGGAAGGAAGTGTGCGGTACATCCAACCTTGATCGTTCGCAGCGATTTCAGAGGCCCAATCTATAAAGGTAGCACCATCTGTGTCGTCTACGTCACGAATACGAAGCATTTCTAATATGGTAGTCGGCAAATGTAGGTTAAATGAATCGGTCGCTTCTTTCCCAGTGAAGTCTTGAATAATCTGCCGGAGCAAACTCCCGAAGCACTTGGCAAAGGATAGGCCCTCGCTACGGCCTACAGCTTGCTTGTGACAACCAAATTCACGCAATTGGTATTGACTCTCACCACGCGAACGAATGGACATCCAGGCAATGATTGCGTTCGTGTCTGCTTTGGCCGTTAGCACCCACAGGGAATTCTCAAGCTCTTGACTGAGATAGTTGTTCCAATACTCCTTTGATCTAATAATGGTCCCGCAATAAGACTTTTCGCTAAATTGCTGATGAATCTCCATGAGACATTCAGTGTCGGCAGGAAACGCTGCTAGTCTCAGCGCAACATTAGCAATGCCAGTCTGGAAAAGTATGGTCGGATTGATCTTCACTTTTGACCAATGCGAAATCGTGCCTTCATATCCACTGCTTTCATAGACCGGGAAAAAAGCAGGAGCTGCGTGCAGCAATGATACTTGGAAATTTTTTTCTATCATGATGCGAATGGCTTCCTGCAGTAACAATTTAGAAAGTCCACGCCGTCGGTGCTTCATGTCTGTACACACTTCACCGATGCCACCTCCGTACACTGACTCTCCACCGCCTATAGATATCTGTCTCAAAAAGACTCGTACCGAGGCAACAATCTTCTCAGTGCCATCTTCGCATCGGTAAAACATAACTCGAATCAGGGTGGCGGATCGATGCGGATCATTATAGTAGTGTCGACCAAAGTAGGAAGCAGGTGGTGGGCTTTCTTTGTAGCTGAATACAGAGGCACAGAATTTCGTCCATATATCCACCTCGTCCTCCTTTAGTCCTCGCATACTGTACGTCACCTCGCCAGAACCATCCTTTAACGGAACCTTGATAATTGTTTGTTCTGGCATTTGGTGGGTGACTGTCGGACCAAGTCTTCGTTGAATGTTGTGTGGTAAACACAGAGTCGTAACTATTCTAGAGTTTTTCTGAAGTAATTGTGGAATGTTGTAGAGTACCAGGTAGATACAGTGGTAGAGTACTTTACTCAAAGCCCTTATCGCACTGCACATTAGAGTTCGGGCGAAGCCAGGAAGAAAAAAATATGCAAGAAAAAATCCAAGTTTCTTTGTCATTTTTTACTGCGAACTCTACTCTACCTGAGTAGACTTAAGTAGAGTAGTTCTTTACTCTTTTTCTTAATCGTTATTTTGCCTGCGCTACCATTTCTACCCCTAAAAACGAAATAATTCTCTACTCTTAAATTCGACGAACTTTGCTTACACACGGCGCGCCCTTTTGCGTGATCCTTTGCTGGCTTTCTGTTGCAGCTCCTCAAGAGTACTTTCGAAGCGATGCTCTAACGTCATGTGATTGTCGGGACAAAGGCCAAGGCAAGCACGCATAACGTTGACTATGGCTTGGCGCTGAGTGAAGAGCGCATTCACAACCGGAGCGCCACTTGGAACAAGAGGAGCCTTGAGCATGTACGACAAAATTGACAGAACAGGGTGGAAAGATTCCCAGTTGTTGCTGTCCTCCTTCTTCATTGAGATACGCTCACAAAGCTCAGCCAGAATGACCAAGTCGTATATCAATGGGGTCGCAAGCAAGGAATCTTCGCAAGTATTGTGCATGACAATAGTGTTTTTTCCTCCCATAAAGATCTCAGATGTGTACTCGTCCATGGCACGCTTAGAATCAGCGACAGTTGGCACATACTTGATGACAACCACGTGATCGGGGTGTTCGTCTTCCTCAAAAAGGATTTGGTTGGACGCGACCATGTCATCGACAACGTTGGACTTGGAAATCTCCTTACTGCGGAATTGACTGGGTGCACTCAAGTTTTTTCCGTCGTTGTTACCCAAGTGATTGTAGGAGACGATAGACACTGGTTTGATTCCAGCGGACACAAGGAAATCAACAAGCACAGATTTCATCTTGGTCTGTCCACTCTTGAAATCGTCACCAGCAATAAAGACTTTCTTCTCGCGAGCAAGTTCGATGACTCCAGGTACAAAAGTATTTTGGGGTGATCCATTGATGAAGGTACATCCCTCAAGAATAGAAGCCACAGCAAAGACTGTCGATGCACTCACTTCCTCTTCTCCACGCTGGATACTCTCCAACAAGTTCTCCGCGGTATCATTGACACCCTCTTCCACACTAGCGAAACGTTCTGTGTTGGCTGTCCACAAAACAATCACCTTATCCACCTGGTTTGTTGACTTGAAATCCTTAATGTGCTGCTGAAGCTGTTCCATCTGTTCTTGTTTGGTACCCTCCAAAACATTATCAGCTCGCTCGCTTTGATTGGCGGCAATAAAGTCGGGGAAATAACAAGACGGCAATGGCTTAATTTTCGACATTTCAGGGTAGAGTTTCTCCTGTAAGGCATAGTCAAGGACCTTGGAACGCTTCATAGCATCACCCAGGTTCATTCCGTTAATGTCCCATCCTCCCCAAACAATGTTGTCGGGGTTGATCATAGGAAGCATGTTGCTCAAGGGTGTGCACACAGAATTACCTTGAACATCATTTCCGAGCTTCACGGTAGAGGCGAGCATGACACTTCCCCAGTAGTTGGATTTACATTCACCTTCTTTGGTATTCCACGTCATTTTATGTTTATTGGCCAAGGCTGCGGCGACACAAGTACTGCATATCAGATAACAAATTAGCGGTGGTTACGTGGTAACCAAGTGAGAAAAAGGTTAGAAAAACATTTTGTAAAAATAGAAATTAATACGGACGAAGCATGGCTTACCTTCCATTGTTTCCGCCAAGTCCAACAAGCATAACACCGAGCTGTTAGCCATGCATCGGCAAGAGAGATTTTTACAGGTGAGATATCCACCCCCCCGAAACAAACTTTTAAAAACCCGAAAGGCCAAAAAAATATACAATACGTACCTTTGGAACTTTTTTTTCGGTCTTGAACTGCATTTTTGTTGTCACAGGCTTGACAACATTTCCTTCGACGAATGTAGTCTCGTACCTGTGCAGTGGAGAGCAGGTCGGGTGAGGAAAATTATGTCATCGAGTGCAATATTATTTTACAACCATCAATAAAATGAGTGGAACTCACGTGTAGTTCGAGATGATGGCATCATCACTGTAGTGGCAATTAGCAGATTCGACCTTGAAAGGTCCTTTCATGTTGACAAAAGCACTCATGTTGGATGAATTATTGCAAGGTATAAATATTGAGGCGAGCAATGCTGAAATTTACTGTGTGAGGTGAAGGATGGTGTTGATCGCATCGGGTGTGGGATGGATAAATAAATACTGTACTAATAATTCATTGTTAGGTCGAGCGTAGATTACTACAGTACATTGTCTAGTAGTAGTCTACTACTACTTAGTAGTAGTAGTAGTCTGCTGCAGATGATAAAAAATAGATTCGATGGCGCAGGCAAAACTTTCAAACTGGATCTGTTTAGATCCGTCCGCTTTGCTCGTCTTGTGAGAAAGACTGCGCGTTTGTGACTGGGACCAACATCTCTGACGTCTGTCTCGGGATACACTCATCATTGCCAGTACCTGGTAGACTACTCCCTCCCTACTACACCAGTGGTCTGCTACTAGTAGTAGTCTAGTAGTAGTAGCTAGTAGTAATAGCTAGAGTAGTTTAGTAGCTATCATCGCGTACTGAAATCAATGGCCCCTGGCGGGGGTACGCCAACCACTCTTCTTTTTTAGAGTTAGAGTTAACTCAAACCCTTGTGTTATGACCGATAACTCCGCCGCAGCGGAGTACTACTGGTAAAATCACACCATGATGTCTACCAATAAGAGGTCTGAGGTCTGTGCTAACAATTTTGTATTCTCTTCTGCAGAGTGCATGAGGTCCACAGACCTTGAGTTAAGTTCCATTATAGAAAACTTTAGTACTCCACTTTGAAAATAGTAAGCTAAATATTTATCTCGGATGGAATTTGAGGTCCAAGGTCCCAACTTAAGGTTTGACTATACAAATTTTCAGTACTCTACTTCTAAAATAGTAAGCTAAATATTTATCAGTACCACACAAATAGAACTTTCATAGGCCACCCACTGGCTAGAGTGGTTGGCGAATTTGTATAGTCAATCCAAGCAGAGGGAGCTCAGACCTCACTTTCCGTCCGTGATCAATATTTATTTTAAAAGTGGAGTACTGAAGATTTCTATAGTCAGACTTACGGCGAGGTCTGTGGACCTCATCTACTTTGAGGATGTGAATACCAAATTTGTAGCACAGACCTCAGACCTCAGGTGGATATCCTTGACACTAAAAAGAAGGAGTGGTTGGCGCACCCCTCTGCCAGGGGCCCTGGTTATTTATTTGGAGTCAAATAAAAAGAGAGCAGTACCGTGCGTAGTACTTGACTACTGTTCACTCTACTACCTACTAGTAATTTGAAGTTGAGCTGCAACTTTTTGGAGACCATAACTCTATTCCGTGGAGTACTCCGGAAATAGTCTTTTTCTACTCTAGCTACTCCCGACTATTATAGCCAGCTAGAGTAGCTGAACTTGTGTTTTAAACTTTGGCATCAACGCAAAACCAAAGCACTTCTTCCACGCACAACTTTTGCTTAATGCATGGCTCAATTCCGTGTGTTTGAGAGGGAATATTCGTAATTCTTACAAAGCTGGAGTGACCGCAACCTAATATTTTCTAATTTCATTTTACTAATGTACCGTGATTGTATAGTGATGCACGGCACTAATGCACAAATAGGTAGTCAAGGGCAGGCGTGTTGCAACCACCTGTGCGATTTGTTTATGAGTCACCTCAAAAATGTGGCGCTACAGTAGCAGCAAAATTCCAAAAGTACCATTTCCGTCATTAATCATTCGATTGTGACTTCAAGAAAAAATTTGGATCGCTGCGAAAACGTGCTTCAAATCGTTGTAGCCAGCGATCAAAGACATTGGTGGGAACCACCATTTGAGTTGCACCTGACCCACCCGTATCGAACGACCGCATAAAAGTAAAAAGATCCGATGCAATCTTTTGTGCAACGAACATGCGATTCTCTACTCGACTTTCGGGTTCAATGTTTTCAATGTTTGAAAGTGGTTCCACCGATAATCCGAAGGTGACCACCACAGGAATGTTGCTGCTCATGATTTCCAACAATTGTTCGTGAGTTGCCCAGCCCGTTCGAAAAACGTTGGATGACGAAGTTGGCGTCAAGGCTCCTAATAATTCAAATCCAGTTGAAGCAGGCGGCATTCCAGGTTGGGAACTGGTCGCCGCCGTGATTTGGTAGTAAACCATCACCCCCGAACCTGGTGGCAAGGTAGTGCCCGGCCAGAGGAAGCACACTAACTCTGTTACCGAAGCTAAGGGCGAAGGAAGATCTCCAGGACTCGACATTTGAAGAGTCCGTTTGGTTCCGGCAGAGTCGGCTGGAGTAAAATCAGTGCGTACGGGACCACCAGGTACGATAAATCCACAGAGAGGACTCACATTATTGCTGGTTCCAGTGAAACCCGCGGCGCTGGTAAAATCCACGTCCATGCTCTTAAAAAGTGAGTGAAAACGAAAAGCAAATCAATAGTGCAAGCGTTCGTAAAAATTGGTCGTTGCTCGCTTGTCTAACTTCTATTGGAGTATTAACTTGTTATTTGTGGTTGCTTTTCGCTTTCATCTTCCGATGCATTGCATATTGTAAGTCGAATTCTATAATATTCCCTCTCCCGTTGCAAAAAGCAATAAAGAAAAGATTCAGAGCCAGCCGAAGGGAACGTGAGACAAGGAGACCCGAATCCGACGTCACCGGAATGACCCGAAATGCCCCATCCCGTCTCCCACTCAGAAACAGGAACACATCGGGAGAAATCGGATA
>Ga0100402_1004674_pt1 | contig 14378 bp, 21 predicted proteins | sample CryGeyme20150102_FD_80419 | JGI IMG/M metagenome (GOLD analysis project Ga0100402, IMG submission 80419) | Groundwater microbial communities from Crystal Geyser aquifers in Utah, USA - Crystal Geyser metaG 2015-0102 | ecosystem: Environmental > Aquatic > Deep subsurface > Groundwater | place...
ATATAGTTGTTAGTGGTTGACGTGGATAGTCCCTCGACCTGTCGTTTTTCTATAAGATGTCATCAAGTTAGAAGAGGCCCTTTCATTGCCCTGAGTCTTGATTCTTAGTCGAGCTATCTCAACTTTATCCATGCTTTTCTCCCCTCGTTCAATAAACTCATTTCCCTAGGTCCTCCGATACTCCGTCTGGTTTTTTCTCAACCTCAAATTTTTCTTACTCGGATAGAACTCCTCCCCCTTGGTTCTATTCTTGAACTGTGTCAGTGTCAATCTCTTGCTATCATTCAAATCTTTGTCGATTTTTCCGACGGATTCTCTGTTTTATAAATTGGTGATCTTGATGCCCACCGCCATTCTTGTGTCTTTGTTGAAGAGATTTGTAAATTTGTTTGTGGCTTTGTTGGTGTTGAAAATATGCTTGCGCTTTTCGTTTTATTCCAATTGTTATTTTTAGCGTTTCTTCTTCATTTGTTAGGAGATGGGGTCCAAAACTGGAGTCTTACCCAGATGGACCATTTTTTTGTCCAAAACGTGACTCACATGTCTATTTGATGATTTTCTACTAGGTGACATTGATCTATTTTTGAACTCCGTACTGAACTACGATCTCATATTGATAACTTTGAACTAATTTTCCTTTCTCACTCCAGTAGATATCAATTTCCCCTCAAAATCATAGGTATAGTTTTTCATTTCTTTCAATCTCTTAGCTTCAGCAATTTTGTGATTTTTCCGCTGCTACTCAAGATCTTTACGTGCCTACTCAAGATCTTTGGCGTATTGGATATCTGAGTATTTTGTATCACGGTAGTAGTCGTCTATCTTTTATTCTTATTTGTTTGGAGGGCTAACATCTGTTAGTTGGAAAAAGGGGTTATTAACTTTTCTGACTTTTTGCTCATTGCCTTAGACAGTATGAGCTCTCATCTTTCTTGTGCCAGGAGCTGATTGTTCTGTTCTCATTCTGCTCTTAGGTCTGGCTCGATTTGTCCTCATCTCCAGCCTATCAGGTTGATCAGTCTTACAACTCATACTCCTGGCACCTCCTTCCATTATCTTAGCAGTCCCAATAATATAATTTTCCTTGAATGTCTCAGTATGATCCCTGACCTCTTCGATAATCGTCTGCCTATTTTTTGTTTTGTTGGCAAGTAGAACTGTAAAATCATTCATTATTATCAGTGAAGTGTTGACCTCACTGGTGGGTACCATTTTTTGGATGGCTTTGTCTGCCAGTGCCTCCCATAACTTCTGGTCGAGGTGGGTCAGAATGTATTGAATTGATGATTAGGGCGAGTGCATGATTGGTTGTTATAATAATGCAGTTATATCATTTAAATGACTGGCATCACTCGACCAGTTTTCCCATCGAGGCCATTTTGCCTCTCGGCACAAAAGATTTATGCCTTAAAACTTCTTTCTATTCATCACTTTATTCATCTTGGATCACACTCTCGAAATTGACAATCAGCGGTTCTATTACCCCTTTGTCATTTGATGATGTTAATTTAGCGTTTATGAGGGGCTACTCATTAAACAAACTTTATTTTGTCTGGGTACTTTATGTCAATCCATAGGCTGAAAATGATTTACAAAATGATCTTTTCTTCCTCTGACGTAATTTTTCCTCCAAAGCTTTGTCTTGGCTTTATATGTGGGTCTTGATATGCTTTTCTAACATCTTTTACTTCTATTCGACTATCTTCAATAATTTTGAAGCCTCTTTCTTTGTCTCATGTGCTTGAGTTTTTGTTATGAGCTATTTCTACAGCTTTTATTGTTGCTATTTCACCTTGAGGGCTTAGAGACGTTCTTAGTTATTTTTGCTTTTGAGCTTTTTGGTGATCGGACTATCTCCTTCTTTATTTTCCTGATTGGACTCCTTAGCAGTGAATGTCTAATTCGTGAATATCTCAGTCATTTTTTTCTTGAAGTACAAATATTTGTAGCTCTTGATAGATTCGTAGTATTCGACTCCTTTGGAGTACAACTCGATCAGATTGCAGATGACATCTTGAGGTGGTCTATCAGCCAATTTGAGCTCAATTTCATTATCGAGAAGTTGTTGGGCAAAATCAGCAGGTAAGGTCACTTTATTGAATGACTTCATTTGATCAACTTTGTTTTATATTTATTTTCAACCAATAGCATACATATACCAGTAACATCAGATATAATCAGGCAAATCCTCATTGTTTTATCTTCTTGCGAAGAAGCTCGAATTATTAGGAATCCTCCTGCCGAAGAGAAAATTCACCAAGGATTACCTTTTCGATTTATGGATCACAGCCGTACATGAAGAAGAGAGCTTTAGATATGACGAATATGTTGGATAAAGTACCGTTCTGTTCGATAAGTCTACGATGAGGTTAGCTCAGCATGCCTTGGGGATGTGAGTTGTAGACTCCAATCGGCCTGTCTAAATAGTTATCGGGGACGATGCCAAATAAATTGTTGTCTTGCTCGACTGCTGCCAGACTAGAAAGGATCTGCAGATGCTACTCAGTTACAATTTACCTGTAAAATGGCTCGCTTTCTCTGATGAATTCTAGTATTCTGACCAGAATATTCAAACACTCGATCTTCTGACTTATTTTTTTGACAACATTACGTGCTACTTTTTTATCATCGCTGCCCCAATAAATCAGTTTCTGCACCAGAGTCCATCCCTAGTTGTCCACATCTTCCTTTGTATTGACCCTTCCGAATAACTCGTAAAGGCTCAACTCGACTATGTCTACTCCCATATAACCACATAATTTTTTGAGAACGAGTGAATTTGTTTTGTTCATCGGTTGCTACCTAATCTCGAGAGCTAGAGCTTTTCTCTATCTTTAGTCGAACATGAAGCGGTAGAGCACACTATCTTTGACATAGAGCTCTAAAAATTAGGGAGTGACAAGTTTGCTTGTTTCGTAGTTATTCACATGTTTTTTAAAGAGTTGGAAGGTTTATGTTTGAGACTGAGGTGATGCTTCCCATTGAGAGACAGTCCTTGCCAATTATTTCACCGAAACTGAGCTGTATTAGACCATTTTCACATAATTTTATCTCTCCTCCCTCACCATCTTAAAGTACAAATATCGGATAATCTCCTCAAGAACATTTATCATGTTAATCACATCTCTCCTGACCCCCTCCATCAAAAAGCTAATAACAAAGTCAGTGGTGGCTATGTAGTTGACTGCATAGTTGAAGGCTCTATTGACATCGCAGGGTAACAACTTAAAAAATAGACTGAGCTGCTAACGAAGCTCTTAGGATTTTGAGTAAGTCATCTCTGCAACTAGGTTGGTGTATTATCCTTAATTTACGATGAGATCATTGCTGAGGAAGACATATTTTTGGCTGCGCAGGGTGTCTCCAAATTTTTTGATATTCTTCAGACTATACTTAGAGGATGGCTCATTTTTGGCATTATTTTTCTGGGTATAAACTTTGAGCAAATAGGCTAGATCCTATCCTCTGCTGCAGTAGTTAAATACAATCTGCATGAACTGCTCATCAACATTGTCGTTGACCTTTAGTATTTCCACCAAAGCAGACCCCAACCAAGGTGGTTAAAACCTGATAACTTCCTATATGATCTAATGCCCAGCTTTTGTTTTTTTGAGGCTGAAGCATTTATTCGAGAGTTGAATTTTGAATTTGAGGTATTAGTCAGTTATCCATGTTTATGGATCACCTTCCAATGCTGTGATTTGTTATCGAATTGACGAGATTTGTGCATAGAGATAATCAAAATCCAAACTGTCAATTTTGGCCCCATACTGCTCCATAATATAATAAAGATGCTCCATTCCAACCTTTTCTTTCAGTTCCTCAGTCAAAGAAATATACTTCTCCTCAAGGTACTTATAATACCGATAGTAAGCCACAACGTAATGCACTGTGCTATCTCTCCGATGTTCAATCCCAATAGCTGACATCAACAAAGTAATGTTACTCTATTATTTTTTTATCTTTCTTGTGGTGAAGATAGTGATGAGATGGTCGATGACCAGCAACTAGATCGGTTAGTAGATTATGTTATACTAGGATAAGTTTTAGGCAGAAAGGAGGACCGACACTTCAGAGTAGTAGGCTTTTTGAAGCAGTGCATAAAAGAGTAAATGGTGGATAGTTGACAAAGAGATGTAGTTGTGGAGGAGGTAGGTCTTTAGAGCAGAAAGGAACGTCAGGAGATCGTATAGATTGACCAAAGGATAATCGATGCCTTGGACATTGATTGTCTTTGATGATGTGTCCGGATGCTAGAAAAAGGCATCTATTAACATCCTGAAATACTCTAGACCGCTTTATTGAAAAATTCCAATGCCGTCAGATCCGCTTTCTCCATAAATGATGGGACATAGTTCCTCAATTTGAACGTTGACTCCAAATACATGCAGGCACTCCACCATCTTCACCAATTTTATAAATTTATCCTTCTCATCTTCCTTGATATCAAAACTACCAGCAATTTGCTCTAATTCATGCTTGTAACGACCCACCTAACTTTTGCTATTAATGACCTTAGACAATATCCCTGCGAACTCTGTCTCACTACCATCCAAATTGATATGTTTGTATTGTTTGAGTCTGATAAACAGCGAGATATGAGCTTAGGGAGAAAAACAATATTCCATAATACATTTACTCCATCGCTCCCCACCATCCTGAAAGATTCCAAAACAAGCCAACAATTCAGGTGTATCTTCAATGCTGCGACTGTCATAGAAGAAATGTATCAGATCTATCACACTTCTGTCCTTGAAATTGTCAAAAGTTAGAGATAACTTTCCTAAAGAATAGAGAAACATTCCAAATAGCTCTATCTTCAACCAATACTCATACTCCTGCTCATTGAGAATATAACCCTTGCTGATTAGAGTTCTAAACAGCAAGGACGCGTGATCGGCATTATCCACTTTCATAAATTGCTATCCAGCTGCCAAATATGTTTCTTTGAGATCCTGCACCCGCATCATTGCCTCGTTTACCTGCTCATATTAATTTTTTGTCAACATGGGCATCATCCTTTCCTGCTAGTCTCGCATCACCTCAATCTTCTCTTTGTTCAGAATGAATCTCAGGAAATGCTGAATGTTGTTGATGACAATCTAGTGCTCTAAGACTTCTGAGGTGAATTATGGCAGTTCTATAAAAATTGCTGGATAGTTGAACAGCAAGGCTTTCTCTAGGAGTTACTCGTTCATGGAGTAGTATTCGTACAAAATTAGAAGCTTTTTCTTTGAGCTGAAGGTCAGAGAAATCGAGGATTCGTGGAAATCCTCCACCACAAAGAAAGAATTGGCTAATCTGAGCAAATAGTAAGTAAACAGCTCCTTCCTTTCATTCAAAGGCAGCTAGTGTCTGTTCTGTTCAGTCCTCAAGTATTAAAGAACCACGCTCAAACACTGCTGATATTTGTCTCGACTGCCAGTACCTCGCAAAAAGCTACTCACCGCCGCCCCGCATTAAGGCCATGATTGACAATGACTTAGCAAAGCTGTCAGATCTTCTGGTGATCTTTACGAAGCATTCCATAGTTCAAGAGGTGTCAAAGGCTTTGGTTTTTAAATGTGATGAGATTATAAGTTTTAGGGGTTTTGCTGACGTGCACCCATCAATTTGTTATTATAGAGATAGGACCAAGCCATCAGCATTGTAGAAAGTTATCTGATATACACCTACAAATAAATAATCACACCAAAGACATATGTTTCTTGCGGGTAGCACTCCTGCTATGCTTATACTGCTCTCTCAGTTGTACATGTATGCAGTGCTATCCATAATCTCTGTCTAATTTGGCAAAATCTATCTTCCCTTTGGCGTGGCTGACCCGCCTTGCTATTGATCTGTCCTAAAGTTGTTTCTAGAACAGTTCGTAACTACCTCCGTATTTAATGCATTGTGGGGACTACCTGAGTTGTGGTGCCTGTTTTTTCTGTTTATTTTTCTTATGAGATTGTTTCAGTTTGATAATAAAAGGGTGGGCATGCAATTTGGTCTGACTCTTCTCAGGGGTTACTCGATCCATAGATTTCAGTACTTGACTCATCCTTTTTGATAACAGTTCTTTTGGAGATTCTTACCGAGGTTCGGTGATTGGGCTGGTTAGCAAGCGATACTTTTAGCCCGATATATCCCTCTACAAAACTGAACTTGCCACCTTGGCAGTTTGAGACTTGGGCCATTAGCTGTGCCCATTTTTTGTCACTTTTCTCTTCTTTCTGAATATCGGTTTGCCTCCTTTCTGTTTCTAAGAGTTGACCTGTTCGAGCATGATCGACCTTTTTTCATCTTCTATCTTGATTTATTCTTTGCCCATCAAGTCCCTCAATCGCTGTCTGAGCACCTCTGCTTCCATATTATTTTTATAAAATCAAGAAATAGCTGTTATTGATTATCAGCTCTGAGAATAATTTGAAAAAATAATGATGAACCACCTTTACCCTGTAGACACAAAATCAAAAACCAATAACGGGGAAGATTAAATAGTGAATAGCTTCTACTAGTAGAGAAGGGCTCGCAGTGGCAACCAGAAATATCATAACTTGCTCAAAAAAAATATTTCTTTTTTCCATCCCTAACATCAGACCTTGAATTCGTCGGTCAAGGATTAAGAAGAACAGATTGAAAACTCAAGAAGAACGAGAGATATGGCCCATCCACCTTTACCTCACCACCTGGCCTATTCACACAACCTCAGTCAACCACCTCAAGCATGCACAAGAAGCAAATCCTTTGGCTAGATTGATCTCGAGCATCGATCTCTGTCTACATCAGTGCGTGCATCTCCTCTGCCAAGCAATCAATAAAAAGATGAATATAGATAGCACCTCAAACAGCAATTAAACAGGAGGATCAATATCAACCAATATTTGTAACATTTTGAACACGAAAACAAATAAAATGAGCTGAGTCTGAATCGAGAGTTGGATAGTACATTGGGTAAGACTCTCAAATGCGGGCATCGATACGCTCATCACTAAAATCAAAATTTTCTTGGGGATTCTAAATAACAAATTGAATAGACTTCCAGAAATGATTCAAATAGCCGATGGTCTCATACTAATGGCCTTTAAAGCAGAAATAGCCTGGAAAGCAACAATATAAAAAAGAACAGCTCAGCTTTCGAAGTGACCAAAAACCATACAGATCGATATGATAGTTCCACATCTCTCAAAAGATCACAGAGATCGAGCGGCCACATATCTAACTCTTCAGCTAAAAAGTAAAAATAGTAGAAATGTCAGCATTACCTTAATAATGATGAACTTTCCTAACTCCAAGAAAACAGTCATCCACTTGGCCACATTTCAGCCCCACAATCTTCTTATTGTCTGAAGTACACCTATCCTCAACTCTAACAAGATAACTCTCTACAATCTCGTGTCACCCAACTGGAGCAACAACTCTAATAAATGCGGGAATCCCATCGAAAATAGGCTAAACTGATCCAGAGCATCCAAAAAATGAGAAAAGTTATGCTGGGCCTCCCTGAATAATAATAACCCTGCTCGCTGAAGGAATTATGGAGGTGGATCAAGCACTTGCCTCGCAAATGATATTGATGTTAATAAGTAAGGCTAAGATATTATATTTATTAATGGACTACGAGCACAGCCAATCAAGTGCCTTCTTCGCTGAGGAGAAAAAATATATGAGGTTCGAGTAGTACCTCGCCAAAAATCACATCGACCCCAAACGCGTCCCTTTCACTGAGCTATCCTTCAAGGTCTGCGGCTACGGCTATTTCTAGAAATACAAGCAGCATATGAAGCAAAAATTCATATAGTATTAGTGGTAAGCCACCAACGCCTGTCCTGATCTGACTGCCCTCAAAATCATCTTCAATGGCTTTAATATCAACACTCAAGATAAGGAGCGTGAATAGATCGAATAAGATAAAGTTCAGGAAGAGCATATATTTTTAGATATTTTGGAGTCAATTGAAAACATCAGTCGCAAGAAGAAACTCAAAGTAGTTGAGATACATACGACAAATTTGAGAAAATGCACAGAAAAAGATCTGATTAGATTATTCGCCCTGGTGAGCTCGCTTGGAAGCTAGGCATCCTGTGAGGAGATCAGCATCCAATTGGCAGATTGGTAGTTTGAAGGTGGATATCCTGAATACAAACGACTCGATCAAATCTTTTCAGATTTTGTGAGAGGAAACCCAGAAGTGCTAAAATTCAAAATATTCAGATTGGAAATGTCCTGTTGGTATATGAAATAAAAATAAGCCTACAAATTCCTCACCAATGCCCTGACTCCTGAACAATTGATTGAAAAATTCAAAAAAGAACAGAAAATTCTTCCCCTCAAGAAACAAGCCTAAAACACTGAATAGATCCAATAGTAACAATAACCTGTTAACGATGCCTAATTCCCTAATCTTCCTCTCGAGCAACAGCAAGAGACTCTCGATGCCTTGACCTATTTTGTCTAAAATGTTGACAAAAGATACCTTGAGCCTAAATACCCTTATAAGAAGAATTCAGAACAATATGATATGGAAGCACACAAAGCTCATGACTTCATGCTGGAGGAGCTGCAGAGGTGCGAGGGTATCCTCAGTGAAAGATTGGTCAAGTATCCTGTTGAGTTCATTCAACAGGCGCGAGTGGAGGAGTTCCATAGCAAAATGGTTAACTTTTTAGGCAATTTGCTCGTGAAATTGAACCTGTTAACTGAGTACTACATCGATTTCAGAAACTGGAACTCCATTTTCAGCATGTCAGCTCTCAAGAAAACTCTTGATACGAGAGTGGTCTCCAACAAACAGTAATTCTCTCTGATCAGGAAAAGTTTAATGGCTGGAAACAACAAACCCATGAAAGAAGGCGAGGACCAAGGCCTTAAAACCATCTACACCATGTGATTCATGTGATTCGTCAGCTAAATATCATTGGACTATATTGTACATGAAGTATAAATTTAAAGGATTGGGGATCACGTTGTGTAGGAAGCGAATTATTGATATTGGACATCGCCCATACCTTGCTCACTCAGACGTTTTATTCTGCGTTTTTTCAGGCATTTCTTCAGACAACAGGCATAGACCCCGAAAGTAACAAAAAGACCTATAACGATGTATGCGAGAATAGTCAGGAGCGTACTTGACTCCTTTTCGGGACTTGTCGGTCTCGGAGGTTCAGGAATGTACGGCTCGTAGGGATAAGGATCAACAATGACTTCTCCCCTGAGCAAAGCCAGGGGTAGCTCCTGGTAGGGATAGACAAACCTGTAACTTCCATCGCCTTCAATACTAGAAGTTCCATTGACCAACGCACCAATTAGCACATATCTTCTGCCTGCAAACATTGCCTGAATTTATTGCACCTAAGATAACAAAATATTTACATTGATCTTGAACTGCAGAACATCTGTTTTTTCATGAGTCTTTTGCGAACTGCTCAAAAAAAGTCCGTTGTGACAGTTGATGGCGTCGTAGAGGTCCATCTCCTCCGCTGCGATATAAATGGTATAGGTGAGCTTGCTGAAAGTAAGAGGAGCAGAGTCAGTGGTTTGTTTTAATCTGAAGACTTACACTCTTAGTGTGGGCTCCATTGGCAAATATTCATAGCGGAGTTTGCTTGGTGCAAAATATTCATAACCATGACCTACATTGGTGGCTTAGCTCTTTTTACGCCATGAGACAGTACCGCTCTTGGTTCGCACTTGTACATAGACAGGCCCGAAGTACATAAACTCCACCAAATTGTTAGTCTTCCTCACCTGTCTGACTTGACTACTCAACTTATCCGAAGCTTCAAATGCACTGTAGATTGTGGTGATAGCTCTACTCTTACACTCGTTTATCTACAACAGGGATGAGCCTTCAGAGTAGAAAGTGAAGTTTGTGGTGCCAGCAACTACAACATTTGTATTTTCTGGAAGATAGAGCAACCCTGAAGATTGAATGAAGGTCAAGAATGTGGCATCCTTGCTGGTCAGACACAATTCGTAGTTTGCGGGCAGGGTAGTTCGTGGAGCCTTGTCGATAGTGACTATCATCTCGTTCTTTGCAATATTCTTTGACAGTTGTAATAGTTATTTGTCGGCTAATTTGCAGCTGATCTCCAAATTGTTCATAAGATCCAACTGCTACTCCCCTGTAATAGAAATCAAAAATTCCTCCTGAGCATTGTCAATCTTTCCATATAGACATTCCTGCACCTCTTTCTCCAAGGTGATATACTCAGGCATTCCATATCTGACTTGGTTGTTTCTTTGGCTCTAATCTTCGTTACTGATCAGTCCGAAAGTAAAACCAGTATCCTCTTGGGCTGTGATAATGATTTTGGTGTAGGTGATGTAGTAGAAGAAATCCCGGTTATCAGGGTTGTCTTCTTTTGTGTTGTTTATTTTCTAGTATTGGGCTGTTGTGTTGGCTTTGTAGATCTTGGTGAAAAGGAGCTTGTCGTCGTTGTTTTGGGAGTAGAGGCTGATGTTTACAGAACCGTATTGCACATTGATCTCGAATTCCATACTTTTCTGTGTGTAAACTCTTAATTGTTATTTTTCACCTTTTTTAAGCTCCTACTTAATGAGAGAGTCCACTACAATCGGAAATTCGGAAGATGCTGAAGGTATCATCACCGAAGTTTGAGTCTGCCTCTCAGCAGAAAGCACAATCAGATAGACACAATCCGAACAAAATGCCTTGTCTGTGCTATCAACTCTAAGGAAATCCTGACCGCTCCATGTATATTTACTCTTGCCATTGTCCTCCATAAATTATTTTACATTTTTGTACGTTCTTGCTCTCACCGTCACTGTTCCACTTTGATGCAGTGTTAATATTCTGAAACTATCGTTGCCTTGATGCTTGTAGAGCAATTTTTTCTCCTCATTTTTCTGTAATTTTACATCCACAAAAAGACCTCTCTCAACAGGGGAGTACATCTTGTCGCCTACCATCGTGTAGTCGATTGTGTAGTAGCAGTTGTCGGTGGCTTAGACTGTCACAGATAGGTGCTTTTATTAACCTTACTCAATCAGAAGGGAGTTGCTATGGCTAGAGTAGTCGTAATCGTTGGCTGAAGCACGCCCTTCACCTCGTTTGGCGTATATTGAAGCACATTGCTGGTTCTGAGTATTGAGAGAAATAAGCATCGAGCCATTCGTGTCAGCATATACTTCATAGAAGGATATGGAATGCTTGTTAAGATAACCTGTCAATGGAGACTTCTCCTTCAAAAACCGATCCTCTTGAGTTACTTCAATGACAAATTGATATTTATCCTCAAAAAATTATTTTTGTCTTTCGACTGTGACCAGTAGCAAACATTCTTTGCATTTCGAGTCCAATATTTGCTTTTCAGACAAGATGGCAATATTGTAATTTGAGTAATAAGGATTGGCGCTTTCCAACTGATTGGTCTCAGCGGTCGGATGCGAAACTTTTTGATTGAAAAATTATGTGCTTTACACAACAGAGCCATAAAATTTAAAGTTTCCGTATTTATTCTCAAGGACCAGAGTTGTGTTGATCTTGTTGTATAGTTCATATGCGAAATAGCGAGTATCAACACTACCAGAGAATTCATTAGCAATACCGTCCAGCAGATAGACTGTACCTGTCAGTGGCTGAAGGGTAAATCGAACTTCAGAGCTGATCTCTGAATCGATAAAAACCTTCATTGTGCAAGGCAAGCTACGTCCACATGCCTTTTCCAACTCCTTCTTCTTGAATAAATGCACCTCACCAATAATTTCCACTCTTTCCACCTCACCAACTGCAGCCAGCACATTGACCTTGCCATATTAGTCGCTCACCACATCGATGATGAATTATGTGTCTTCCAAGGAATTGATGAAAAAGGTGTAACATGAGGAAGTCTCCGGTTTTAGCAGATATTTTGTCACTTTTCCTGTTAGGGCAGGTAGACATTTGGCTTTTGATATGTCATCTTTCGGGTCTGTAGTATTAGTTTCTGGAGCTTTATCCTGAGCGTAGAACTTGATGTTGAATTTGTTGGTCTTGTTGTTATTATTTGCTACACCAATGTTGCCGATCTTGCCACGTTCCATAAGCACATCCAATAACTGTTTGCTTGTCATTGTGATTGTCTACTAACAATTGGGAGGGAAAGGAGCTTTGGTCAGTTCTTCGGTCATGCAAATCTCAACAGGCAGCAGTGAACTCATCTCCATATAAAAACGGGTCTCTTTTGTGTGCAGCTGATAGACAGCTCTGTCGTTTGGCTCAATGCTGAATTCATAAGGGATGCCCTCGAATATAACAACTTCATTGAATCCTTTGGGTTGAGGCCCAGGTCCAGGTCGTCTTTTCCACCATTATCTCTAACTTTCCTTGACTAGCTGCACCTGCAAAGAATAGAAGGCCATTTCTTTGCCTGTCAATTTGATGAAAATGGTCTGATTTTCCTTGATATTCGAGTATCTGACAGCATTATGGAAAGGGTAAATTTCCTGACCAGCCAAATCCTCGCTTCTTGGGTCACCATAGAATCCTTCAGCTTTGACCCGACCTGAAATCTCGACGACGTGTATTCTGATTTCAGTCACATCTGCATGGCGGTTGGTGAACAGATAATATTTGGATTGATCGATTTATATTCTGTCGGTTTGGAGCTCCTTTTCTTTCAAGTAGGTGGTGTGTCCAACGTTCGAAAAGCGGATTGTATAGAGTTGTTCATCTTCTCCTTTGTTTTGGACTATCACCCCCAGGACATACTTTTTGATATCGTTTCCAGCTTTAGTGAATAACTTGGAAGCGAGGTCGAATCTGTATATGTTAACACCACCGCCATAAACCTCTCTGAAATTTTCTTTAACCTCAGTAATGCCATCGAAAGAGTAGAGGTTGTCTTGCTTGAGTTCAGCATCGGTGAGCTCGCATTTGGCAATCTCTTCTCTTTCACATTTGAAGAACCTCACATTCAAAGGCTTGGTCTCCTCATGTGTGATGATAACCTCAATCACTGCCTTTTTAAATTCGGGAACATCGAGCTAGATGACTTCAGCATAATATTGGTTGAATTCCTGCGATGGTAGCTCCACATAGCGGTTGACCTCAGGAATCAAATGAGTAAACCCTTTGTTCAGTTCGTAGTATTCAAAGAGGAAAGTGGACTCTTTGACACCCTCAATCTCGAAGATGAGATACTCCTGAATATCGAACTTCTTGTTTTGAATAAAGAAGGTAGGAGTGAGTTGGTACTCCATTTCACTGAAAGAACGTTAGAGAGGTGGAAATTCTGAATCTTAAGCATCACCACCTGCTACTTCCTTCATTTTGTTATCATAAATGCCAGCCAACTTGATAGATCCACTGAAGGTCGAAAATCTCACAAGAGTACCCTTCTCAGGGTTGATCTTGCATTTGTAAAATCTACTGTCTCCTTCTCCCAAATAATCGAAATGGGGTAAACTTTCATCGACTGTGTAGCTTTCCTTGAATGAAATGGTTTCCGTCTAGAGAATAAGAACATTTTTTTATGGACCCTCGACAAGAATAGTGAATTAACCCTGGGCATCGGGCATGTCAATGAAGACTCCTTCTCCGTTATCCCATAAAGTAAGCGAGGCAAAATCATGTTCCTTCTTGGTAGGAATCTCATGCCCTTTGTTGACCCACAACCCAATCGGTGCCGCAAACTTCAAAAACCCTTCAGGTCGTAGTATGACTCTCAATTGATCAAAATCCTACCGATTTCTTGTATCAAGCTGAAACACCTTAGAATAAGCCGTATTCTCAAAATCCATATTGATATTCTCACCAACTTTCATCTTGTATGGTTCTGATATTTCAGCTGATATTTTGAATTTGCAAGGATTGCCCATACATCTTACATTGACATGGATTTATTCAGTTTTGTAGTCGAATTGCTTGTTAGTGAAAAAACAGGAATCGACGCCGCCTTCAATTGTGCCACAGAGGCGTTCGTTTCTGGATTATTATTATCCTTTTTTGGCAATGCTTATTTTGATCAAAGTGCTGATCCATTCGTTGGTCTATTCTGGCTCCACGTCGACAAAGAAAAACCATTTGCTACCCTTAAGCTTATCGACTGCATCTTGGGGCACTCCGAATACATACCTTCCCACCCACTTATGCTCCTCTGTTAGATCTTTTGAATAGGCCTGATTTAGCTACAAATTTTCATGCTCTTCGGAACAGCCTGCCCAGATCAATAAAGCTACTACAAGCACAGTTTGTATGCCGTATCTCTTCATATGATATAGATATAATATAAAATTCCAAAATTACCAACACTAAATAATCATAAAGATAAGCTCCAAAAATTAAAAATCAAGATGAGTTGTCCTTTGAATGTTGGTTGAAGAGTTAAAAGATTACTTGACTTCTGAGGAAACAATTTATGTTTTTTTACAAATGTAGGGGGTGATTTATGTCC
>Ga0100402_1004680_pt1 | contig 14362 bp, 12 predicted proteins | sample CryGeyme20150102_FD_80419 | JGI IMG/M metagenome (GOLD analysis project Ga0100402, IMG submission 80419) | Groundwater microbial communities from Crystal Geyser aquifers in Utah, USA - Crystal Geyser metaG 2015-0102 | ecosystem: Environmental > Aquatic > Deep subsurface > Groundwater | place...
ACTACTACTACTACTACTACTACTACTACTACTACTACTACTACTACTACTACTACTACTACTACTACTACTACTACTACTACTACTACTACTACTACTACTACTACTACTACTACTAGCTAGTACTTGCTCGCATGTTCGCTCTTCATAATATTGGCTCGTGCTATAAGCAACACTAATACAATGCTTTTACAATCATTGACCATCGTTGCTCGGTGCACCTTCTGCACAAGCTAGGGAGCAGAAAAGCTGAATAATTCTTTGTACTCTTTTAGTGCACTTTTCCATGGTGAGTTTTTAATAATAAAGACAGATAGATAGATACCTGCAGATACCTCCTATGATAAACCTCGTAGCTACTACTACTCTACTGCTTTTAGCTGCTGTACCTGGTAGCGGCAAGATCCCCAGGCCTAGAATTGTTTCAACGATAGAGTTAGAGTGAACACTTCATTTTTCGGCCAACAGAAAACCAGAACATCCAATATCATAGACGAAAGATAACGTCCCCATCCGATGATCTGCCGACGAATACTTAAAAATAAATAAAACGAATCAGCTCACACAATGAAAGTCATACCAAACTTTCGTGTGATTTCTTAGCGGTTTCTGATGACAGCAATAGACAAAAGACAGGGTCACATTCGCAAGCCCTAGGCAGATTTTTTCTTTCCGCTAATGCTCTGTCAATGTGAATAATCATCTTTTCACTATTATACCTCAGTATCTACTACTACTGGTACTAACTAACATAGGCATGGCGCGTCAAGGTAAAATGCGCTTGAAGCTTTTTAACAAACACCAGCGTCTGCATGACGATGATCCTGCCGAGCCATTGAAATCTAGCAATGCTGCTACTGCATCCAGTTCCAGAAGTTCTTGGTTTAATCGCAACAGTTTCAAGTCAACCACCAGGAAACAGCAGCAGCAACAACAACAACGGCAGAGCCACAATGATACGTTTCAGACGGTAGACACTGACGACTCTGCTGTAAATCAACAGTATGCTCGCAACGAATCTGCAGAACCAGAACTATTTCCAGGTCTTGTAGTAGAAAACACAATCCCTGAAGAATTGTTGGTGGTCAAAACGGTTGCTGCTGCTGCTGCTGCTGCTGCTGCTGCTGCTGCCAACGTTGAAGAATCTTCTCTCGCAGAATCGTCACTCGCAGAGCTCCAGATCTGGCAGGACTTTGTGGACGACGCAGCTGATCCTAATACGGAAGGAGTGGAAGCCAGTGTTGTTCCAACAAACAAGTCCAGCAAAAATGATGCCATCTCTAAGGCAGACAATGTGACAGAAGATCCCTTTTCATCCATTCGAGTGACACCGTTTGAAAATCACGGGGAGCGAGAAGTTGATCGCAAAGCAACTGAAGCCTCACCGAGCCCTCAAGACAAACCAGTCATTCCTTCCATAAAGCCTTTTCCAGCCTTTGGGCAGCCAGCCTTTGGAGAACCTACCGAGCCATCCATTGAAATACATAATCATTGTATGCCATCAACAAAGTCGCGGTCTATGAAGGAACAGTCGAACTTCGAAATAGAATTCCTTGTTTCCTTTCCTACTGTGGAAATTCCTCTTTTGACCGAAACAACGTCTCAAGTAAACAAGGCAGCGGCTCTGTCAGACGAAGAAATGACCTCAACATCGAACAACGACTTGTGGAAACCTTCACCGCCCGTCCTGAAGACCAAATCCGTTCTTCAGAAGGCGACGAATCTTGCCACTGATACTAGTCAATCGAAAATTGTGAAATCCGCGGATTCTTCAAAGCCCAGCACTGAATCCTGCCTTGAAATCGGAGACAACATTTACCTACTAAATCGCCAGGGTTCCAAAGATTCAAATCACATCATGGCTCCGTCTTTGGTCAGTCGGCACAGAACAATGTCAACGACGCCAATCGTTGAGAGACGAGTATTGCCAACGAAAACCACAGCAAGCAGTGATCATTCTGTGGGCCATGCTTCCGTTTCCATCGAATGGAGTTCATCAGACTTGGAATGCGACAAACAAGTGAATGCGAAAGCACAGTGTTCCAAAGCCCAGACAGCATCCTCTTCTAGCTCTTTTGATAGCTCTAAGTTATCATGCTCCTCTTCTAGCCAGTACAATCATCGCTGTGACAAGATTTCCATCGTCACCACAAAGGATCATCTCACGTTGCCAGATTCGGCAGATTCGTTTGAAGAACCAGTCATCAATGGGACAGACATAACAAAAGATGAAGTGGAGTACCATGATCGTGAGGACGAAGTAGTGCCTCCTTCAAAAGAAGTTCTCGAATGCAATAGCAATGATGACTCGGCATCAACTCAATCTGGCTCTTTGGGCCAGGCTGGTGATAAATACAGAGACGAGGCCCCTGGCGTCGAAGAAATGAAAGAGGACAGTACTCTTTATCCATTGAGCACCAGTACATCAATGGAAAACCAGAAGTTGGCACTGGTGAAGCGAGTTAGCAGTGTTGGACACGCGAGCTGTAAGATGGAATTTCTTTTTGCTTATCCCTACATGGAGAATGCTCCTTATTTTGCAGCGAAACTAACCACTTCTGTTTTTTGCAGTGTCAAAGTCGGTGAATTCGCAGACCATGACACCAGTTCGCCAGAACAATTCTAAAATTTACGGTGCCCAGCAGAAAACTCTGTTGAATGGCAATGGAGAGTATCTTTTTCCTCCTAATCTGTCCGATGATGAAGTAACGTTAGCCGAATCTGAGGAAAATAGCCAGCGTCGTGATCTGTTCACTCAACAGGGACTGGCTCCAAAGCGAATTGTGCGGTCGTTTAATAATACTGCAATGAGAAACGCAACCTTGGACTATGGTCCTGACATCCGCCCTAGCGTATCGGAGGGTAACGGTGAACATTTCAATGTTTCTTGGTTTAATAGCAATCAGGCGCGAGTGGACTGGCCAGATGACGACGCAGACGACTATCCTGCTGCCAGGGCTCACAGAAGTATGAGCGAAAGTGTTATTTCAGACTCTGATAATTCCCAGGACGCATCGTTGCCAAGCTACTTTAAGCAGCGAGCGGTCGACATGGCTAGTCGCCGAAAGCAAGCACGAGAACTCCGGAGGGAGGGCTCTGTCTTTGTGGACGAAGAAGAGGTCATCCGAATCCCAGGCACCCCATTTGGCTTCAAGATGGGGAAGCTGAAGGATCTGGCAGCCGACTTAGACTGTTCTTGCTTCGCAGCTCACAGATCTGGAGAGGATTACTCGGAAGGTGGTTTTCGCCGGAAGGACTTTACCTTTGACGACGATGATGAAGACGAATCTCTTTTATCTGAAGACGGCAGTACCTATCCAACCATGGGGCCTTCACGCACCCTTTATGACGACAAGTGCGAACAGGCGCTCAAGTGGGCAGACGAGAATTTTCTTTGTGGCAAATTCTAAGTCTTGCCATCGAAATCGTTCTGTTTGGTGTTCAAGCATCACTATATGAATACGTGTAACGTTACAAAAACACTTTAATGGCGGCCAAGACTTGTTATGACATATTAGAAAGAGTTTCTAGCATCATTAAGATGAGAAAAGGTATCCAGTAACTGCGTGATCGTTTGCTTCTTTTCGTGTATCGAAAATAAGTTGCGCCTTTTCTGATTGTGACGTCGACCCAGCCACGACGAGGAGAGGCAACAAGTGTTCTTCTCTCGGATGACACATTCTGGCACCTGGTGCCTCTTCCCAGTCCTTAAGCTTGGACAAATCGTGGTCTTGAATGATGACTTTGTGGAGCCAATCGTTGAATTCGAGAGCTGCCCGGTGGGTCGTGTCGGATGGATTGAAAAAAGCTCCCATATTGTGAAAGGTGTAGCCAGATCCTAGGATGAGAATTCCCTCTTCGCGTAGGGGTTGTAGAGCTCTACCAATGGCAATATTTCTTTCGACGTCCAATGATTCATGCAGCGAGACGCAGACCACCGGGATATCCGCCTGTATGGTGATGGACAGCAGGTTTTCCAACCCAAAAAGTTAGTTCAGACAGAGAAAATTGCTTGTAGTGAATCGATTTTAATCTAAAGAAGAAATGCTTGAAGAACTTACCTCTGGATACATGAGTAGGAGTGGAACAAATACTCCGTGATCAAAGCCTCGTTTTTCATCCAGCTCGCTTGTTAAGCCTTGTTTCTGCAATTGTCCCTGGATTCTTGACGCCAGTTCGGGATCGCCCTTGGCAGGATATTCGTAGTTGTAAGTTTCGGCCGGAAAGCCACCATAATCGTACAACATTTTTGGAGATGGCGATGAAGTAATTTTGATAGGATCACTTTCAAAATGTGCACTCACAACGACGATAGCTTTTGGTTTGGGAAAGAGTTTCACAACATCCTTCAGATGCGACGCAATATCGGGTTGCCTGCCCAGAAGAGGAAGAGGACCTCCTCCATGGTTCACAAAGAGAGCCGGGAAAATCGCTTTTGCAACAGTCATGACTGCCCTTTCTTGTGCTTTGATACGATAGCTTTATTAATGTAATCAATTTGAAAGACAAGAAGCAGAATGAAAGTTTAAGTTCACATCATTCTGTGAAGCAAAAAGATGATTAAAATGTTGAACGTTTGGAACTCGTTCTACTTGATTCTACACTGTTCTCGGCGACTCGAACTCTATCGTGGCAAAGATTTTTTTTGCCGAAATGAGAAGGTAGGTCTCTACCCGTAGTAGTCTACAACTCCGAGTACTAGTAGCAGTAGCTAGCTAGAGTAGTAGTAGTAGGTCTAGTTGTTCATTGGAAATAGCAGAAGGATAGATAACAACAACATTATTATTTTTGGTAGAGGTCTTTAGTAGTGTAAAAATCAAGGCAATGGCTGCGCTAGCACTGCACAACCCATTTCAGACAATTCTTTCTGGCGAAAATTCCTCTACCGAGAAGCATCAGAATGTGTTTCATTGAATTCAACCATTGTCTACCTGTGCAATAAAAAAAAATTGAATATCAAATTAACGGGGATCACAACTATGGCACCCGCAGGGCGCCAAGGTTACTCGAAGGCAACCATTGGCACCCCGAAGGGTGACAGAGTTGATCACAACCTGACCACACCCTCCATGAAGGAGGATAGGATCTGCTATTTAAATTGGGTGACACACACCCAGGGTTTGAGTTACAATTGGTGGGTTGTGGAAGTTGGATAGACTTTGTTTATTGTCTATTTTACAGTACCAAAGGAATTCCAAACCAAATTCAGAACTGATAAAAGAGGATCTTCGAACATTTCTTTCTATTCTGCGCAGAAAGCTTTACAGTATAATCCCGATCAATGCGTTCTTGCGTCACACACCGTCGTGAGATCTTATCATGTGTTTCTATACTTGAGGTGTGTTATGTGTTCTGTAAAAAAGCCGGCTTGGCAGCCATTGAAGTGATGATGTCGGACAAACCACTATTTTTTATTTTTTTCTAATAGAACAGTCCCTTCTTCATTTGATGAACGGGCATTTCCAGTTTCACGACTCTGTTGGCACTAGAACTGATAGTGTTGGAAGCAAGCAGGCTCGAAGAGCGAATGGCTCCCGTGGAAGCAGAAGGAGAAGCACCACCAGCAGCATTGAGGTATCCGTAGGCCTGAGGTTCACACGCTGTGCTCAAAAGCGCTGCCACAGAATCCACTTCTCGTTTCATGACGCGAGACATGTCGTTTTCAATGTTTGGTACGAGAACCTTGCTGATCATTTGTCGGAGAGCCATGTTTTGTGATTTGGTGCAATGTTTTGTTTTTTAATCTTGTGGTATTATTTACTAAAAATAATAATGCCAATTACTTTATCGTATGGTTCTGTATGAAGAGTATTTTTTCGTGTGCTGCAAACAAACATGGGGAGCCGGAGTCGCTCCTAAAACACGAGCGACGATTGCATTGGACCACCACGGAAGCATTTCCAAAAATAATAGCAACTGGAAAGGACGACGTGTCGAACGTTGTTGATGAGGTGGTGTTCTAGAAAACGTGCGAAGAGCGATATCGCCTTACGTTTACCTCCAACCTTAATGAATTTTTGATCAGCTCATATATCCATAAAAAAGTCAGAGCTCTACTACTAGCAAAACAAGGAGGGCTTCGTTCTCAATAATAGTTTTGCCTTCGCAAGCCTGGAAAAATATTTACTTTAATACCTATATTCACATCAGTCCCATTCCCTCGTACAGTATCATTCAACCAGCCATTTCACTCGTGCAAGCAATGGCATGCAGCACGCAGTAGCACAGAATGAGAAAAAAAGAGACAAAAATACAGCTTTAGACTACATGCGCATTTGAACTCAGCAATTTTGCGGGGAATAAGTCAGTAGTATTGATTGGCGGCGGTCGTTTGTTGTGCCTACACCATCATGTATGTTGGCGAGACAGGACGTTCTGTGTTGGAGGATATAATGTCCAGCGTTTGCAAATTGACAGGGAAGTAAAAATTGGGTCTTGCACAAAATGAAGCATTCCAAGAACAGTTCAATTGTAGAGAAAACAGAACATAGAGACTTCTACAGGAAATTAAATATAGTACTACAGAAATTTGTTTGCATAAATATTGGAGCCCCTTATTTTTTTTTTAAAATTGAAACAACAAACCTGCAATGATGAACAAATACGGTGCATCACCTAGCTGGAAGACTTGCTTGCTTACACGAGTGTGTATTGTGGATAGATAGTGGAAGAGTTGCTAGCTACGTGGTTAGTAGTAGCTTACTCGTCACCTTCATCAATCTTGGGAGCCAAGTAGAATTTGACGTAACCAATGTCGTCAATGGGATATTCGACCACAACGGGAACATCGGGACTCATACTGATAATAACTTGCTTACTCAGTGCGGTGGCTTTTGTGAAAAAGTTGAGGTATCGCAAGGCGAAACTGAGTTCGACGGGTTCTTCCATATCAATGACAACCTTCTCTTCGTCCTTGTCCGAGTCTTGGGCTCGTGTTAGAATATTTCCAGTTCCGATGCTTCCAGCGACTGTGAATCGGACTCCTTCCTTGGTAACGGAAATAGTGCACGAATCTCCGAGGACTTGCAAATCACGAACGATGCGCTGGAATTCTCCGGCAGGCATTTGCACTGTGCACTTGTAGGGAGTGTCCGGAATTCCGAGAGCTTCATTTTCAATTTCCATGAGTTTCAGTTCTGTCGTTGTTTGTTGTTGGTAGGTAGATAGTTGGGCGCAAAGACGGCAACAATTATTAGCACGAGAAAACTACGGTAATTACAGCACATTAAAATCAAATCCACTTTTGAATAAACCATAGGAATTCCACGGATCAAACTTACCGAAATCAGCAATTGCTCCATTTCCATTGCCTTCAAACATCAGGGTGAGGTTATCCGGTTCGTCTTCGGCCTTGAGGACAACCTGATCATCCTTGCCCATCATTTTGAAGATCTTGGCCATATTTCCGCTGTTAATTCCCAAGGAGAGAGGTCGGTCACACCGATAGTGATCAAAGGCTGCAGCTTGGAGACTCACGGCCACGAGGGAGACATGAGAACTGTCCATGCACTGGATGGAGACCTCCTCCTCCGAACAATCCAAATTGGCATCGTTCACGAGATCCTTTACGGCCTCGATAATATTCTTGAGGATGTGTCCTTGTAACAAACGTGCTTCAAACATGATGATGTGTTGATGATGTATTGGTGGTGATTAGAAGGTTGGTTGGTAGAAGATGTAAGACGACGGGAAAGATAAAAAAAAGGAGAGTGCTTGATGGAAGGGCGTAAATTGTGAGGAGGACGAAGATCGAAGCAGCCGCAAAAAAATGCAATGAATGACAGCAACAGAAGAAACGAGCACTCCAAACCCTTTTTCTTCCCGCCAACGCCGGCAACGAGCATTGTTTTTTCAGGCGCGCCATGAATGAATACACCCGGGCATCGTATACTTCCCAGCTGAAACATGACTACCAGGTACTAGCTAGCTACTCGGAGAAGTAGTCTACTAGTGTACCTGGTACTCTATTTTTTTTACTAGCTAGACTAGCATTTATTCTTTTGTTGTACTCGGAGTAGTACTAGTACTTCGTACTACTAGTCTAGACTAGCTAGTACTCTGTTGTGTAGTACCCGTACGGTACCACTTTGAGTAGGTCTTCAGTAACAAGAGGCAATCCATAAACTAGGAACAGACACAAATAATGAAATAATATTATGATCGGGAAGTATTGGAAATGTCATCCAGAAGGAAACCTGCACCAGCTCCGATCATCAAGGAAAGCTGCGCCAGCTCTAGACCTGGTTGACAGACACAGGGGAGCATCTGTATTGTGAGGGTATGGACTTGTTATCTGTCACCTCTTTTTACAATGATCGAAACAAGAAACTATTGTAAAGAAGTACGAGTAGACTGCTCGGAATATGTATTTATGAAATAAAAATTACGTCCATTGGCAAACACCACAACGTATTCAGTCCTGTAAATTCACCATTGATCCACTTTCTCCATTTGAAAAGAAAATGAAACCTTTCCTTCTAAAAAAATCCTTTCCGACATTTCCCCCTTTAAGAACAAAATACATGCATCACTGATTCAAGACAATAATTGTGGCGTTTGGTTTCGCTTCCGTGGATTTTTGAGTGTGATGCAAATTGATTTCTATTCCAACAGTCACTGGCATAATCATCGTATGGGTGTCAATTTACACCGTCACTAGAATATCATCTCTTGTTGTTCCATTTCCTTTCCTATCTCGGTCACAAATGTTTTTAAAATATGCAAAGCAAGTATTCGTACGTTTTTTCTCTCTCCTTGCTTGTTGGGTTTGGCGACAGTGCCTTGTAGCCAACAGAACCTCTCTTACACCTTTCCAGCTCCTTGTTTGGCGGCATAATACTTTTTCCGAATGGGCTTGACGAGCACCTCTAGTGGTTCAATTTCTCGCTCCGGCAACAGTCCAAACTCGGTACAGAAAAACATGAAATGTTTAAAACACGAGTTCAAATGAGGTGCCATGTCCAAGGCTTCCAATGTTCCAAAAAAACTAGAATAAATAATTCCGTACACTCGAAAGAGGCGTCGAAAGATTTGCCCGCAAAGGGCTGCGAATTGGGGTGTCTGGAAGACACGGAGAGACTCGGCTTCGTCGTCATCGTCGGGGAACTTGGAATCGTCGTTCATTTGATCGGCAATCCAGCTCAGTACTTTGTCAATGTAGACGGGTGCCGAGACGGATACAGCTTCACCGGCGCCGTCGGACCATCGGTATTCTACTCCGGAGGGAAAACCTTCACCGGGACGGAAGGAATTCAAGTACGGATCGGTCGACATGACGGCCCAGATGGTGCTCACGTCATTGTAAAAGTCAATGGCGTGCACCGCGACCCATGCCGCACAGGACTCGCCCGCTGGTAGGGCGACCTGATATATGCGCGTTTTTTTTGGGAAACGAGAATGAGATGAAAAAAATTAAGTGAATAACGGACAAAAAAATAGATTCTCCCATGGAACATAAAAAATTAACTAGCAAAACGCGCACAACACCAACGGTAAAAAATGCACAAACCCGATATTAACTTACAGCTTCGTTAATACTACCACCTGCTCCTAATGTTCTCTTGGTATACGAGTGCAAACGTTCACGCAAGGTACCACTGCGGTGGACCATGGGTTGGAAGGTTCCCGTTGCTGTCGGCGGCATGGTCTCGTTTTTTGGTTTTTACTTTTGATTTGACTGCTGGTGTTGGTGTGTTAGTAGTTGTTAATCAATAGCTCAGATTTAATTAATTTAATGAATATTCAAAGGCTGGAAACAATCCTACTTCCTTCCTTCCTTGCTTGGTGTATTATGTACGAGTATTATTATATTATGAAGTATTGTTAGCGGCTCGGTGCGGTCGTGCCGTACGAGTAGGAATACGTGGTTAAAGATTCGTTATTATTATTTATGAACAGGTTTCAATCCGTATCCATTGGTCAGATGATGATCGTTTAAAGAAGACTTCCCTCAAAGTTGATCGTGCTTTTTGAAACTGCAGAGAAAAGGCTGCTAAAGTTTGAGGCGTCCGTGACTCAAACGATCCGATAGATCACATGTGGATCGGGCAGGAAGCGAGCGTTGAGTGAACTCTGTTCTTTAGCTTTAATGAACCCTAATACTAGCTAGTAGTAGCACTAGAGTACTGTACTAGCTACTGCCTCTCTACTAGCTAGCTACTAATAGTAGTACTGCTAGTACTAGCTGCTACTATTGGTTAGTTGTACTGCTACAACTGCAGAAGCTCCTTCTCCCACATGCAAATTTCTAAGGCTTGTAATAATAATAGTTCGCATTATTTACTTTCTCAAGTTATAATTCGTACTTGCTGGAGTCACGAATCTTTTCTGCCTTGGCTTCTTTGTCCAAGACTTCCGAATCGGCATCGGGGTGAAAGTCGAAATCAGAGGCGGCATGCCCCTCCTTGTCCTTCAGGCTAGCATCCGCTCCATTCTTGAGCAACAGGTCTATCAGGGCGGTGTGGTTGTCCAAAGCTTCGCGAATTACCGGACCTGTCCCGCCATCGTCCACGTCTTCCGTAGAGTCCTTCTTTTCTGCTTTGGCTTCTGCTAGGAACTGGTTGTAACGTTCCCACAACGTCTCGACTTGATTCTTGCCATTATACGCAAACATAAGAGCCGTGTGTCCATCCGTGTTTTGAGTATTCACTTCAGCCTTGGCCTCCACGAGCTCCTTGGCAACGTCGACGTGTCCACGGGCAGATGCAGCCATCAACGCCGTTGTTCCATCTTTATCCTTGGCATTCACATCAGCCTTGGCGGCAATCAGCTGCTTGACGACAGCGATATGACCCTCAGAGGAAGCCGCAATCAATGGTGTAATGGCGTCTTCACTTGCCGCATTCAAAAACTCGGGATCCGAATTCTTTTCCAAGAGCTTCTCGGTAATGTTAGAGAGACCTCGGTGAGCAGCTTGAAGCAGAGTTGTCACCTTTTTGTCGTCAGTGTAATCCAAAGCGGCGCCCTTTTCAATCAGTATCTGGGCTAATTCATCATTTTCAATCATAATAGCATCAAACAATAAATTGTGCTCCTTCCCTTCATCGTCGGAATACGAAGTGTTCGGATCAGCGCCGGCCTTTAATAGAGATTTCGATGTTTCTACATGATTGCCTTTAACAGCCAACAAAAGTGGTGATCTCTTTTCGTCGTCAAGAATCGTGACATCGGCTCCAGCTTCAATGAGAATATCGACGACTTCAGTGTGTCCACCTTGAGCTGCAACGTGCAAAGCCGTGACTCCATCAACATTGGGTTCTTCTTCCTTGTATGTGCCGTCTTCGATCATTTTTTGTAGCTTTTCAAGATATTCAGGGGTGGCACGAGCAATAGCATTCACGTCCGCGCCTAGTTCGATCAGTTGCTTAGTGCAATTGGCGTGCCCTCCAGCAGCAGAGAACATGACAGAACTACCTCCTGAGTAGGAGAACATATTGATGTGCTCCTTCATTTCGGCTTCGGATTTGATCTTTTGTAACGCCTCAATCATGGCCGTTTGGCCTTCAATGCTTCCCTGAGACGCAACCGCCATCAACGGCGAGACTCCATCATTGTCGACAAAATCAAATTGAGCCCCTTTCTCGAGCAACAACTTGATGGCATCTGTGGCGCCTCCAGTGGATGCTTCCAGTAAAGCCGTTCCGCCGTGGCTGTGCTTAAAGTCAATCTCGGAGTTTCCCTTTTCGAGCAACGCCCTCATAGCATCGACGTGATTCGAAGCTGCAGCATACATTAAAGCTGTCACACCGTTCTCATCAACAGCTCCAACATTTGCACCAGCTTCCACCAAGAACTCAATGACATTAGCATGGCCATGAGCGGAAGCAATTGTAAGAGCATTGTAACCAGTACTGGAGATGGTGTCGAGAAAAGATTTGTCATCTGCGTGTTGTACGAGTGCCTTGAGAACCTCAACGTTTCCATTTTCGGCGGCATTCATCAAGCAGGTTAGTCCATCCTTGTCTGTTGCCGTTACATCGGCCCCGTTTTCGAGCAAAAGCTTGACTGCCTCCAAATGCCCACCAACACTCGCTGTCATGAGAGCGGTGATACCGTCCACCCGAGTGTTCTTGGCGTCGGCCATTTTGTCGAGAAGAATTTTCATCACCTCAGCTTTTCCTTCGCTGGCCGCCAACCACAATGCCGTTACTTCCGAGCTTGCCGCAGCATCCACTTCTGCTCCAGACGATACCAGGAACTCGACAATTTTGGTGTGGCCCATAATACTAGCCTCCATTAATGCTGTGATACCATCCTTGTCTTTGGCATTGATATCAACGCCTTCCTTCACCAGCAATTTGCAAATCTCCAGATGCCCCGACGAAGCAGCAGGAATCAGCGCCGTCAAATCGTCCCAATCTCGCACATTCACATCGACGCCTTCTTTCAGCAAGGCTTGAATTGCCTTCTTGTCACCATCGCTAGCAGCTCCAATCATGCGGGCTCCTGGCGAGCTCATGGTTTTAATATCTCCAGCGGAAGCAAATTGCAACTGCAGGGGCGTGTAGGGTGTGTCCTGCGAATCACAGGCGGTTGTGAACGACTTTTTGCCCCCCTTTTCGCGGACCAAACACGTCTTGCCATCGCCCTCGGTGAGAACGTAACCAGTATCGGCATCTCCTAAAATGTTCCAGTGCTTGGCTCCACAATGAGAACACTTTGTAATTTTCGTTTCCATTAGTTTGCCGATATCTCCCTCCTTGCAGGACTTTTTGGAGATGCAAATGCCGTCGTCCTCTTCGTCAATGGTTCCATCTTCATTTCGCTTGTGAATTTGGTACTTGCCTTTAATTTTTGTATGGAATGCATGGAATTCATTGAATTGATAGTCATATGCGGCAATGAATAATAAAATAGAACGAAACGTGGTCAGTGAAAAGGATAAAAAAATGAATACACAAACGAAGCGTTCTTTTTTATCAGTGCCATTTTTGTGTTGGACAACACATACCCGGAGCTCCCGTGACATAAAAAAGGGTATCAATCGAGCATCTCTTGAATTCTTCCCCTGCCAAACAGAGAGAATCCGTTGGATCTTGCAAGAAAAAAGGTGGTGGTGTTTTCTTCTTTTCTTCTTCGGTGGTGGTGGTAGCGGCGGCGGCTCCTCCTCGTGCCAAGAGCAGGCAACTGCTGAACACCAGGATGAAAGATGATAACGAGCGCATTCTGTTTTTTTTTAAACTGTTTTTGGAGACGTTATATATATTTGGGTCTGTTGAAGTGGAGAGCAAAAAGTTAATAAACAATCAGGCGTTCGTGTGAGTGTGTCAATCGTTCGTTGATGAACTGTTGATGATAATAATATTATTATAGTACCGATATTGGCTTTGGATCTTTCAATCACCACATGCCGCCTATGCCTCTTCAGCTAAAATAATAAGTACAAGTGACAGAATGTCTGTCTCTTCCGTCATTGTAACACCCTTATACTGACTTACTCAATGTAGTATTAGATGAAAGGAAATAAATGGAATTACGTTAAAAAAAAACACGCTGCTGTGACTAACTGGTGTGTGTACTTCTCTTGATTTTTTTTTGGTAGTAGGTCTAGTTTGATTGTTCGATTCACTCATCGCACTACGTACTTTTACTCGTACATCGCTTCCCACTTGTTGTTATTTATCACGATGAAGATAGACAGATCTTGTTCGATCAAGCAATCAAAATTAATCGAAATCGAATGCAGAGGAAGGCCACGCCATTGCGCGAGAATCACTTCCAGGTGGAGCTTCCGTTGATTTTTTAAATTCTATTAGTCTACTAGTACTGTATTTTTTACAGCAATTTTTATTGAGAGGATTGGCTGCAGCCTGTAAGAACAAGTCAAAAATTGACTCGTGACTTTATCTACTAGTCTACCGTACTACTAGTAGGGAGTATGGTACCAATTACGCTTTCAGAATTTAAACCCATTTTAGAGAAAACTCCAGCTACTAGACTAGACTACTTCTCTCAGCAATTTGAGTTTATCTCTCAAGGCATCTGCAGGGTCCTGCAGAGCGTGTGTGTTAGACCAAAGCTCCTAGTAGTACACAGGCTTGCCAGCTAGTAGCTAAACCTTGGCTGGCTGGATCAAAAACCACAGGCTAAAAATGTATAATAAGATCCTTGCTCCTTGGCTAATAAAAGGCGAGGTTCTGTCTCGAGATCTGGATCTAAATTTTTACTACAGAATTTCGTTCCATGTCACGGCGTAATGCATGGTTATGATACATGGACCAATATACTCAAATCACAAAGAAGTACGTCTGAAGGAGGTATTAGCCGTAATCATTTATGACTTCCGTATTACAGCTAGTCAGGGGGGGTCTAGGCTGTAGCTTACGGCTACCAGTCTGTAATGTGCACTAGTTGTTGCAAATTA
>Ga0100402_1004682_pt1 | contig 14360 bp, 13 predicted proteins | sample CryGeyme20150102_FD_80419 | JGI IMG/M metagenome (GOLD analysis project Ga0100402, IMG submission 80419) | Groundwater microbial communities from Crystal Geyser aquifers in Utah, USA - Crystal Geyser metaG 2015-0102 | ecosystem: Environmental > Aquatic > Deep subsurface > Groundwater | place...
TGGTCCGGTTGTGATCAACTATGTCACCCTTCGGGGTGCCAATGGTTACCTTCGGGTGACCTTGGCGCCCTGCGGGCGCCATAGTTGTGATCCCCGTAAATTAGACGTTCGATTTTTTTTTTTTTTTAATTCCATGCGTTCACTGCATTCATTCTAGAAGAATATCCAGTGTACTCGAGTTATTTTTACAATAATCGTTGAATCAAGAGAGATCAAATTAAATAATTTAGTTCAAAAATCCTGTTGCGTTCGTTTTCCTTTAAATCCATAAAAAAAATGCATATAGCGGATGTTGGCCTTACGCTCGATCAACTGTTTTCTTGTTTCGGCGGAAACTGTGAATTATTGATGCGCGCCTTTGTATGTAATTCTTTTATACAAGTCTCAAGTTCTCTACGCTTCGCTAGGCGTTTTGCATATCATACTGTCAACCGCATGGACCGGGCCTTGCAATTCTTCCCAGAGTGCCTTATAAACCATTTGCTGTCGTTGCACGGCCCTCTTTCCTTCAAAGTTATCGGACACGACAGAAATGGAAATATGCGACCCATTGGGGTCATCGTAGGCTCCTGGTGATATTGTTATTGTTTGCAGGAAACGGAAAATTGAGTTAAACGAGCACAGTTTTCAATGTTTCAATTTTCAAGAAATGCCTGGTAGATTAGTGTGTGTGTGTGTGTGTGTGTGTGTGTGTGTGTGTTTGCGTGCGTGTTTGTACCTACCTGTCACAGTAACATCATCTGTCTCCAAATGGTCCGAAATCTTTTGTTTGCAAATGTCCACAATAGATGTATCAGGTTCACCAGCGGTACTCATGAATCGGGCTACACCACCAGTAGTAGGTACTCGGGCAGAGAAAACAGCAATGCTGCTTGGGCGCGCGGCGGCAGCTGATGCAATGGTTGAAAAAGCTCTGGCGGACGCAGAAAACATAGTGATGCTGATGAGAAGACGGATCAAAATGCTCATTTGGTTTCGTTAAGGAACGACAGGAAGGCAAGTTGTAGCCGAGTTATGTTTCATGAATAAAAAAATCTAGACAACCAGGTACTATCAGGTAGTACTACTACTACTAGCTAGTAGTAGTAGTCTAGTCTAGTAGGGTCTAGTAGACTGACTATCTGATCTGTGATGATGCAGAGATTACGTGTTTCGCCTTCAAGTTGGGTTGACATGCCGAGTGACGAGGACGCACATTGTATTGGGTCTGTTGGACGGATACTGAACCCGATTACCTCCTTTCAGTGATTCGATTAAACGTACTACTAGCTAGACCCTACTATCTCTAGCCATCATTATTAGACTAGACTAGGTCTAGTCTACTCTATTATTTTATTTCTCTCTGTCTGCAGTCTGGAGCAGCCAGTAGTAGCGTAGCTAGCTCCCTGAAATAATACGTCAACCAAAACAAACACTGTACAATACCCTTCAAATGATATCTAGAAGAAATTATAATGATATGGTAGGGCTTTGGCTCATTGGAGGGTGCATGCTATTAGCGCCTCCAACGACGTTGGGATTTTTAACAGAGTCGGCAGCCGAGGGGACTGTGGTTCGTACTGCCACGCGACTATTTCAGCAGGATCCTTTTCGACCGATAGAGTATCGACCGCATCCAGAAGAGGACCAAAATCCTCCTCCACGTCCCGTACAGTTCCGCGACCCATCGCATCGCGGCAATCCTCCTCCGTTTTCACATCCACAAAATCCTGGTCTTCCAACAAATCCTCGTCAACCCCCACATCAGGAACAGTACTTCCAAGAGCGTCCTCAAGTACGACGACAACAACAACAACCGCATCCGCAACAAGGACATCAAAACCAATATCCTCATGTACAGCAGCAGCAGCATCCACCACCTCCACTTATCCAGCAACAGCAGCAGCAACAACAACAACACCATCCTCCTCCTCCAGGAAGGGGTGTTGTCTTTCAAGATCCATCTCAAAATATGAGACGCGACAATGGCAATCAAGAGGTAACTAACACAGTCCAAGGTGGCACCTTACGAACCTGGTCGCGACATCCAGATGATTATCATGTCCGAAACGAACGATTAGACTATAAACTACAATCCAATTCGGGTCGTCCCATCGAAGCAGACGTGGAAGTATGGCAAAGTCCTAACTATGCACCCCAACGCATGAAAGCCTACAGTCAAGATGGAACCACACATCCTTGGAATGTATCATTCGAAAGCCCAAATTCTTCCGGAAATACCATGACGATTCGTAACACGGGACCTATGGAATTCCCCATTCAGGCTGGTGTGGATCGACAACCCAGTACTCACAACATCGATAGGAATGGTGGGAACAACAGCAATAACATGGCGGTGAACCAACCTCCATTGTATCCCCAGTCACAACAGCAACAGCAACGTCAACACCATATACTCCAACCTTACGAACAACAGCCGACTCAACCCCAAGAAGGAGGAGCTGCTGGAAGAGGCATGGTTGTCTTGCACCACCAAAATACACGTTTATCAGATGCCGTGGCTGCCAATCAACACGAACACCGACGGCACGGGTTTGCCACCGAATCACGGACAGTTGATGGTGGTGATATTGAATACTTTAAAGTTCCGGCTTATGGCAACGTCGAACGAATGGAAGTGATTTTGGAAAGCGATGGTTTGCCCATAACGGCGTGCATCGAATTGTGGCAAGGTCCTGGTAACATCAAACAAATTGCCGAAGTTCATTCAGACAATGGGCTTACTAAACCATTCCGGGCCGTTATTGAAACACCTGCAAATGGAACGACGCGTACCATATGTATTGAAAACAGGGGTCCATTGGTCTATCCGTTAGTGGCTACGGTACGTTCATTGACACGAGATGGGAATGGCAACAGAATACCGTCCAATAATAGTGGTGGCCGTGGAGATGGGAGGACAAACCAATTACCACCCATCGCACATGATTATCGGAGGACACGACCATCTCTCAACCCCAATATGATTGTCAATGGATCCAACCCACCAATAAATCGTGTATAGTAGACGGGAGGTAGCTATAGTACTACCCTACATTAAATAATAATGAAACCTATCCGGGTTTGAGACATGCAATAAAGTTGAATCTGCAGTATTTTAATAGGTTGCAGCGAAAGTATACTAGCTACTACTGTAGAGTAGATAGCCAGAGTGGATTACTCTCGCACCCGTGCAACCTGCGACCTACCATCCCTCGCTGTAATAATAGGTGACTCTTAACTTAGTCCCGCTAGTCGATCTTACAGTAATATTTTTACGTTGAAGGGTCATTCGGCATTGGATTGGGTCTTCCGTGATGAGAGACTGAAAAATTCGCGCTACGTGCTCTCTCTAGCTACAGCTACTCTAGCTAGTACCGTTGCCAGTAGTGGAAGTAGTAGTAGCTAGTCTACTACTACTGTAGTAGTTGTAGTAGCTAGTAGTACGAGTACTAGCTAGTAGGAGCTACTACTACTAGCTAGTGCAAGAGTAGTAGTAGTAGAGTCTTGTACAGACGCTACAGTACTCCGGAGTAATAATAAGTCAAACAATCGTTTGTGGCTCTGCAATCCAGACAAACCTCATCAAGCTAACAGGGTAACAAAATCCCATTTTCATTATCAATCTTTTACAAATTAATCAAACAACAAAGCAACCAAGATGCCTTTGATTGTCCCTTCTACCGGTGGTTTTTCCATTGGATCCAATGTGGCTCCCGTGCCCACGAACACCATGAATATGTCTCTAGGTACGTTATCAAAGCAGCTGGGATGGGATCATTTTTATTATTTTGATTTCTAGGAGAAGAGAAAAGAGTTACGAATCTTTCAGAACATGCAGATATTTCGCACAGCTGCTGCTTCATCGTTTGCTAATCAATAATCTCAATTCGTTCTCTACATTGCTGCCTTTTCCAAATAATGCAGATGAACTCATGGCCAGTCGCCGTAAAGAGCAGTTGCAGGCTTCTCGCCGTGGAGGAAGGGATCGTGTTTCTGCTGCCGACAAGGCCGTTGCTTCTGGCCGTGCCAAGCGGGCCGCCGCTGCCAATGCCCGTCGTAACTTGACCACTACCAAGAAGGCCACAAAAATGGAAGTTGACAAAGAAATCAAGACTGAAGCTGCCCGCTCTGCCAAGACCAAACAAGCCCAAGAAAAGAAGAAGGCCGGAGGTCGTGTTGCTGCAGTGGGCAGTCGTCGCCAGCGTTCCGCCAACAAGGCTGCCAATGGAGCTGTTCGGAAAGCAGCTCCTGTCGGCAAAAATCAGAATCAACAGGGTACGAACAAGCAAATGCAACAAGTGTCCACCAAAAATGCCGTTGTTCAAGTGAACCAAAAGCCTCCCAGCAAAAAGGCCGTGAACGCTGCTATGCAGGCATTCAAGGCGAACGGATTTAACATTCCCAAGGGAAGCCAATTGGTCATCCGTTTTGAAACGCCCGCCAATAATGCCAATAGTCAGAACAACCAAGGCGGAAAAGCCAAGGGCAAATCCCCTGCCAATAACAACCAGAATAATAATAAGGGTGCTGCTCCCAAGAAAAGTGATGGTCCAAACAGAAATAATAACAACAACAACTCTGGCAATCGTCGTCGCAGCGGAGGCCGTGGTAATAAAAGCTAAAACCGTTGGCTCAACTTGTTTCGATTTTAAGGATTGATTGGGTTGTTGCGGGGTGTGTGCAAACACAAGACGATGTATTTATTTGTTGTGATGAAAAAGTTAGTATTACCTGTCAAATCATTCTCAATAAATTGAGCATGCGCGCGGCCCAAAGGTCACGCACCATGCATTGCACATTTTATGACTGCAGGAGAAGATATATGGAATGTCAGGCATTATCGGGGTCGATGAGTTTGAATATTTTGGAACTCATCGTCCAATATTCCTCGCGGTAATTCATGGCGTTCCTTTACAAAAAGATCGATTTGATATAAATATTTGGTTATCTACAACTATGGTTTCCGTTGTCGACATGTTTTCATGTACGGAAATGGATGGATGGATGGACGGACGAAACGGGTGGACTGAATGGATAAAATGGATGGATAAGGAGATGGCAGGTGTGGCATGAAACAATTGACTGCGCTACCATCATTGTTGTGATGGTTGACTTTCGAATGCCGCGGAATATTTCTTTCTGGATTTCTACAAATGCAGATGCACAAAGAGATGGATTTTAAAACCAGCAACAGAGTCGACGACTGAGTGATCAACAGTTTTGGTGGATGGCTTTGGAATTAAAAGAAAATCTCGTTTTCCTGGAATTTCATAAATGCAGTAGCATCTTCCTCAACAATTTTAGTCAGTGAACCGAGTATGGTCACATGGTGACTATCTGAGTCGAGCGCACAACATGGCGTGGATAATATCGTCTCCGAGACTCGACAGTATTGTTCTTCCCTGCAGTCGTAGCGGGAAATACATGTCGAGTGGGTTCGCGTGGAACTTGCATTTAAGAAAGCGCTTGCGCTGTTCTAGTCATCCCCTCCCCGACTAGCCAAGTGAACTGGTTCCGGTAAACACCCTCGGTCTTTGCATATTGCTCACCCACCTACAGCCAGCACTCTTGGGTCAGCTTGCACAGAAAGGTGGTTCGGGCTTAACGTATCACAGCCGCGAGTTTACCGGAACTTCAGACCCCAAAGCCTGACCACCTGCAGACAAACGTATTAGCGTCCTGTCCAATCACTCCAGGCTCTGCATCACGCCCTGATTATCCCATCGAAATCCATCACCCGAACAAATATTTCCCTGACCACTATATTTTGGATTGACGCCCGAGCCGTGGAGACAAGTTTGTAACAACTTGCTGGTCTTCGAAAATATACCGTCTTTGGCGCTGCCATGTATAGGTCTGGCGGTCCTTCATCGTTCCTGACCGCCATAGTGGAGTGGCCTGCTCCTATCTTTTATTCGTCTCCTGCGTTCACTGATGCATTGCTGTGTTTTATAGACTGTCTTTTCGTCTGTGGTTGCTCGCGTGTTTATGGTCAAATTGATCGATATGTCTGGCGGTTTTGTGTGCACTCGTAGTTTTTCCCTTGTTACTTTGCTCTTCTATTAGTTCCACGCAGCATTTCAAGAAAATGTGGAGAGTTGGTATTTGAACGTAAAGGCCCGGGGCGGCGCCATATGATGCGTGCGATTAAAATGTAGAGAGTACTGATACTCTACTATGGATTGAGAGCACACGCAGCGATGACTCTCACTGGTGCCACTCCAATACATGTTTTCAGTGCTACAAGATAACCTACGAGTCATAGTCGGTTGGCTAACACTAAGTATTTTCATTATTTTATTGATGGGTTTTTACTTTCTGGAGTGGGCAATGCAAGCACGACCAATACAATACGGGTGTGGCGCTGTACATAAAATTTTCATTTACTGTCAAACTTTTCTTATTTTGCCGCACCTGTGGGTACCGCTCTCTTGACAAAAATTGCCCCTCCTGATGATGCGTGTGTGGGCAGCCTCTGTATCTGCCATGGTAGGCTCCACCGTAGCACTGTCTGTGCTGGCTAAAGTAGGCATCCCTGTGGCGGTTTCTGTACTTGCCGTGGTAGATGCTACCGTTACACTGTCTGTGCTGGCTACAGTAGGTGTCCCTGTGCCTGTGGCAGTCTCGGTATCGGCCATGCTAGGTGCTCCAGTAGCATTATCTGTGGTGGTGACAGTAGGTATTCCAGTGGCAATCTCTGTATTTGTCATGGTAGGCATCCCTGTACTACTAACAGTGTTGGCTAAAGTAGGTGTCCCTGTGGCAGTCTCGGTATCTGCCATGCTAGGTGCTCCAGTAGCATTATCTGTACTGGTTACAGTAGGCATCCCTGTGGCAGTCTCTGTATCTGCCATGCTAGGTGCTCCAGTAGCATTATCTGTACTGGTTACAGTAGGTGTTCCAGTGGCAGTCTCTGTATCTGCCATGGTAGGTGCTCCGGTAGCATTATCGGTGTTGGTTACAGTAGGTGTTTCAGTGGCAGTCTCTGTATCTGTCATGGTAGGCACCCCTGTACTACTGACAGTGTTGGCTAAAGTAGGAGATCCTGTGGCAGTCTCTGTACCGTCCATGGTAGAGGTCGCAGTAGTGGTACTCGTGGGAACCTCAGTTTTGGCACTGCTTACCGATGCTGTTGGCGTTGATGTGGTTGTTGCTGACGATAGGACAGTGGGAAATTCAGTATTGGTGCTACTACCTGCTGTGGGAGAACTGGTACGTGTGTCTGTACTTGCGTCGGTTGAACCGAGCGTGGGAAGTAACGAGGGAGCGTCAGAAGGGAGATCGCTTGGCATATTCGAAGGAACATCGCTTGGAATATCCGAAGGAACATCGCTTGGCATATCCGAGGGGGCGGTAGTTGGCGAACGTGATGGGAAGGCAGTTGGAAATATACTTGGCGATGAACTTGGTGCGGCAGACAAAGTAGGAGAATCTGTTGGGGCTGCTGTATTCACTTTCCTGCGCATCGGGATGATCTCTTGTTCGTTCAAGTGAACCGAGCCAACTCCTCCATAGAGACGATCGCGCCGACTACCGATTCTCTGTCCAAAAAGACGACGATGAGAAGGAGAGATCTCGGATGGCACGTCATGAGCGAGAGATTCTTTCTTAGCTCCTCGAATGAAACCCTCGGCAGAAACCACATTCGAAAATCCCACCAGTAGGAGGATTGTAATGACATTCATCTTGCTTGGAATCGTTAGGGAAAAAGGGATAGTAAATTCGAATTATCAAATTGTTACTTCAAAACTTGAAATAAGGAACAAGAAAAGAAAGGGGGGCACAATATGATTTTAATTGGTGTGTTCGGCCGCAGGAGTTAAAGTAATTATTATTATTATTATTTGTTGAAGAAAGGATCCCAGTTGGAGATGCCCAGTCATGCTTTACTTAGAAAAAGTGGCGATTTGTTAGCTTGTTTAGACTTGCAGGGAATTCGCTTGAACGCGAGCAGATCAAAACCTCCAACAATTTCTCGAAGATGAACTCTAATCCTGAGTTTTCTCACGAACCCGAACACTACTGAAGATTCGCACGTGCAACAACAGAATCGATCATGTGGTGGTCAAATCGGTTACCAGGTACACTCAGTGTAGGCTAGTGATGTCTACTACGGTAGTATCCCTAGCAATGGAAGAATCGGTTCACATCGGTCATAATAATATTTTTTTTATCGGTAATATCGCTCGAATCGGTCACGATCTCAACCGACAGCGGCATCAAATTTTCGATATTTTGTTCTCTTAATTTTCTGGATCTTGCAAGTGAAACGCTCGGTACACTTTTTGCTCTCTGAATTCTGTTATTTTCGTCGATGTATCCGCTGTGAGTTGCATCCTATCTAACGCAGTACCTGGTAGTCTACTACCAAAACAAAATCTTCAAATTGAATTTATCGAATTCAAAAGCAAAAGCCTGACATACCATACCCAACGTAGAACATGAAGAATTTCTTGCCCCTGTTGATATTTGCCTCGTTGACTTTAACAGTGTCTGGTCGTGTTGGCGAACAAGACACTACCCATGCTCAGTTTCAGCGTCGACTTTGTGGAAAGGAAAGGGATGGCTGTTTCAGCTGGCTGACAGATCCCTGCTGCGATGGCTACAGCTGTGATGATATTCGACAAGAATGCTATCCTTTTCCCCGTCGCGAAGGCGATCCTTGCTTGACCCTACTCGACCAATGTGATGAAGGTTTGACCTGCGATGGCGTCATGCGAGGAAAATGCCGCACAGTGGGAACAAGGGTGGATGATAAATGTTCTTTCGCTAGGCCCTGCAGCGACGACGAAAGTTTGCAACTGACATGTGATCTTTTTACCAATAAATGTAGAAAGCCCGGAACCGTCGGGGATACCTGCCATACATCAAGACCCTGTGCTGACGGCCTGAGTTGCCAAATTGGAAGTCAAAGATGTCGAGTTCTAGGGGAAGAAGGCGATCTCTGCTCTGCCACACAACGTTGTGGAGACGGACTTGCTTGTGACCTACAGGAACAAAGATGCCGTGGAAGATCAGGTGTCAACGAAAAGTGTCACATCACTCGCTTCTGCGAGGATAAACTTTTTTGTGATTTGAACGATCAAGTCTGTAAAACAGCGGCTGGTAGCGGAAATGATTGCAATATGTATGTACCCTGTGTAAGCGGTCTCGAATGCGATGATGGAACCTGCAGAGTGCCTCCTGAGGTGCCGGTAAGTAGCATGACAGCACAACCATACTATTCCGTCACAACTTAAATATTTTACTGACGTTATCTCTACTTTATGAACCAGGATAAATGCAAATTGGGAGCCCCTGGCTGTCCTGGAGAAAATACGGATGGTGATGACACAGATACAGGTAGTGATGGTGGAACAGATCCTTTGGATAATGTCGCTGACGGTCCTCTCCCATGCCCATTGACGAACCCAGATTGTAACGCTGACCAAGACTTAGACAGCGATGTTCAAGATGATCCAAACGGTGGCATTAGTACAAACGGAGATGATCTGGGACAGCAACCAGATGACACAGATTGCATCCGTAACATGTCCACTGGGGAATGTATTCCAGAGAGTCCAGCGCCATCGGCTTCTCCTACAGAAAGTCCGACGACACCAATACCCACAACTTCTCCAGCTCCTTCGACGGAAAGCCCTACAGCATCTTTGCCGACACCTTCTCCAACAACTGCAGCTCCCACTGAGACCTCAACCCAGAAATGTCGCTTGACAGGCTGTCCAGAGAACGAAAATGAAGTATCTGATACTCAAAAATTCAGAAAGGTTCCGTCGGCTTCCTATGAGTGGCGGCCTAAGATAGCTGATGATACTCGGGGAGGTGCTGCCGGAAGCTTTGGTGGTGCGCGAAGGTACCTCGTTGAGGATGATGTCGCATAACTTGTGCGTGCAAGATAGCCGCCAGCGCAATGAACAAAAGGCGCGGAATCACAATAAATATTAGCTTTTGTACAATACGTCTAAAAATATTAAGTTTCTTTATTCCTCTTTCATATTCAGTTGACTGGAAACGCCTCCTCCTAATGCGTCCAGTTTTGCCTCATACTCTTCCTCAGTTCTCCAGGTTGGACCGAGAGTCCATTGCAAGGGTTCATTCACCACTTGTCGTTTCGTGCTATTGATGTCGCCACTTTTATTTTGCAGAATATTGGCAACCCGCTCTAGTCGGTAAGGTATTCCCCGTTGATTGCCGTATATGAATGCCCCGGTCTCAGGGTCAAATCCTCGATCGTGAATCCAAAATTGATCCTCCCAGAGGGATAGCTGATCCATGATGCGAATCTTTTGTCCAGGCATCATAGTAGAGTCGACAGTAGCTTCTCCATAAGTCATCACAGCATGAATACCAAGATCAGCTAAGTCGTTATGTTTTTCATTTTGCTCAATTTCTCGATTTCGTTTTAGTGCATACTCGTGTTGTATAGGGTCGAGCTCGCTACTCCATCGAACATCGCATTTTTCCAAAAGGGTCACAGCGGGTTCGTTTTCATCCCCATGTTTGGAAGCGTAGTTTTCAAAGGCAGCAATCCAATCCATTGGATCGTCCATAGCTCGTAGCTGTCCTTCTAAAGTGGGACTAAGACAGTACAATTTCATGTCTGCGCCAGCCTTTGTTTCGGAAAGTGCGTAGTACCGGAACCGAAAGATTCGTTGGGGGATACCGTCAAAGTAAAAGGCTGCCAGTCGAGCTGCTTTTCGATTACCAATAACGTCATTAGGAGATGGTGTCATTAACGAAGATGCAACGAAAACAGGAAGCAACAAACAGTGGATCTGTTCATGACCACCTCCTTCACGTGGCAACATGCCCTCCTTCCGGTCCTCTAGCACTTGATTATAATTATCAAAATCACCTTGAAATCGTTCTAAAAGCGCGGTAAAAAAGTCTAGCCTACTTTTTTTGCCGAAGGGGATTGAAATGAATGAACGAATGAATGAATGAATGAATGTTAGTTTATGATCGTCGCCAAAATTTGGATGTTGATCTACACGGGGTTCGTGGTTTGTTTTATACTTTCTTGGTGGATGATAATGATTGTTCCTCTTGGGCTCTCTTGTGTAGCATGGCATTTTCCCATTCTGTAAAAGTTCGGGTAACGACCATATCAACAATTTTGTAATTTTCATTGACGTAAAATCGTGTTTGCCCTTCGACCTTCATGGCTGCATTGGTGGCTGGAATGCCACAGGATTCACCCGCCCAAGTGCCCGTTTCGTACCAGTGTGCAATAACCCAACGAGAGTTTCTCCCACATTCGGGTCTAGTAGTCCGAAAAATATTTACAGTAGTGATGAATTGGCAATGACAGTAGTGAGGACTGAAGATGTAAACTGTCACGCCACACGCCACACCACACGAACATGCACAAACTCCACCATAGACGAGAGACGTACCCGTAATGAAAATCTACCTTGCAATCGGGATGAGCCGCCAAGAATTCCATACATCGATCAGCCAAGTCTTTGGGCATTACATTGCGCTTGGTATCACTGATTCCACAAACATCCCGAATGGTCGCTTTGCTGTCAAAACAACTCTCAATTTGTTTGGGATCTTTCTTGTTGACACCATCAAAATATTTGCGGACCACATTTTCCATGGCGGCGGCATCCGCTGGTGTGGGTGGCGATGATGATGATGACGATGATGATGACGATGCTGCTGCTGATGTTGTTTTGTCCACGGAAAATGCATGGACCTTACATGCGTGGGCGCAAAGTGCTAACGTTACAAAGACCAATGTAGCATATATTTTCGAGTGGGGCATTGTATAATACTTAGCGGTTAGCGGAAATGCAGAAGGCAGATAGAATGGAACTATAAAGTATGCAAGCTTTATCGAAACTTCAATTCGCCGACAGCCAACTACGCTATTGAAGGACTTGCTGGTCTTCTTAGCTTGGCCTGGTGGGAAAAAGTAATTGCACCTTGGCAAGCAATACGATGTTTTCGAGTGTGTCCTTCTACTTCGTTACCCTCTCTTTCGATATCTATCTGATGTTGTCATCCATCTGATGAGGTCGGCAGGCCATACTTTACGCTTTAACCCTAATGCGATCCTACTGCACCGTCGTGACAATCTATCTGTTTCATCTTCTACTAGTAGACCTACTACCCCGCTTGGCTCGACAGACGAGCAACTAGGTCTACATAATCCAAATCCATATTAGAACCATATTAGAACAGCTTTAGCAATCCATGGCGCCACTAATAAAACTGCAAAAAGAGTCAGCTCGTCCACACGCCTCTTTTAGTTCACTCAAAATGTTTTTTTTTCTATTCAGCGAAATCATCTAATTGTCAACCGCTTTGTGTGCTGCAGACAATGTCAAATAATGTACTATTGACCGCCGCGCAAATTCAAAAATATATCCTGGATACGAGTTTTGCTCAGCGCTGTGTCCATTTCTTTGTACACTGTGTTGTCATGTCTGGCACCCCGCCTCATGGAGTATCGGTCGTTGTTTGTTGTCGCTTGCTTAACTTAGACCTGTCCAATATCAGTAAGCATCTCCTGAAACCACTCTTGATGAACATCAAAAGGTTTGCCACCTTTAATTCGTTCGAATTCAATGGCGCGAATGGGAGTACCTTCCTTATCTTCGTCTTGACCCATGCAACCAGAAATGCCTTCGATAGCACTCCTAACTCCTTCTTCTGCGCATTTTCCAATCAAGGTTCGATCGAACTCATTGGCAGCTGCAGAACGAGCAAAATAACCCGACTTTTGTACCTTTTGTTCCAAATAATCACATTCCAGACCCCCGAACACATGTGTGAGCAAAAATATTTGTTGCGAAAGATGACTAAACAAACAAAATAAGAAAAAAAACCCACAGCACTTACAATTGTCTTGTCCGCTTCTAGTAGCTTGGCCAAATGCTCGCTAAAGTATTTTCCGGGGTTGAATTTAGCAAGGGCTACATGTCCAAACGCATCTCTGGGGATTTCTTCGCCATTGGCTTCCATATCCTTCACAATTTCGGAAACACCAGTTCCTTCGCCGAAGAATACATTGACACACCCATACTCATCCATGATTTTCTTCAAACGTGCCCCTTCGGCCAGCAAATCCAATTTTATTTCGGGCAACCAAATCGCATGAATGTCACGAGCTTTTTGGACGCAATATTTAAAAGATGCCGAGGCTGGAAAGGTTTGACTCTTGAGAGTCTTGCGATATTCAGCCGCCGTTGCCGCCGTCAAGTATCCAGAATCGCGGCCCATAATTTCATGCAAAACGAGCATGCGTGGATTGGCGGTACTTTCGTTGACGACATTGGCAAAGAACTTGGCTCCCTCTTCGGCCGCCGTGTTCGCACCAAACGTTTGGACGATGGGGTAGACATCATTGTCAATAGTTTTGGGCATGCCTATCACCAGAACTCTTCCTCCGTGTTTTTCTAGTAGATACTTAGATAGTTCTGCTGCCTGCATGTTTGTGTCGTCTCCTCCAATGGTGTGAATAACATCGATACTATCCTTCATCAGCTGTTGACTCGCCACTTCCAGGGGAGTTTCGGTTTCCTTGACATAGCCACGAGCGATGCAATCTTTGGTGTTGGTCAATTTGACACGGGAGTTACCAATGGGGGAACCGCCCAGATAGTTTAAGGAATCAATGCCCTCCCATTCCTTCTCATTCAGCACGAACGAATCTCCCGTCAAGAGACCCTTGTATCCTGCTTTATAAAATCGAAGGGTCAATCCAGAAATCTTTCCTTCCTTCAACGCCTTAATCCAACAAGCTCCTAATTGAGCAATCGAACTGGAAAGACAAGGCGCCAGCCCACCTAACTCATAAAAGGGAAGAAAAAGTGACAAGGATGGTGAATGGTGAGTGGTCATGAACCCGGACAACAGGATTGGCAACCTTGGGATATCCAAACCGTGAGCTTAAGATGACTGAACTGAACTGAACAAAATTGATTCGTTACGACTAGTAGCCTCGTTAACGTACCAGCGGTGAGCATAGCAACGTTGACGTGTGTTCCTGCGAGAGACATGGGTAAATAAAGCAAAAGGAATTCGTGATCAGTAAAATATTCCAGAAAGCGAAAGAATGATATAATCCAAATAAATAATAATAAACGTCTGTTTTCAGCTTGTGAAAAAAATCTTCTTTTCGATGCCCATGGGTTCGCATCCATGCGTAGCATGAGCGAGACGACGCACCTGTTGATTCGTTCCCACTAGACTAGTAGGTTTAGCGTACCTGGTGGTAGTAGCGTAAAAAGCTAGTGTGGAGACATAAGAGTAAATATGAATATTATGATAATAGTAGGAGCAAACTAGTGGTGTGTGTATACAGAGCAGGCTAGGCACACGACCTAATAGAGTAAGACCTAACTCCTGAGTCCTATCATAGGAGACAA
>Ga0100402_1004683_pt1 | contig 14358 bp, 15 predicted proteins | sample CryGeyme20150102_FD_80419 | JGI IMG/M metagenome (GOLD analysis project Ga0100402, IMG submission 80419) | Groundwater microbial communities from Crystal Geyser aquifers in Utah, USA - Crystal Geyser metaG 2015-0102 | ecosystem: Environmental > Aquatic > Deep subsurface > Groundwater | place...
AAGAGCAAGACTATGGGAAATATGGTTCAATTCTCTCAAAGTATCAGTTGAGCTGACCACTAGAGAAGGTGAATTTAACTTAGAAACAATGAACTATTTCATGTTCTTGGAGAGCAAAACTAATCTCACTGATCAAACAGATATTGTTCTCACGAAAGTCGAATAAGAACTAAGAAGAACATATGTTGAAGGAAAGATAGTTCTTCACAGGGAGGGTAATCTCCTCGATGAACTTCAAATGTGCAATCAAGCGGTGCTCATTATCGGCTCCAACAATAAAAAGGAAATTGTCAATTACGAGCTCAGCCATCTATCAGCTCAAACATTTTATCGTAAGGAATCTTACAAGAGTCCACACAATAAAATATAGAACAAAATTAGATTCATTAGTAAATAATACTCTCTTCCAGTGGGATCCTTCACCTCTGACCATCAAATCTACTCAGCACTGGACATTACTAGCAACTGCTCTTTCGAAGAACTGGAGAAGTCGATATCTGCCCTTCCATAATACAGCAGTAGAGTATCTGGAGATTAGAATAAACTATTTATCTGCCATGATATGAAAGGAGGATATATCTAAGATTTGCACTTCGGAAATAACATAGTTCCTCATAACCAGTTTTAAAACATCAATTATCGCTGTCTCCATCTATAGCAAGCTGAGATATTCAATTATTTCAGTCATCACAGCATCTCAGTTCCTCCCAGGCACTGGAGAATCCTTTGTCATCGATACAATACCCTTTGCCTTGGTACCTTCATCACATAAGACTTCAAATATTCATAACAAATGTTGACATCAAAGTAGTTTGCTCTTTTTCTGGTGGCGGTGGCTCGGAAGTGTGGCTTTGATGGCTACCTAATCAACATTGAGCGTGAAGTTAAGGCGATCACTAATTTCAAGAAATGGCTTAAATTTTTGACAGACAAGATGCATCAATTTATTCCAAATTCTAAAATTATTTGGTATGACAGTATCAGCGCTGATAGAGGAGCAATCGAATATCAGAATGCTCTAACTAAAAAAAATTATTAATTTTTCTCTCTCACTGATGGAATCTTTACCAACTATTGGTGGAATGAAGCCTTGCTTCAATAATCGTTAGCTATGAAGAAAGACTCCAAGAAGAAGGTATACATCGGCAACGACTGCTTTGGAAGAAATACCTATGGAGGAGGAAAACTCAATATTTATGCTGCAGCCAATAAGATTCTAGAATATAAGCAACTATCCATCGCTCTTTTCGCCCCAGGATGGACCTATGAGGCTGGTGGTAGTCTAAGTAGAGCTCTCCTTGAAATCAACGAAAATGCAATGTATAAGGGAGTGAAGTCAATCGAAATCAACATCAATAAATGGAAAACAAACAAGGAGAAAAAAAACCAAGTAGGAGGGTGGAATCAAGAGGGTCAAGAGGCAGTTGCTTCTTATGGGTTCAACCATTTGTATAATGAAAGATCAATGGTCATCGGACATCCTCCCTTAGATCAGGGAGAGTCTGCCAGAGTGTTGTTCATCTGCAGAGTCAAGAGCACTCCAGCAATGGCAAACAGTCCATATGTATGAATATAACTACCTAGAAAATAATCCTCCAGGTTTTGAGCCCTACTAATGACATAATCAAAGCAACTGAGGGCGTAAATTTAAACAATTGTCGAAAGAGTAAATAAGAAGAATAGTTTATCCACGAACACATCGATGTCGATCAGAGCTAAATTCCCCATCTCTAACTTTCGGTGAGAATTGTTATTATAGCTAAATCAAGATAAAATTGGGGAGGTTTCTATGGTCCCAGATTCAGCAGTGAAGTAGTAAGAGTCTTGGTCTATAAAAAAGCAGATAACTGGACTTCTCGTGTGCCTATTAATCAGGTTGTTTTGAGTTCCCCTTATCATTCATATTGTAACACAGGAGTAGGTGACAGCTTTTTCCTTGAAGGAGAGGCTCTTCAACCATGTTATAATTTTATGGCTGATATGGACATTCCTCACACTCACATCATCAACTCTCCTCTTGACACTCAGTTCAACTACTCTGACGGCTTTGTCGGTGCAAATAGCTTACAAATCAATAAAGAATGCACCAAACTCATCCAAATGCTCATTCCCCATAATATCGATTTATCAAAAAAATATTTTATAGTGGTGACAGTTAAGAACACCCATGGAATCAACTTGACTCTCAAATACAAAGTCAGTCTTCCTGACGCATACCGAGTGTTTTCTGCTAATCTCTTGCATAAATAATAGGCAGGAGAGCTAGGTTGGACCAGATATACTTTTTCTCTGACAACAAAGTTGACGACTCTTGACAAGGATGTTAACAGCCTAGTTTAGCTATCCTCAATTCAAACACCTTTCCTCTTGGGATAGCTTAAAGTTATTTCAGGACAGAAGGACTTCTAAAATATAAAATGCATTATCAGGCCTACAAAAGAGGTTCTTCATAGTGATCAATATTATCTCAACCTTGAAATAACTTCTCAGCTTTACAAACGGTTGCTTGTTGTAGTTGGAAAAGTGGCAATGTTTGTATACTTTTATCAAGGGCAGGCTCTTTTGAGAAATATACCTGTTCCTAAATGCTAGTAGTTCTCTGTTCGTATTCTATAAACAGACACTTGTTTATAGACTAACACTATTAGGGTTAAAAATTTCAACATCGACTCCATTCGCTAACTTATCTTCAAAGGCTCGGTTGCCTTCTGATCTTCAATCATTAAATATATCAAATAATTAAGTAACTGTTTTCCTTATCTGATGAATTTATGGTGCCTCTAGGTTAAAAGATGAGATTATATCTTTTTGGAGTGAAGGGTTAAACGATCTTGATTTACTGTTTTGATATATAGTTATAAAGTTGAGTAAATGAGCACTCCTAACTCAAAGAAACGTATCGGCAAGTACATTATTTATTTGGCGAACAAACTGGGCAGAGGAGCCTTCTCCGAGGTGTACCTTGGTGTTGAGGAAGAAACTAAAATTGAGGTAGCTGTAAAAGTTGTTGATAAGAAAAGACTAATGGAGGACGAGTATACCAAAAATGCCTTCTATAGTGAAATCAAGATCAACAAGAAACTCAAAAGCCCCAACATTATCAAATTCTATGATGTTCACGAAACTGTCAACAACTTCTATATTGTGCTTGAGCTGGCAGAAAAAGGCACTCTTAGATCCAATCTAAAAAATGCATAAGGTCATCGCTTTGACTAGAAGAAAACTATGAACTATCTCTTTCAAATTGCCAGTGGTTTTGGATAGCTTATCAAAAATGGCATAACTCATCGAGACCTCAAGCCTGAAAATATCTTGATCAAAAATGATGAACTCAAATTGGCAGACTTTGGATTTGCCAAACAAGCTCAAATAGACAGTTTTCTCAAGACTCTAGTGGGAACTCCTAACTATATGGCTCCCCAGATTTTGAGTGAAGAGAGATACACATGTAAATGTGATATATGGTCTTTGGGAGTAATGACTTACTAAATGCTGGTTGGTAAAATTCCCTGGAATTTTGTTATAAAAAATCAAGAGGGATTCAGAAATGAAATAATGACTAGATAAATAACCTTCCCTCCTGAAATTCCGATCAGTTAACCAATGAAGCACTTCATCTTGGGATGCTTGCAAAGATCAGAAAAAGATAGATTTAGTTGGGATGATGTTTTCATGCACCCAATTTTCAAACATAAATTTGACAAACATTTCCAAAATCAGGGATCAACCCAACTCAACTTCATCTTGGCTAACCTCAGAGTCTATATTCATTCTCGAAACATCAACCTTAATAAGATATTTGCTAAGGTTGGAGAAACCTTGAATCAGGTAGAGTTCCACAATCTTATGTCTTTTGTTCAAAAGGAAATATCAAAGGAAGAAATACAGATCATATTCAATTATCTGGGGAAGGAAGGGCTCGTGCACATGAATGACTTCATCCATTTGCTGACAAAACACAAAATCAGAATGACAGGTATCGATCTATCCAAGCATGAGATGGAGTGCGAGGATAACAGCAACATGAAGTCGAGTAAGCCTGGAATCGACATATTCACCAGACTTAAAATTCAAATTGACTCCAAAAACATCGATATTAGCGGTCTCCTTCATTCAATCAAATTGAACAAAAGTGAGAAGCTCTCCTTCCCAGAATTTGCAAAAATAATCAGTTCCATCATTGAAAAAGTTAATGAAAGCGAGCTGAAATTTATGTACAACGAATTCAACGTCAATCAGAATGAGTTCATCACCTTTGAAGATTTTTCAAGAGGAATGTGCAAAATAGCAGAGATTGTTCCCATGGAAGCCGAATGATGAAAAATTAGTATCATTAAATAAATCAAGTTAGTAAATTATTAAAATCAATTCAATAGTTCGATATTGCCTATGGGCTCAAGGATAGTCGTACCTCCTCCTCGACAGCTCGAATAGACCCTGTAGACATGCATTTGTTTACCCTGGGGCTTTAGGCTGCCTTTTTCAAACTATTTTCTGCTTGCAGTTTAGCTATTTTTTCATGAAGAGATTTGCTGATTGTTTTTTGTACTTTGATTTATTGATCTTTTCTTTAGATTGCTTCAGCAACAGCATGTTGCTTCTTTCTTTCCATTAGACTTATTCTTATTTAGGCAATCCTTAGCTGTTCCTCCAATTTGAATATTATTCTTTTTAGATCGCTCATTTCCTAAAGTAAACTATTTTATCTTTCTTCACGACTTTTGTTTATAATATCTTTGAGTTTATTTACTTCACACTGAAGGTAGTTTTATTTGTCTGACTGTAGCTGTTGTATTCTTGCTGACATTTCTTTCTTTATCTCCATGTTTATTTTCTTTTAGCTTTGAAGTTCAAGGTTTGCCTTCCTCAATTTTTCATTCACCTATTTCTGATCAGCATACATTTTTTTAATTCGACTCTAATACTATGCTACCTTTTTCATATTCTGAATCTGCAAGCTAGCTACAGTTTCCTGCTCTTCTTTGAGCTATTCTTACTTTATCTTCAACTGATCTTCGAGCTACTTTATTTTTGACTCATATTAATGAGAAGGTGGCTCAGTTACTTTTTACTCTTTAGTGATTCTTTAATGTTAAACTTCGTAGTCTGAAATAATCGTTTTGAGCCTTGTGATCTATTGATTGAGGCTGATATTTAATTAGGATTATTCATCGAGTCTGCTTTCCAAGGCTGATATTTTTCTGAAAATAGAGCCAAATTAAGGCCAAGAATCTTCGTTAAGTTTACATTTCAATAAAATTTAAGTCTTTCCTGTTCGTGAAGGATCAGCGCTGATATCATTTTTAAGTTATTAGCAAACAGAGGTGTTGCTAATGTTCTACTTCATTCCATCTTTAGGAATTGATTCAGGTGTTGATTAAAGCGAGTTTATCCTTTGAGGTGTTTAGAACTTTTAGCCATTGACGATCACACAATCATTAGTTGATGTTGACATTCCTATTATTTATAAAGTACACTATTATCAATTTGAAAACTAACAAAAATCAGTGAGATTCCATAAAGGCAACTTCCTTACCTTGCTACCGATAAAGAATGTTGCCAAAGTTGAGTCGGAATTTTCGCTAGAATGCCAGCTTCTACTTTAGAGCACCATCTCGACAGCATCGAGTCATAACCTCTCCATTCTAAGTTAAGGACATGGAATCTCCTTGCAAGAAAGAGCATAATCCATGAACTTTGAGGCCGCAGCAGTCTGTTGTAAAACAAATACCTTGTTCCCCACATAGAGCACATCTGTCTGTAAGCTCCTACTTGCTACCGCTGAAATAGTTAATCTTTCTATTTTCAAACCTCCAGAGGTTATGAACCAGCAGGCAGAAGGAGTGAGCGTAACTAAACTTTTTTTCGTCTTTGATGATTTCCAGAGCGATCCCATGCTATTTTTTTCTGTTGCAAATGAAACAATATGGGATGTCTTCCTTTTATTCCTTTGTCTTTCTATTGTACTTGCACTTTGAGCAAGTGGAGGTCATGTTGTGACATAGTTGATGAACCCTAACTCCACATTCAAGGCATCTCTCCATCAAATTGTATATTTAACAATATTTGCTAAAGCAGCAGGCACAGCTAGTCTTCAATGATTATCGATCTGATTTTCCTTTCTTAGGTTTCTTTTGTTTCAGATGCTTTTTGAATGATGCAAAAGATTAGATTGGCAGTAATTCTGAATCATCATAAGCTTCTTTTTAGTCAATTTCTCTCTGCCTGAAATAATTCATGAGATTTATCGACTCTTCTTTAAATGCAAGCATCATATTTTTTCTGACCAAGGTTGTTTTGTAGTCGTTCTATAAACGAATAGATTCTTGATTTGTTTGCTAATTCAGATTATAAAGTAGTCCTTGATCTTCACTGACCATAGTTTCAATTCCTGATATGAGCTCTTTCTCATATTGAAAGTTTAACTTGCAAAGAGTCAACAGTTACTTAGTGAGAGGGTCAATCCTTATAGACTCCTGGTTTTACGTGCTTTCTGAAAAGAACTTTTCAACTTAATTTGATACATCTTGTCGTTTTTTTATGAGTTAGAAGTCCTCATAATTTAGAATTTGAGTATTATTCCTATTTTCTGATTAGTTTCTAGGTACTAAACAACCCACAGTCATCATACTCTGTTAATTCCTCAATTTGAGCTTTTTCAACTTCCATTTCTTTGTGTACTTCACAAGCCTGATGTAATCTCTGGCATTGGCGATACTATCACCTTTCTCAGTAAGGTTAAAAATGTTTTTCTCTCGGCCTAAGATTTCTTTGATGTGAACCTACCTCCTAAAGCATTGAATGACTTTCATTTTAGCCTATTATTCACTTAGACGGAAGTAAGTGTTGCCGTAGGCTTGTACAAACTCATCAACAGTAACATCTGACATTCTCAACATTCTGAGTTCTGCCTTTGTTCTTCTTTTACGCTTCCTTTGACTATTCCTTTTGAGTTTTATGTTCTCGCTATTCAGCTATGATGTGTAATCTGATTGTGAAGGATAATCGTTTTTTTATTCGTTTGAAAACTGCATCTTTTCCAATATTTTTTCTATTCTTTTTAGTAAATACTATATAAGGAGCTAGAAAATAGGACTTAAGGCCCGAAAAATATATAAATTTAATAAAAAATGATAGTATAAAGGGATAAAGACCCTTCCTCAAAGAATCTGAATTTGCTTGTTAAAACTGAGAAACCGTATTTACTTCAAGGAATGGGAAATTGCTTACTAAAAGTGAACTTAAAGGCCAAGTAAATAAAAAAAGATAACACTAAGACTAAATCAATCAGTAGTTATCTTTTTTGTACTTTTAATTTTAAAGTCTTATCTTTTAGTCTTATCTTTTTTTTGAAATTGTCTTTCCTGTTTCATGGTTTCAGTCAAAACCGCTACTCCTATCAAATTTAAATTATAAAAATCATATAATGATTCAAAGTACTTCCAAACAATAATCAGGATACTTCAAAACACTTCGTTTTTCTTAAGCTCTTTTGCTGATGAATTTTATTTTTTCTGCCGTTTGTTGACATAATATATTTAACAGCATTTAATGTAAGAGAAAGCATCATAAATCCAGACAGTTTATAGCAAACTATTCAAAGCCTCATAACTTGAAATCCTTGATTATGAAAGTATAGCTGAAGAAGATGAATTCGAATATATCTACAAGCCTAATGACGACACTTTCTTGATGCTTTCAACTCTCAAGCATTAGATCGAGGGCTTGGAGGGGAATCTCACAGTTTGTGAACTGGGCTCAGGATCAGGAATTATTTCAGCTAATCTAAACAACTGGCTAATTTCACGGAATAAAGCTCCACTTATTCATTTCAGCATCGATATCAACATGGACGCCTCACTATTTAGCAAGAGGTATTATGAAAAGTATGGGCTGAATATAAATCAAATAAACTCGTCACTCTTCAACAATTTTAGATTCAAGCAAGACAGCTGTAACTGTAGACCTGATCTAATAATTTTCAATCCTCCATATGTCCCAGTTGAGCAAGAAGAGATTGATAATGAGTAAAAATATTTAGTGGAGAAGCTAAAGTTTGTCAGATAAAACAGAAGAACAAAGAGATAGAAAGATCAAAATCTCATCGCTTATAGCTATATGGGTGGACTCGATGGACTGGCTATAACCAGAAAAATTCTCAAACAGCTGACATGGAACACAGTCTTTTATTTCATAGTTATGGGAGAAGAAGGCCTTGGAACTATTGAAAAATAGATAGTTTCAGGGGCAGCTTTCAGCTAGGAACACAAAATGCAAAAACAATTCACAGTCATGCAGTATGGTCATTTTTACAACTAACATCTATTTGTTGTGAGGGTAAAGCTACAAATATAATGATAATTTAACTATCTCATCATATCAAATATTTCTTCAATAACTCATCGTCGTCTTCGATCTACATTTTATTATCCTCCTCAACTTTCTTCTTTGAAGATTACAGCTACTTCTTTGCTTCATCGTAAGAAGACTTGAATGAGGGTTCTCCATTCTCGAGTCGTGCTTTGATGCGATCAATAAGACTAAGTTCGCCTCCCTTGCTGCTACTTTCACAAAGATATTTTTATAAAATTGAGTCAATAGCCGATTTCTTTTCTTCAGACTTTTCAGGTACAACCAGATTGAGTGGCTTGATTTCTTACAGCACGTTGGTCTCGTCTTTTTTCTGCTTCTTTCTTCCTGATTTTTGCTAAGTGACCTTATCAATTTATTCCTCCATCATGTTTCGTCCTCTCCTGTTCGCTTTTTTTTCGGTAATAACCTATTCTTCACTTACTTGATCGTTTACTACACTTCTTCTTTTTCTTGAGGGGACTTGTGAGGCTATTTGATTTTTTCGATTATTTGAAGTTTTAACTGTTTTTCCTTCATTTGAAGCAATCCACGCTTCTTCAAAAGCTTCGATATCCTGCAGCCACATTTGGCCTTACGTGATTCTTTCATAATACTCGGTAATAGTGTTGAGCTCCTCTCTAACTGAGGTCATATCTTTGATTTTTTCGGTACAGAAAGACCAGATAGGCATGGTTAGTAAGAAGTTAAAATCACTATTCTTTTCGTTATCATCTTATTCCTTGTTCTTCGTAGACTATATTTTATTCAGTTCTTGAAATCTGGTATATCCTCTATTTCTCAGCATGTTAACCCACTATCCTTTAGACTGGACCATCTTAAACCTTCCATCCATCACTTCTTGAATAAATCTGATCTGATTGTCAAGAAGATCTCTTTCCTTTTTGAATTTGCTTATCAAGTATCTCTTTCTCTTGTAATATCCTTTGATTCTTTCCTAATAAAATTCATTCACGATTTGTTGAACAGATTCATATTTCACAATTCTTTTGGCCTGATTGAAAAGGTGCATGTTATTCAGCTGATAGTTAGAAACAAGTTTAAGATATTTTTGCATTTCATTATCGTCTGGCATTTTTTCAGTAATGAAGCGAATAACAAACTCTATCGAACTGTCATGATGATATTATTTGAGATCCTCAATATCAGCATCTTGGTTTTCTTGAGAAGGAAGTTTTTCTTCCAAAAATGCTTTGTATTATCGAATACCTTTCGAAACTGGAATTTAAGTGATCGTCACAGTTTAGTCATTTGTTTAGTAAGCACCCTTCACAACAAAACTTCCTCGATCAGTTCTTTCCACTTATCCCTTAAATCCTTCCCAACCAATAAAAATATCTCTTTCTTTTCCATTGAGTCTATCTTTCATCAATGCTATGACATCTTCAACTTTGTGAGGTTGTATATTTGTGCTCCATCCAGTTCCAATACCTTCTGTCCCATTGATAAGAATCATAGGAAGAATCGGAAGGTAATAATTAGGCTCAATGTTTTGATTTTCCTCATGTTGATAGTCGACTACATGATCATCTTCCTATTTAAAGATATATCTAGTTAGTGGGTTGAGTTTAGTAAAAATGTATCGGGATGATGCATAGTCTTTTCCTCTTTCGTATCTGGTTCCGAACTGTCCCAAAGGTTACAGCAGATTTAAATTATTTGACCCAACAAAATTTTGAGCCATAGAAATAATAGCTCCACAAAGGGACATTTATCCATGATGATAAGCTGAATGTTCTGCCACATATCCAGCTAGCTGAGCTACCTTGATTTATTTTGTTAGATTTCTTTTAAAACAAGCAAACAGGATTTTTCTTTGAGAAGGCTTAAGTCCATCCATCAAAGAAGGTATCGATCTTGCATTATCTTCGTTTGAAAAGTGAATCAACTCTTTGTTGACAAAGTCTTCAATTGTTACTCTCTTGATCCTGTGATCTAGTCCACTTTATGGGTTGTATTCCCCTAGCCACTGCTTTCGAAGATTGGCATTCTTTTTCTCAAAAGCTAATTCAAGTGCATTATGATCCTTCTAACTTCGACAGCTGAACTTGATTTCATGAATTTGAAGAGCACTAAAGTATTATTTGGCTTCTTTTGCTGTGGAAGTTCCCAAACCTTTATAGTATTTGATAGACCAACCTGAGTCTCTATTCTAGGACTCCCATTTATTGTACTCGACAAGCGAGTAAAAGTTAATGGAATTTTCACCTTTTCTGCACTTGATGATCGGAGTGATGAATTATTTCAAAAATCCATCAATTTTGCATAGAGAAGGCCAGAAGGTTTCAAAGAAATTGATAACAAGTCCTTTGATGTGCGATCCATCAATATCTTGATCCGCCATGATCATCACAGAACTGTATCTCAGACTGGTTGTGCTAGAGTATTCCTTTCCAAATGCAAGTCCCATAATTTTAACTATACTTGAAAGTTAGGCATTTTCCATGACCATCTTTGGTGTCATTGACTTCACATTAGCAGGCTTTCCTCTCAGAGGAAAAACACCATAAAGATCTCTTCCCAAAGTCTATAGGCCACACAACGCTAAAGCTTTTGCTGAATCCCCCTCAGTAAGAATCAAGCAACATGAATTACTTCTTCCTGCCTCATTTGCATCCTCTAACTTGGGAATAATCAGCCTGTTTTTCTTCGCCTTTTTGAGTTATCTTTAGATCTTATTGTGCTCCTTTGCCTTCACATCATGAATGACTCTTTATACTATCCCAGTTTTAAGGAGCTGTTTGATAAATTCATCGTTTATGATGCATTGCGATCCAAAGTCACTGGCTGATGTTGTAAGCATTTCCTTTATTTGTGAATTGAAGCATGGGTTTTCAATAAGACAGTTAACAAAGAGGCTTAGGTGAGCTTTTATTTGAAATGGCTTGACTTGTGTTATTTTTTTCTTAACTATTGCCTCCATTATTTTACCCACAATTTGGTCCAAAACATAATTGACGTGGGATCCTCCTTTGGCTGTTGAGATTCCATTCACAAAAGAGACTTGGGTGAACTATCCCTCAGATCTACAAGCTAAAACATGCCACCTTCCATGTTTATCTTTGATTTATGCCAATGTTTCATTTGGGTTTTCCATGTGCATTTTGGAGTATTCTTTGAAATTGGGAACCTGAACCATTTTTCCATTAAGATATACATTCACTTTTAGAATGCCTGATATATCGTATACTCTTCTTTTCATTAGATTGATCATGTCAGGGCTGAATTTGCTAACATCGAACCTAGAAAAGTCAGGTCGATATGTAACTTTCGTGTAATCAGATCCGCTAAAGCTTTCAATTTCTGCCTACTCTTTAACTGTCATGTTATTTTTCCAGCTTTGTTTATATAGTTTTTTGTTCAGAGAGTCAGCAGCTTCAATTTCAAAATGAGTGGAAAATAGGTTGGCTAGTTTTGCACCATAACCATTTCTTCCTCCAACTACCTTCTTTTACTTATCTTCGTAGTTTGACGATGTCAGCAAATTTCCGAAGATCAGCTCAGGGACGTATATTTTATGGGTTTTGTGAATTTGAACAGGAATACCCTTACCATCATTCATCACACTAACCTACTATCGGTTGATGCGGACTTATATCCTGGTCATTTTCTTGTCACGTTGGTAGTTATCAGCTGCATTCACCAGGATTTCATCAAATATTTTGTATAGACCTGGGACGTATTTGATTTTTTTTTGAATGAACTCTTCTCCTTCAACGACCCACATCATTTCTTCAGCTTCCCTGATTGATCCAATATATGTGTCAGGTCTGAGAAGAATGTGTTCAATTTGTGAAACTTTCTTGTAGGTTTTTTCGACATGGCTATGCATGGCGCCAATCGAATTAATTTGATAGTATTTTAATAAGAGGAAGTATATAGTAGTAATAGCCTTGATCAAAGCATATAACAGTCGATCACTCTTGAGTGGGACCTATTTGCTTTAGAAGGTGTAGCTTGGCGTTGATGCTGCTGATTAACTTCTGAGACTTTCTTCCTTTTTTGGTCTCCTCTATTTTCTCAGTCAGTAGTTTAGCCTTGTAGAATTTCTCTTCTGGAGTCATATTTTCATTTTTCATGACATTGTTGATCTACTCAAGGTATCGGTTTTCCTTATGAGATGTTGGTTTTTTGTCCTTCCTTAGATCTTTCAGGTAATCCTTGTAATGGAAAGGTTCTTATTTTTTCTCGACTAATTTAGATCTACTACCCCCTTTGAGGTTAGCCAAATTTTAGTGAGCCTGTTTCATGTACTCATTTCCCATTTTGAACTGCTCAGCATAGCTAACTGAAGGGACTTGACTTTTGTCATTATTTTTATTATCTTCCTTGACAACCATAGTGGGCATGATCTTGTCTCTGATCATTTCAGCGTAATCTTTTTGAGTGTTATATCTCTCCATGACCTCGTTCTTTTTCTACAAGTGTTCGACCCTCGCCATCTTAGTTTCTTCTATTATCTGATCTCTGATAAGTTTTGGTTGATAGTATTTTTTGCTGTTAATCCTTGTAAGGTCTCCCATCTTCTTTTATCGCTCTTCTTTCTGAGACCTCATAATGTCATCGTATTTCTTTTAGTGCTCCTTGATCTCATCAAAATTTACAAGCTTCTGCTTTTTCAATGCTTGTTTTAGCTCTTCCTTTTTTCTCTCTTCCTCCTGTTCACTTGATTTGTATTTAGCATCAAGTTTCAAGTATAATGTTTTTTCATGCTTTAGCTCCATAATTTTTTTGTTCTATTCTTCCATTTTACGAGTCCTTTCAGCCTGCCGGGCTCGGATTTAGTTTATCTTTTTTGCTACTTCTTTCATTCTTTATTAGTTCTTTTCTTTCTTTTCTTTCTCCAGCAGCTATTTTTCTTCCTCCTGAAGTTTTTTGATATTTTCTTAGAATTGTTGTCTCTTCTTTTACAGCTAACGCTCATGTTTTCTCTGAGCCCTTTTGATTTACTTTATCCTTTATATTTCCTCTTGAGTCATTTCTGACTTAAAGTATTTCCTTTCTGAGTGACTGTGCTGTAGATTCTTCTATTTGTCATCAGACTTGTCTCGCTACTAGAAATCGCCCGAACCTGGAATCTTCTTCCATTGGGAAAAATTTCCTTGACGCTCTTAACTACCATCAAGTTGTTTTTGCTTAAGCTTAAATGATTTCTATATAAACTATGGTCTACTTTTGTTTCGTTTACTTAGAACTTATTTCCTTCTATCTATTTTTCAATCCTGCCAATTAAATCTGAAGACAATCTAGTGGCAGCTCTAAACCTATTCTCGTCTAGATTTCCTGTAGTCATACGAGTCAAAAATGTATTCGCCTCTTATGAATGGGTGCTATCCTCTATGTTCAGACCAGTTTCAGAAGTCATATAATTAATAAAAGTAACTAAGGAACAATTTACATCAAGCCAATATTATTCCCTGAAGGGCATCAATCAGTTGACTTCAGTAATATAAATCATTGTACTTTTATTTTCGTATGCAAAGTACCCGTCTTCAGATTATTATATTTATCAATAGCTGAGAAGATGAGTCAAGGTACACATCCACATGAGGCAGGCTAAAAGAGCATAGAAAACATCCCAAATTGTATAGAAGACATGTCGCCTAGACCACAACAATAGCCTATCCCATCAGGATTCTTATTGTCTTCTGAGTTGCCTTGCTTCAAGCATTGGGAAGCATTTCAGATGGAAATGGAGCCTCAACCACCAGAAATTTTTACCCTAGAGATACCTGAGGCTGGCATGACATCTTCCATGCCTCTAGAAGGCATGGAGATTGAGGCAGATGTCATGCCAGAGATTTTTCCTGAGTTAACTGACTAAAAATTAGAGGCAGTACATACAAAAATAAATACTAAGAAATGTCAATATTCAGAATTGAAGCTATCGCAGCAGCAACTATGCAATGAATATTCACACAAAATAAAGGAGAGCAGATAATCCTAAGGCATACTAAAATAAGCCTTAAATCACTGTGAAGAGCCAAA